>ERZ773235.1471-NODE-1471-length-23776-cov-13.560685_pt1 | contig 23776 bp, 25 predicted proteins | sample MGYA00580522_ERZ773235 | MGnify/ENA primary metagenome ERZ773235 (study PRJEB29015, sample SAMEA2737797) | human gut metagenome | biome: human gut; feature: human-associated habitat; material: faeces | place: China | collected 2012 ...
TATATTTAGCACAAAAAAGAGGAAATGTAGTAAGTTCTGAAGAACTATTTGAAAAGGTATGGAAAGAAAAATATTTAGAAAATAATAATACGGTAATGGTGCATATTAGAAGAATAAGAGAAAAGTTAAAAGAAAATACAAAAAATCCTAAATTTATAAAAACAGTATGGGGAGTTGGATATAAAATTGAAAAATGAGGAATTTATAAAATTAAAAAATAGTATAGCAAGAAAATCTGTCATAAAAATATTATTATATAGTTTAGGTGCGATTATATTATTTTCAGTATTAATAGATGGAGTGTATAATGATGAACTAGCAGACAGTTTAGCAATTGTAAATAGAGATATATACTATTGGTGTGTAGCAAATAAGATAATCTTACTTGGAATTACATATTTAGTAATATTTGCAATTATATCTTTTTTTGTTATCAGAAATACAAGTAATAATATGGTAGAAATAATAAAAGCTATGGATCAGATAATAAAAGAACCAGAGAAGGAAGTAAAGTTATCAAATGATTTAATACTATTAGAAAGCAAATTGAACAATATAAGAGTTGATTTGGTGTCAAATCAAAATAAGGCAAAAGAAGCATTGCAAAAAAAGAATGACTTAATAATGTATATGGCACATGATTTAAAAACACCACTCACATCAATTATAGGATATTTAACTTTGCTTACTGATGAAAAAGAAATACCTGAAAATTTGCAAAAGAAATATATGGATATAGCATTAAAAAAATCTTTAAGATTAGAAGAACTTACAAATCAATTTTTTGATATTACAAGATATAATTTACAATCAATGCCTATTACTAAACAAAATATAGATTTGGTATTTTTGTTAGAACAGCTTGTAGAAGAATCTTATCCAATGTTACAAGAAAAAAAGTTAGAATGTATTTTAAATAAGCCGAAAGCTATTCAATTTATGGGAGATGGAGATAAGTTAGCAAGAGCATTTGAAAATTTATTAAAGAATGCTATTAATTATAGTTATCTAAATACAACTATAAAAATAGATATAAAAGAATATGAAGATAAAATAGAAATTGTATTTAAAAATAAAGGAGATAAAATTCCAGAATACAAATTGGAAAAAATATTTGATAAATTCTATAGAGCAGATGAATCAAGAACATCTAGCACAGGGGGAGCAGGATTAGGACTTGCAATTACAAAGCAAATTATTGAACTACATAATGGAAAAATTTATGCTAAAAATGACAATGAATTTATTGAGTTTTATATAGAATTAAGTAAATGAGGTAAAAATGAAAAAGAAAAAATTTATTATTTTAATAATAATAATATGTGCAGGTTTGATAATATGGTATTTTAATACATTTACAATTAAAACTAATTATGAAATAATAGAAAGTGAAAAAATAGTAGATGAAATAACCATAATTCAAATATCAGATTTGCATGGAAGTTCATTTGGAAGAAATAACAAAGAACTTATTAAAAAAATAGAAAAAGAAAAACCTGATATTATTTGTGTAACAGGAGATATGTATACAGCAAAAGATGAAAAAGGCAAACAAATAGCTTTAAAGCTACTCAAAGAACTAGCAAAATCATATAAAGTATATTTTGTAAATGGAGAACATGATTGTGATGAAAAATTCATACAAAATTTAAAAGATAACGAAGTAAATGTTCTAGATTATAAAAAAGAAACAATAGCCATAAAAAATACAAAAATAAATTTATATGGTATAACAAATCAGTACTATTCAGCAACTTTTGATTTGAAAAATGCTTTTGAAATTAATAAAGAAGAGTACAACATTTTATTAGCACACATTTCAAACTTTGAAGAATTTGAACAATTTGGAATTGATTTATCATTATGTGGAGATACACATGGAGGACAAGTTAGACTTCCATTTTTAGGTGCAATAATAAATAGAGGAATATGGTTTCCAGAAATAGTACAAAAAGGATTAAATGTAGAAACAAATTATATTAAAGGATTATATAGTATAAATAATTCTTATTTATATGTATCAAGTGGACTTGGAAATTATCCAATCAGTATAAGGCTATTTAATAGACCAGAGATTGCAGTTATAAAATTAAGATGATTAACAAACATCCTATATTGTATTCTACATCTATGGTAAAGACAAAATTTATAAAATATACTATCCTTATTGTAGGAGGTAATTATTATGGATCAAGTAAAAATAGGAAAATTTATTGCACAATGTAGAAATGAAAAAAATATAACACAAGAAGAACTAGGAGAAAAATTAGGTGTAACTAATAAAACAATTTCAAGATGGGAAAACGGGCATTATCTACCAGATATTGAAATGATGCAATTATTAAGTAAAGAATTTAGTATTAGTATAAATGAACTAATTTCAGGAGAAAAGATAAATGATTTAGATTATAAAGAAAAAGCAGAAGAAAATTTAATTGTTGCATTAGAGAATAGTACATTTACTATAAAGGAAAAAATAGAGTTTCGTAAAAAGAAATGGTTAAAAGAGCATATATTCGATATTATTCTATGTATAATTGTTTGGCTAGTAGTTATAGTTGCATTAAAATTACAAAATGCAGAAGGTTATTTAATAGGAACTATATCTGGAATATTAGCAGTTTTTTTCTATGTAGTAAGATATAATCAAATGATGATATATGTTGAAGATAGAGTATATAAGAAAATTGAAAAATAAGTATAGTTGATAACTATAAATTACAATTTAGTAAGTTGTAGGGGAGATTAAAAAATGAAAGATGGAAAAATACCAAATCCAAATAAAATACACCCAATAGTTGGATATAATAAAGAAATATATGTAAAACCTACTATAAAAAATAAAAATATTATAGTTGGAGATTTTACTTATATTGCAGATACAGAGTTTGAAAGTCATGTAACACATCACTACGAATTTAATAATGATAAATTGATTATAGGAAAGTTTTGTCAAATAGCTTCAGGAGTTGAATTTGTAATGAATGGTGCTAATCATCAAATGAATGCAGTAACAACATTTCCTTTTTATACATTGGAAGGTTGGGAGCAAGTTCCACCTACACAAAATGACTTACCTATTAAAGGAGATACAGTTATTGGAAATGATGTATGGATAGGACAGAATGCAACAATAATGCCAGGAGTTCATATTGGAAATGGTGCAATAATTGGTGCTAATTCTGTTGTAGCAAAAGATATTCCACCATATCATATTGCAGTTGGAAATCCTTGTAATGTGATTAAAAAGAGATTTGATGATGAACTAATTGAGGTAATGGAAAAATTAAAATGGTGGGATAAAAGTATAGAAGAAATAAACAATTTAATTCCGATACTAACTTCGAGTGATTTAGAAAAAGTAAAGGAAGAATTATCAAAATTAGTATAAATACAAATTACAATAAGTTGGGTAGATAACCAGTTGAAATTATCTACCTTTTATTATATAATCGTAACAAGAATTAGTAATTTTAAAGTGATATTTTAGTGGTAAAAGAAGCTGAAAATAATTATAATAGCACATTTAGTTAAATTATCATATATTATAATATAAGTAATATATGAAAGGAATTTAATTAAATGTATAATATGAATGATTTATATAAAAACTATTATGATAATTATAGACAATATGATGATGTATATGGCTATATAAACTATTATAATATGGATTATAATAGGATGAATCCATATTATATAAAAGATTATGGAGCAGAACCATTTGTGATTAATATAAATGAAATAACAAAGCAAAACAAAAATTTTCGTACAGCATTATGGACAGGACAACATTTACAAATTACATTAATGAGTATAAATGTAGGAGAAAGTATTGGATTAGAAATGCATTCAAATTTAGACCAGTTTATTAGAATTGAGCAAGGATTTGGTTTAGTTCAAATGGGTGATAATAAAAATAATCTTAATTTTGAAAGAAAAGTATGTGATGATTTTGCTATCGTAATACCAGCAGGAAAATGGCATAATCTTACTAATATAGGAAATCTTCCAATTAAATTATATTCAATATATGCACCACCACAGCACCCAAAAGGAACAATCCATAGGACAAAAGCAGATGCAGAACATTAATAAAAATAGAATGTTATAGGTTAATCTAAAATAGGTTAATCTATATTTTTTAGTAACACATTGAAAATTTTAATCATATATACATATAAGGGGGAGTTATATATGCCTAAAAAAAGTTCTATTTTAAAATTTGAAATTATAAGTACTATTTTTATAATGATAGTAGGAACACTTTTACATTTTACATTTGGGTGGTCTAATAATAATCCATTAGTAGGGACATTTAGTGCTGTAAATGAAAGTACATGGGAACATTTGAAATTATTATTTTTCCCAATGCTAATAAGTACTATTATAGGTTTTTCTTATAAAGGGAAAGTTATACCTAATTATTTATGTGCTAAAGTGTTAGGAATTATATTAGCTATGTCTTTTGTAGTAATATTTTTCTATACATATGTTGGAATAATAGGAACAAACTTTGCTATTGTGGATATTGGTAGTTTTTTTATAGCAGTAGGGTTAGGGCAATATGTGGCATATCAAAAAATGCAATCAACATCTTCTTGTAGTAATGTAATACCTATTATTATTTTATTAGTATTATGTTCGTGCTTTTTAATTTTTACATTTTTTCCACTTCATATTGCATTATTTGAGGATCCAATAATTGGTTCGTTTGGAATATAATAAGTAGAAAATATTGATATTATAATAATGTAAAAGATAGATTATAGTATGCTATAATCATCTTGATAAATTACAATAAGTTGGGTAGATAACCAGTTGAAATTATCTACCTTTTATTATATAATCGTAACAAGAATTAGTAATTTGTCGCTGAGATTGATTTTGAAGTTTGAACCAAAATATAAACATTTAGATGGGTATATAGAATATGCTCATCTTTTATTATATCGATTAAATAGTGTATAATATAGATAGAGTTCTATATACTGTAAACTATCAAAAAAATGTAAGGAGGTAATTGTCATGAGAGAATTATTTGTAGAAAAAGTAATTGATACAACAGAAGATTTTTTAGACAATAACCAAAGAATAAAATTAAGAGAAATACTTACAGAAATATGTTTAAATTATCAAATTGAAAGTATAGAACAAACTGAAAAACAGAAAATACTAAAGAATAATACGGATATATTAAACAAATTTATATCTTCAAAAGAAATTGAAGGATGTTCTACTAGAACTTTAAATTACTATAAAGATAATATAATTAAAATGTTAGATACAATAAGTCTTCCAATAGATGAAATTACTACTGAAATATTAAGAAACTATTTAGCAGATTATAAAAGCAATTCAAAAGCTGGTATGGTAACAATAGATAATATAAGGAGAACTTTATCAAGCTTCTTTACTTGACTTGAAAATGAGGATTATATTGTAAAAAGTCCAGTTAGAAGGATTCATAAAGTGAAAACTACAAGGAGAGTCAAAGAAACATTCACAGATGAAAATTTAGAAAAATTAAGAGATACTTGTTCAAATGTAAGAGATTTAGCAATATTAGAACTATTAATTTCAACTGGTATGAGAGTAGGAGAAATTACAAGATTAAATATATCAGATATGAATTTTCAAGAAAGAAGTTGTATTGTTTTGGGTAAAGGTAATAGCGAAAGAGAAGTTTATTTTAGTGCAAAAAGCAAAATGTATATAAAGAAATATTTAGAAATGAGAACTGATAACAATGAGGCACTATTTGTATCTCTTATTAAACCTTATAACAGGTTGGGAATATCAGGGATTGAAATTTTAATTAGAAATTTAGGGAAAGAAGCTAATATAAATAAAGTTCATCCACATAAATTTAAAAGGACGATGGCGACTATGGCTATTGATAAGGGTATGCCAATAGAACAAGTTCAAAAATTATTAGGACATATAAAAATAGATACAACAATGGAATATGCAATGGTTAATCAAAATAATGTTAAAAATTCACATAGGAAATATATTACATAAAATAAATATAAAAATACAAATAAAAATTTCAAACTTTTACTGAGATAAAGGGGAGTTTTTAATTACAAAATATATTGACAAATTATTCCCAATATGGTATTATGTAACCGTAATACATTTTATGTATTATTTGGAACAGTAAATATTGTTCCAAGCAACTCGTTGAAATTTAAAAAAAAGGAGAACGCACTATGAGCAAAATGGCACGGACAAATTATTGGAATCCTAGTGTAAACTACATTGGGAAGAACTCTGCTCAGAATTTTATGAAGTCTGCAAAGGCTAAATTAATCGGAGCTGGAGTAAAAGTAGTTGCTGCAGACTGCTCTTGTAACTGCTCAAGCGGTTGCTCGGCATGCAGTAGTTCCTGTGGATCATGCACATCTTGCAGTACATCTTGTAGTTAATACAAAGATGAACTAAGAATGTGTAGTGTCGACAACACACATTAGTTTCAACAAAGCAGAGGCATCTCTTTTAGAGGTGTCTCTTGCACTAAAAGGAGGATTTGTAATGGCAGAAAGAACAAAATTTAGTATGCAATGGCATATTACAGACAGATGTGACCAGCGGTGCAAACATTGTTACATCTACGAAGGAAAAGACAAAAAATGTGGTCTTGAACTTGATTTAGACACATTGAAAGCGATTTTGGAGGACTTTCTTCAGACTTGTGATAAATTGGAAAGAGATCCTTTTCTTGTAATTACAGGTGGAGATCCATTGCTTTATAAAAGAATTTGGGATTTTCTTGAAATTCTCAAAGAAAAGGAAGTTCATTTTGGACTTTTAGGAAATCCGTTTCATTTAGATTATGATGTAGTTAAGAGACTGGAAGATTTAGGTTGTATTAACTTTCAAATGTCATTGGATGGATTAAGGAAGACTCATGATTACATCCGCAAGCCTGGTTCTTTTGATGCAACCTTAGATGCTCTTAAGTACTTTGAGGGAAGCAAAATCAAAACAGCTATCATGACAACTGTTTCTAAGACAAATATTGCAGAAATTCCGGAACTTGTAGACATTGTAGTAGAACACAAAGTTAGCAATTTTGGATTTGCAAGATATTGTCCTAATCCTGAAGATTTTGATTTGCTGGTTGCTCCGGAAGAATATAGAGATTTTTTGGACAAAATGTGGGAAAAATATATGCAGAATCAGGAATGTGATACAAGATTTGCATTAAAAGACCACCTTTGGAAATTGTATCTTTATGAAAAGGGATTATTTAATCCAGAGGAAGTTAACAATCCTGATAATCTTGTTCTTGATGGATGTCATTGTGGAATTACCCACATTACAACTTTAGCGGATGGAACAGTATATGCCTGTAGAAGAAGTGAAACTCCTGTAGGTAAGGTTCCGGAACAGTCTTTCTACGATATTTTTACTGGAGAAGAAATGGACAAGTATCGTCAGTATGATAAGTTTGAGCATTGTTCTAAATGCGAAATCAAAAACTTTTGCAGAGGTTGTCCTTCAGTTGCAAAATGCCTAACTGGTAACTTTTATTCAAAAGATCCTCAGTGCTGGAAAAAGTTTTGAAAGCACAACGGGAGAGTGAAAAAATAAAATTTCACTCTCCTATTACTTTTTATAAAATAATATGTTATAATTATTGTTATAAATGGAAAGGAATTGATATTAATGGGCGATATACAAAAATATTATGAAAATACCGAAAATGCTTTACCACATCCAATGGTTAAAAAATTTATAAAAATGAATAGCAACCCTAAATACGCTATTGACTTGGGTTGCGGTGCGGGTAGAGATACAATATATTTAATAAAAAACGGATGGAAGGTATTATCAATAGATAAGGAAAATACAAGTGAAATTATATCTAGTAAGTTAAATAATGAAGAATTAGAAAAATTTAATTTTGAATGTCAAGACTTTGAAAATATAGAATTAGAGAAAAATAACTTATTGGTAGCTAACTTTAGTATTCCATTTTGTAATAAAGACTATTTCGATGAATTTTGGAAAAAAATAGCTAATAGTATTTTAAAGGAACGGATACTTTGTTGGGAACTTTTTTGGATTAAACGATTCTTGGGCAAAGATAAAAGAACAAATGGTATTTTTATCAAAAGAACAAGTATTGGAATTGTTTAAAAACTCATTTGATATAATAGAATTTAATGAAGTTGAGAAAGATGGAAAGACTGGACTAGGAAAAATGAAACATTGGCATATATATAATGTTATAGCAAAGAAAAAATAATATAACTTTAGTTTTTTATAATCATCCCTACAAATTACAATTTTCAGAGCAGATAATTAGTTGATAATTATCTGCTTTTATGATAAGATGAGTAAAATTATTGTGATTTTCATTTTTATAAAAAATAAAACAAAAAGGAAGGCGTAATATAAAAAATAAATGATGGAAGAATTAAAAGGTTTAACAACAGAAGAAATAGAAGAAAAAACAAAACAAGGAAAAACAAATAAAATAAAAATTAAAGCAAATGAAAGTATTTTAAAAATAATAAGAAAAAATATATTTACATATTTCAATTTGATTTTTTTAATATTAGCAATTTTACTTATCACATCACAATCATATAGAAATTTAACATTTTTGATTATTATAACAATAAACATTTTAATTGGAATTTTTCAACAAATAAAATCAAAAATCACATTAGACAAATTATCATTACTTGATAAAAATGATTATATAGTAATTAGAAATGGCAAAAAAGGAAAAATAAGTTCTGACAATCTTGTAGAAGGAGATTATGTGATTTTAGAGGCTGGAAATCAAATTCCAGCTGATGCAGTAGTAGTTTCAGGTAAAATGTATGTGAATGAATCTTTATTAACTGGCGAACAAGATGAAATTGAAAAAAATATAAATTCTAATCTTATGTCTGGAAGTTTTGTTATATCTGGAAAATCAGTAGTAAAACTTACAAATGTGGGAGATGAATCTTTTTCCTCAAAAATAATGAAAGATTCCAAAAAAATTAAGGAAACAAAATCTGAAATGATTTCAGCAATTGACAAAATTGTTAAATTTGCAGGAATAATCATTATTCCAATTGGATTGCTATTATTTTGGGAGTCTTATATTGTGAATGGGAACACTTATAAAGAAAGTGTTAATTCAATGGTATCTGCATTAATTGGAATGATACCAGAAGGCTTATATTTATTAACAACAGTTGCTTTAGCAATAAGTGCTGGAAAACTTGCTAGAAAAAAAGTTATTCTACATGATATGAAAAGTATTGAAAGCCTTGCAAGAGTTGATGTTTTATGTGTTGACAAAACAGGAACAATTACAAATAATAAAATGAAAATATTAGACATATTTGATGAAAAAGAAAATAGTTTTATTGCAGAGAGAAAAAATTCAAAATTGGAAATTTTAGCTAAATATGTTAATACAATAGATGACAATAACATAACAATGGATGCTATAAAGGAGCAGTTAGATGGGATTTCTAGTGAAAAGCTATCTAACATAAGCAAAGAAAACTTTAATTCAAAAAATAAATTTTCATTTATAAAAATCGATGAAAATTTAACATACAAATTAGGTGCTCCTGAAATATTATTAGATAAAGAATTTGAAAATATGATTAATGAGAAAGCAAAAAATGGAGAAAGAATACTTGCTTTTGTTAAAGAAGAAAATAATAAAAACATTCCTATCTTATTTATAAGTTTGAAAAATGAAATAAGAAAAAATGCAAAAGAAATTTTTGGATTTTTTAACAATAGAAAAGTTGAAATTAGAGTTATATCAGGAGACAATCCGGCTACAGTATCATCAATTGCAAAACAAGCAGGTATAAAAGAATATGAAAAATATGTAGATTGTAGAGAATTAGAAAGCTATGAAGATATAAAAAAAGCAGTAAAAAAATATACTGTTTTTGGTAGAGTAAATCCTAAACAGAAAAAACAAATCATTAAGGCTTTAAAAGAACTAGGATTAAAAGTAGCGATGACAGGTGATGGAGTAAATGACATATTAGCAATGAAAGAATCTGATTGTTCAATCGCTATGGGGTCTGGAGCAGATGTAGCTAGAGAAACAGCACAAGTTGTATTACTAGATTCTGACTTTGGCAATATGAGAGACATAGTTTATGAAGGAAGAAAAAATATTAATAATATAACTAGGTCTGCCTCATTATTTACATACAAAAATATATTCTCATTATTGCTTTCTATATATTCAATAGTTTTTGCAATGCAGTATCCACTAGAGCCAAATCAAGTTTCTTTAGGTAGTGCATTTACAATTGGAATACCTGCATTTTTATTAACATTTGAAGAAAATCAAAAGAAACAACAAAATGGTGATTTTTTAAGAAAAGTTTTTACAGATTCGCTTCCTGCTGCAATAACATCATTTCTAGCAATTGTAGCTATGGTTGGATTTTCTATATTATTCAATGTAGGTGAACAAGAAATAACAACAGCTTGTAGTTATCTATTTTTTACAGGAGGATTTTTAATACTATATAAAATTATTAGACCACTGAATAAATATAGGGCAAGTGTTATGGCTTTATGCATTCTTGGAATTCTTTTAACAATTAATATTATGCCAAACTTTTTTGCTATAAAAGAAATATCAGGACGAGCAACAGCACTTGTTACACTATTTGCAATAGCAGAATTTGCATTAATCAGGTGGATTACATTGATATTAGAAAAATTTAAAAGAAACAAAAAAGAAAGTGCAGTTAAATATTGATAAAATAAGTATGAAGAAGGCATAAAGGATTTAAAGTATATAAAAGAACAGAATTAGATGAACAAAGAAATCAGTTTCCAATTTTATATATGAGATTAGAAAAATAGCAGAATTAAAAAATATGAGGTTATAACTATGAAGAGAAAAAGTTTGGTAATTATTGAAATGCTATTAAGTATTATAATTTTAGTAGGAATATTTTTTCTTATTTTTAATGTATATTTTATATTTAAAGGTTTTGGAAAAGATATATTATATATTAATGATAAAAATAGAGAATATATAAAAAATATAATAGAAAAAAGTCAATATTATGATAATACTATTAATTTTAATGATGTGAAAAAAATACAATATTTTTTAGCATTTAATGATATGGAATTTACGGTGTATTATAAAGAAGGAACAACAAAAGTAATATATGATGATAGCTTAGATAATTTAAGAGAATATATAGAAAATAATGGATATAATGAAGGAAAATTATTTATTTTTATTGGGATAATTGTTATTTTTATTTGTATTGGAATATATGGAATAAAAAAAGAAATATCAAAACAAATAGATTTTATAGATAAAGACAACTATTGAAAAGGGAGATAAGATAACAGAAGCAAAATAAAAAAGTTGGATTGCAAGTTTTAATGAACAAATTAGTTTTATTTAATATGAGAAAATAGCAGGAATCTGCTATTTTTTGTGTTTTGAAATATTATAAGTTATAATAAAAACATTCTAAGGTTTAAAATTAATAGGTTATTGCAAATTTTGCATAGCCATAAAATAAATTAAAAGAAGTGTAACCTTTTCCAAATTAAAATACACTATATAAATGTAAGATATCTTATAAAGGAGTTTTTAAAATTGAAAGAATTAAAGCAACTAGAAAATTATTATAAAAATAATGAAATTGATATAGATGGAATAATAGAAGACTTTACACCATATATCACAAAAATAATAAATAATGGAACAAATGACGATATATCTTTTGAAGATAAAGAAGAAATCTTTTCTGACACATTTTTTATATTATGGAAAAACAGAAATAGATTAAGCATAAAAGTATCATTAAACTCATATCTAGCAGGAATTACAAGAAATTTAATAAAAGAAAAATATAGAAAATTAAAAATAGTTTATGATATAAAAGACTTCGAAAACGATACAGTAAATAGTGTAAATATGTATGAAAATGATAGAGAACTAATAATAGATGTTGAACAAAAAATAAAAGGACTAAAAGATATTGATATAGAAATTGTAAACTTATTTTATTATTCTTCTAGATCAATTAAAGATATAGCAAAAATATTAAATATTTCTGAATTAAATGTAAAAACAAGACTTCATAGAATACGAAAGAAAATAAAAAAAGAATTAAATTATAACGGAGGAATTTAGAAATGGAATTTGATAAAAATAAAATTAAATTGAAAATTGCTATATCAAAAATAAAAGAGGAGAATGATATAGTTATGGAAAATAAAACAAAAAATATTTTTAAAACAGTTGCAACAGCAATTATAGGAATATTATTAAGTACAGGAGTTGCATTTGCAGGAAGTAAAGTTGTAGAAAAAGTTTGGAAAACACCAGAAAAAATTCAATTATCTTCTGGTGATAATGAAGAATTAACAAAAATAACAGAAGAAAGCAAAAAAGAAAATATAACAGAAGAAGATGCAAAAAAAGTAGCAATTGAAAAATTAAATCAAATAGGATTTAATTCTAACATAATAGGGACAAACCATTATAAAGAAATTGATTCAACTAAAATAATGTATCGTTTTGACACAAAAGATAATTATGAAATAACAATAGATGGTCAAACTGGAGATTTTTTTGATATATGGAATAATAACAAAAATACTCAAGATACAAGTAAATACATAACAGAGGAACAGGCAAAAGAATTAGCAAATAAATATTATAAATTATTTGGATATAAAGATGGAGAATACGAAATTACACACGTTCACTCTGTAAACAATGAAGGAATACAAACAGGTGCAGGATTTAGAATGACAGTAATATATAATAAAAAATATGGAGAAGTATATAATCCTTATGAAAGTATAAGTATTATAGTGGAATCAAAAAATATGGAATTGGAATTATTTAGAGTTGAAAATACTCCATTTGATAATAATGAGGTAACTATAAAAGAACAAGAAGCAATAGATATTGCTATAAAAGAAGACCAAAATGTTAAAACAAACAAAATAGAAGAAACTAAAGCAAAATTAATGGTAGTAAAAATGAATGCAGATGCTTATGATAGAAAAAATAATACTGAAAAACATTATGAAGCAATGCAAACAACAGATTACCCAACAGAAGAAAGAAATTACTATGCAGTAGAAAATAGAGTAAGAAGAGCTTGGGTAGTAGTTTTAAAATATGAAGATAATTTTGATGATGTAGTAAAAAGATATACAGAAGGAGCATATAGTTATTTTGTAGATGCAACAACAGGAGAAATTATAGGTGGACATACAATGGATTATATTTATAGTGAAAGTGTAAAATAGTTTCTTTTTAAATAAAATTTCATTTTGAATATCTGGTCAGTTTTGTTTATTTTATAATAAAAATATATTAATATATTATAAAATAAATAAAACAGGAGAAAATAATGAAAAAAGAAAAAATACTAAAAATTATAATAGCAATACTACTAATCTTAATATTGTTAGGAGTTGGTTTAACAGAAGTGATAGGAAACTATTTTGTAAACTATGCAATAGCCAGAAGCGGAGCAGGCGGAGACAGAAAAATTAGCCAAGAAAGCACAATAGAAGTATTAGGAGAAGATGAAAAAATAATAGAAAACAATAAAAAAATAGCTAAAGAAAATTCAGAAAAATGGAGTGAAGCAATTCAACAAAAACAAGTAGAAGTAAAAGCAAATGACAATATAACATTAAGAGGAACAGAATACCTAAACCAAGAAGAAACAAATAAATGGGCAATAATCTTACATGGATATAGGTCAAATCCTAGTAGTGTATTAACAATAGGAGAACATTTCTCAGAAAAAGGCTATAATGTGCTAATACCAAGTATGAGAGCTTGTGCTGACAGTGAAGGTGAATATGTAGGAATGGGATGGTTAGATAAAGAGGATTTAAAATGTTGGATTAATCTAATCATAGAAGAAAACAAAAATGCAGAAATAATATTACATGGTTCATCAATGGGAGCTGCAACAGTTTTAATGGCATCAGGAGATGAATTACCAGCAAATGTAAAAAACATTATTGCAGATAGTGGTTATACATCAGTTTGGGACATATTTGCCTCAGAAGCAAAAGCAAGATTTAATTTACCAGAATTCCCAGTTTTAAATATGTTCCAAATAGTAGCAAATAGAAAAGCAAAATATGACATAAAAGAAGCATCATCACTTGAACAAGTAAAGAAAAGTACAACACCAATATTATTTATTCATGGAGATAAAGATGACTTCGTTCCAGAATATATGTGTGAAAAATTATATGATGCAACAAATTGCAAAAAAGAAAAACTTATTATACATGGAGCAGGTCATACTGACGGAAAATATAGAGAACCAGAAAAATATTATAACACAATATTTGATTGGATAAGCAGATAATTATTGATAATTATCTGCTTTTGTGATATATATATAAGAGCAAAATTTGAGAGGAGAAACACATGAAAAAATTAGTATTAATAGATGGTAATAGTATAATGAATAGAGCCTTCTATGGGATAATGGGAAGTAAAGCATTAACAACAAAAGATGGAAAATATACAAATGCTATATATGGATTTTTAGCAATATTATTTAAACTATTAGAAGAAGAAACACCAGAATATATAGCAGTAGCCTTTGATTTAAAAGCACCAACAGCAAGACATAAATTATATGAAGGTTACAAAGCGAATAGAAAAGGTATGCCAGAAGAACTTGCAGAACAAATGCCAATAATAAAAGAAATATTAAGAGCAATGAACATAGATATAATAGAAAAAGAAGGCTATGAAGGTGATGACATAATAGGAACACTATCAAGATATGGAGAAAATCAGGGATTAGAAGTAACAATACTTTCAGGAGATAGAGACACTTTTCAACTTGCAACAGATAAAGTAACTATCAAAATTCCAAGAACAAAAGCAGGAAAAACAGAAACAGAATTATTTGATAGAGAAAAAGTAAAAGAAGTTTATGGAATAGAGCCAAAACAATTAATAGAAGTAAAAGGATTGCAAGGAGACACTTCAGACAATATACCAGGTGTTCCAGGAATAGGTGAAAAAACAGCATTATCACTAATTCAAAAACATGGAAACATAGATAATATATATGAAAAATTAGAAAAAGGAGAATCTGATTTAAAAGGAAAGCAAAAAGAAAAATTAGAAGAAAATAAAGATTTAGCATTTTTATCTAGAACATTAGGAAAAATAAATCTAGAAGTTCCAATAGAAGATAATTTAGAAGATTTAAAATTAGAAGAATGGAATAAAACAGAAGTATTAAAAATCTTTAAAGAATTAAATTTTAAACGTTATATAGAAAGATTTAACTTACAAGAAGAAAACACTGAAAATACAGATATAAAAGTAGAAGATATGTATAAAACAGTAGAAAAAACAGCAGAACAAATAATAGAAAAAGTAAAAGAAAATAAAGAAATGATATTCTACTTAAATACAGAAAAAGATGAAGACACAGAAAAAATTATAAAAGAAAAAATATTGGGAATAAGTATATTCAATAAAAAAGAAAATGAAGTATATTATACAAAAATAGATAAAGACTTAGATTCAAAATGGAAAGAAATATTAGAAAATAAAGAAATTGCAAAAATAGGAATAGATTTAAGTAAAACATATATATTATTAAAACAACAAAACATCACAATAAAAGGAATTAGTTATGACATAAGTATAGCATCATATGTATTAGATCCAAATCATAACAAATTAGACATAGAAAACTTAGCAGAAAATTATTTAGATATAAATGTAAAAGAAATACTAGATGAAGAAGAAAGTACAAAACAAGAACAAATAAATCTATTTGACACAGTAGAAGAAAACAAAGATAATAAAGTAAAAAAATATACTTTATATGCATATATAATATCAAAAATAAAAGATGTAACAGAAAAAAAACTAGAAGAAATCAATGCAATAGAATTATTTAAAAATATAGATATGCCAACAGTAACAGTTCTTGCAGATATGCAATGGAATGGAATGTATGCAGATGAAGAAGAATTGAATTCTTTTGGAAATAAACTAAAAGAACAATTAGAAATAAAAACAAAAATTATATATGAAATGGCTGGAGAAGAATTTAATATAAATTCCACAAAACAATTAGGAGAAATTCTATTTGAAAAAATGAAACTGCCAGTAATAAAGAAAACAAAAAGTGGTTATTCAACAGATGTTGATGTTTTAGAAAAATTAAAATCAGAAGACCCAATAATACAAGAATTATTAGATTATAGACAATTAATGAAATTAAACTCAACATATGTAGAAGGATTAAAACCATATATCAATCCTAAAGACAAAAGAATACACTCATTTTTCCATCAAACAATAACAGCTACAGGAAGAATAAGTTCAACAGAACCAAATCTACAAAATATACCAACAAGATTTGAACTTGGTAAACAAGTAAGAAAAATTTTCAAACCAGAAGCTGGTAAAATATATATAGATGCAGATTATTCACAAATAGAACTAAGAGTATTAGCACATATGTCAGAAGACAAACATATGATACAAGCATTTAAAGAAGGTCAAGATATACACAAACAAGCAGCATCAAAAGTATTTAAAACACCATTAGAAGAAGTAACGAAAGAACAAAGAAGTAATGCAAAAGCAGTTAACTTTGGTATAGTTTATGGAATAAGTGATTTTGGATTAGGAGAGCAATTAGGAATATCAAGAAAAATAGCAAAACAATATATTCAAGAATATCTAGAAGAATATCAGGGAATAAAAGACTTTATGGAAAAAACAAAAGAATCTGCCAAAGAAAAAGGCTATGTAGAAACACTATTTAACAGAAGAAGATATATTCCAGAATTGAAATCTAACAATTACATGGTAAGACAATTTGGGGAAAGAGCAGCAATGAACACACCAATTCAAGGAACTGCAGCAGATATTATGAAAATAGCAATGATAAAAGTAAAAGAAGAGCTAGAAAATAAAAATTTAAAATCAAAAATAGTATTACAAGTACATGATGAAATGATGATAGAAGCACCAATAGAAGAAGCAGAAATAGTAAAAAACATAGTAAAAGAATCAATGGAAAGTGCAGTAACATTAAAAATACCATTAATAGCAGAAGTATCAGAAGCAGAAAATTGGTATGAGTGTAAATAAAAAAATAACACGAAAGGAGAAATGGTGATTTAATGAAAAGAACATTGATTATACTACTAATTATATGTGTAATATTAGCAATATTTTCAATATTCAATATACCAAATAAAATACTAAAACAAATATATAAAAAAGAATATTCACAATATGTTGAAAAATATTCGAAACAATATAATGTTGATGAAGAATTAGTATATGCAGTTATAAAAGCAGAAAGCAATTTTAATTCTAATGCTCATTCTAGCAAAGGAGCAGTTGGATTAATGCAACTAATGGAAAATACAGCAAAAGACATAGCGAAAAAAGCAAATGTACAACTAGTTGGAACAGAAGTAAGACAAAATCTTTTAGATAGTGAAACAAATATAAACTTAGGAACAAAATATTTATCAATACTAATAGAAAAATATCAAAATATCGAAGTTGCAATAACTGCATATAATGCCGGAATAGGAACAGTAGATAATTGGATTGAAAAAGGCATTATAAAAAGTGATGGTTCAGATATTGAAAATATACCATATAAAGAAACTAATAATTATGTAAGAAAAATCTTAAGAGATTACAAAATATATGAAAAGATATATTAAATACTAGACAAATGAAGAAAAATGAAATAAAATAGTTAAGTAATAATATAAGAGGAGAACTTAGATGATAGTAGAACAATTAATATTTACAATTATTGCTTTTGTACTTTTTGTTTTTACATTTTTCAAAATGATAAGAAAAAATGAAACTGATTATATAATAGTTTTAATAATACAAGCCTTAGGAATAGCATTCAATTTTGTAGAAGTATTATTGAAAAAAGAATTAAGTCCATTATTAACTATTATTAAATATTTATTTGGAATTTTAGTACCTATTGGAATAATTATATTAGAAAGAAAAAATATTCCATTATTACAAGTTTCAAGTGTATTAAAAGCAAAATTATATGTGAAAATGGGAAATAACAAAAAAGCAAAAGAACAATTAATTAATTTAGTAAGTGTATACCCAGAAAATTACATTGGGCACAAGATGTTGGCAGAAATATATGAATCAGAAGGTGGAATGAGAAAAGCAATTGATGAATATGTACAAGCAATAGACATCAATAAAAAAGACTATGATTCATATTTTAGAGTTGCAGAATTATTAAATAATTTAGATAAAACAGATGAATCTGCAGAAATGTTATTTAATTTATTAGAAAAAAAGCCAGAATATTATAAGGCTACTGAACTTTTAGGAGATATTTTAATAGCTAAAGAAATGTATAAAGAAGCAGTAAATATATATCAAAATGCTTTAAGATATAATCCAACAAGTTATGAAATAAATTATAATCTTGGAATTGCATATACAATGTTAAATGATTTCCAAAATGCTAGAGTATGTTATGAAAAGGCTGCGGAACTAAATTCTTTATTATATAATGCAAAATATTCTTTAGCAGAAATTGCATTAATTTATAAAGAATTAGAAGAAGCGGAAAAATACTTTATGCAAGCTGTGGAAGATGAAGAATTAGCAGCAGACAGCTATTATGAATTATCAAAAATCTCAATGATAAAAGGAGATAAAGATACAGCTATAAAATTTGCAAACATAGCAATTGATATAGACTCAGAAAAAATAGTACCAAAAATAAAAAGTGACTCAATATTTATACCTATAATGACAAAAATGGCGATACCATTTAACTTACAAAAAGCTCAAGTAAAAGAAAAATTAGAAGAAAAAGAAATAAAAGCAAAAACACATCTAGAAGATATGTTCGAAATAACAAGAAACTTAAGTTATGATGATATTAGATTATTAAAAAAGAACAAAGAAAATAAAGAAAGTGGAAAAAACATAAATATAGAAAAAGAACAAAAAGAAAGACAAGAATAAAACTAAAACTCATAAAATTCTAAAATTTAAATATAATAATAATAAAATAAAAAAGGAAAGAAGGATTTTATGAGTACAAATTTTACTGTTGTTGGTGGAGATTTAAGAATAATCAAATTAGCACAAATGTTGGCTAATGATGGAAATACTATATATGCTTATGGTGTAGAAAAAGCAGAGGAATTAAAAGAAAATGAAAACATAATAATCTGTGAAAAATTATCAGAAGCAATAAAAAATTCAGAAATCATAATAGGACCAATACCATTTTCAAGTAATGGAAAAGACATAAGTTCACCATTTAGTGAAAAAAAAATATCAATAAGAGAGTTAATGCACACAATAAATGCAAAAATTTTAATAGCAGGTAGCATAACTCCAGATGTATATGAATTAGCAAATGATGAATATATTGAAATAATTGACATTATGAAAAGAGAAGAACTAGCAGTTTTAAACACAATTTCAACTGCAGAAGGAACTATTGAAATAATAATAGCAAACACAAATAAAATAATACATGGAAGTAAAGTGTTAATATTAGGATTTGGAAGAATAGGAAAAGTATTAGCTAGAAAATTAGCAGGATTATCAGCCAAAGTTACCTGTGCTGCAAGAAAAGATGAAGACTTAGCTTGGATTAGGGCATATGGACATATGGAAACAAATATAAATGCAATAGGAGAAAATTTATCGGAATTCGATATAATAATAAATACAGTGCCACACTTAGTCTTAACAGAAGAAAGACTACAATATGTAAAAAAAGATTGCTTATTAGTTGATTTAGCTTCAAATCCAGGAGGAATTGACAAAAGAGCAGTAAAAGACAAAAATTTAAAACTAATATGGGCATTAGCATTACCAGGAAAAGTAGCACCAGTCACAACAGCAGAATTTATAAAAGACACAGTTTATAATATTTTAAAAGAAATATATAAAAAATAACAAAAGAAAGGATGAAAAAAATGAACGAAATTTTACAAGCATTAATTTTAGGAATCGTACAAGGACTAACAGAATTATTACCAATATCAAGCTCAGCACATTTAAACTTAATACCATGGGCTTTTAACTGGGATATACCAGAAAGCTTTGATGTAGCATTACACTTTGGAACATTATTAGCAATAGTATTATTTTTCTACAAAGATTGGTTAAAACTAATAAAAGGAGGATTTAACCAAGTTGTAAAAAAAGAAAAAACATTTGAAGGAAAAATGTTCTGGTATCTAGTTGCAGCAACAATACCAGGAGGAGCAATAGGATTTTTACTAGACCACTTTGTTGGGGACAATTTAGCGAAAATGCCATTATTAATAGCATCGGCATTAATAATAATGGGAATTGTCCTATACATAGTAGATAAAAAAGCACCTTCAAAAACAGATTATGAACATATGACATTTAAACAAACATTTTTAATAGGATTTTCACAAGCTCTAGCATTTATACCAGGAGTATCACGTTCAGGAGTAACAATGACAACAGGTAGAGCTATGGGAATAGACAGAGAATCAACAGCTAAATATTCATTCTTATTATCAACACCAATAGTATTAGGAGCAACACTATACAAATTTAAAGATTTTGTATTTGGAATGCCATTTTTCGTAGGAGTATTATCAAGCTTCTTAGTTGGTGTGTTAGTAATAAAATTCTTGTTAGAATACCTAAAAAAAGGAAGTTTTAAAATATTTGCAATATACAGAATAATCTTAGGATTAGCTGTTATTGGATTATATTTAATAAGATTATAGAAAATAAAATATAAAAAACAAAAAAGTTGGAAGAAAATAAAAAGTTTTTCTTCTAACTTTTTTGTTTTTTATAAGTTATCTTATATAACTCTTAAATAGTTGATTTATTTACCAAAAAGTTAATAAAATGTGACTTGAAGGAGGTAATGAAATGGAAAAAAATGCATTAAGGAAAATTAAATTTAAAAGTTTAATAGAGGAGTGGTTACAATATAAAAAAACAACAATAAAAGAATCTTCTTATTTAAACTACAAATTTATAATCGAAACAAATATCAAAAAAAAAATGGGGGAGAAAAATTTAGAAGAATTATTGCAATACAACTTTAATTCATTTGTAGAACAATTAATGGAAAAGTTATCAAGTAAAACAGTCAAAGATATAATGACAGTTTTAAAGGCAATATTAAAATATGCAGAAATAAAATATGATATAAATTTTAAAATAAGTTTGATATCAACACCTGCACAAATAACAAATGAAGTAGAAGTATTTAATGATAGAGACAGAAAGAAAATGGAAAAATATTGTATTGAATCAAAAGAAATAAGGGATTTAGGAGTTTTAATTAGTCTATATACTGGACTAAGAATAGGAGAAGTGTGTGCTTTAAAATGGTCAGATATTGACTTTGAAAAAAAATACATAAAGGTAAATCACACATTACAAAGAGTATATGTTAATAAAAGAGAAACGAAAGTATTATATGATAGACCAAAAACTAAAAAATCTATAAGAAAAATACCGTTGGCTAAAGTATTGTATGAAAAATTAAAAGAAATATCAAAAAATTATGATAATGAGGCTTTCGTATTAACAGGAAGTTCTAAAAGATATTATGAACCTTTAGGTTATAGATACATATATAGAAAAATATTAGAAAAATGTGATATTGAATATAAAAGATATCATCAATTAAGACATACTTTTGCGACACGTTGTATTAAAGTTGGAATGGATGTTAAATCTTTGAGTGAGGTCTTAGGACATGCTAATGTTTCTATTACTTTAAATATTTATGTGCATTCTTCGTTTGAGACTAAAAATAAGTTTATAAATAAGTTGTAAAAAAATTTGGTGATAAATAAAAAGAACTCTAATGAAACAAAAATTTAAATTTTATCTCGTTAGAGTTTTTTTATAAAAAATATTAAATTATTCTTCAAAATACATTAGAGTCAATACAAAATAACTACTATTACTTACTGAAATAATATCTCCTTTTTTTACTGGAATATATGTGGAATCTGCACAGTCCATTGTTGGAACAGAGGTTCTGAATATTTCCATATTATTTCTTTTGCCCCAAAAATAATCACCTTGAGCATTTTTATTGAAACTTAAATATAACCAACCATTTTTAGGAATTTCAACGCTGTTGTTAGTTAAAGTTAGAGTTTGTTGCTTGTTAGGATAAAACATAGAGTTTAGGTCATTTTCAGTTACATCTCTTGATGTTGATATATAATTATTTAAAGTTGTATCAAATTGCCCTAGTATGTTATTTTCTTCTTTTTGAGCATTTTCGGTTATTTCTTTTGCTTGTTTAGCGTTTTCTAATAATCCCGTTTGTGTTAATGTTAATATTACTATTCCTGATAATATTAATAAAATTATTATTGTAATTACAAGTGCTACTAATGTTATGCCATTTGTTTTTTTCATTTGTTTTTCCTCCTTTTTATATTAAGCTAGAAACTTAACTAAAAAGAATAAAAAAATAACACTTCAATATAGAAAGTGTAAAAATACTTAATTAATCTAGAAACTTAATTAATTTATTATACTGAAAATATAACACAACTTTAATAAAAAATCAATAGCTAAATTTTAAAATTTAATCTATTCTTAAAATTTAAAATGTTAATATTTCAACTTATTTTAATCATTCATATTATATTAAGTTTCTAGCTTAATTAAAAAAGTAGGAGGAAAAATATGAATAACAAAAGAGGAATAACATTAGTTGCACTTGTAATCACAATAGTAATCTTATTAATATTAGCAGGTATATCAATAATTGGGTTAACAAAAGCAGGATTATTAAAAAATGCAGAATTAGCAAAAGAAGAATATCAAAAATCTGTGAAAAAAGAAGAAAATGATTTAAATAAAATAAATGAATATATAAAAGGAAATAGAGAAAATAATACAAAAGAAAGCGAATTAATACAAGAAGTAACATTTGAAGTAATAGAAACTAAAGGAATGAGTATAAAAGTACAAATAAATGTAAAAGAAACAAATGAAAATGATGCAAGAGGTTATTTTGTATACATAAATGATGAAGTTGTTGCTGTAAAAGATGAAAATATAATAAAAGTAGAAAATTTAAACATTGCTACAGAATATCAAATAAAATGTGGTGTTATAGATAAGAATGGTAATATAAAAGAAAGTCTAGAAAATAAAATACAAACATTAGAAAAAGAAGTTTTATATGATGGAGTTGACAGTTCAATATTTGAACCATTTCGTGTGGATTCAAGTAGTTATAGTGCTTATGGACAAAAAAATGGATATTATGAAATAAATGCCTTAGGACAAAATGGAAGAGCTGGAATTAATATAAAAGATAAGATTGATTTGACCAATGTAAAAAAAGTAATAGTTAATACAGATTTATACAATAATTATGGTAGTTCTTTTATAGGTACGATATATTTAGGAATATGTAATCAAAAAAATAACTCTATAGATTTTATTAAATCAATTAATTATTCTACAAATGCAACAAAGAATGAAAGAAAAATATTAGAACTGGATGTTTCTGATATAGAAGGAGAATATTATATAAAAACAATAGTGGTTCATCCTTCTAATGTTACTAATTACGGATTTACTTCTTATATATATTCAATTGAATTAAATTAGATTTAGATAAATAGTGAAATGAAAATTAATATAAAAAATGTCGAAAATTGCGATGAAAAGTATAGCAAAAATACGATTTTTTATTGCAATATTCGGCATTTTATTGTATTATATAAGCAT
>ERZ773235.1480-NODE-1480-length-23707-cov-49.557585_pt1 | contig 23707 bp, 45 predicted proteins | sample MGYA00580522_ERZ773235 | MGnify/ENA primary metagenome ERZ773235 (study PRJEB29015, sample SAMEA2737797) | human gut metagenome | biome: human gut; feature: human-associated habitat; material: faeces | place: China | collected 2012 ...
CAAACAGTTTGTAGAATCTACGTTGTAAAGCAAGGGCGTGATTCCATACAAAACAACATTAGCGAAGCATCTTGTCAAGATACTTCGTTTTATTAGAACGATATATGTTGTACTTGTATGAAATCATTTTAATTATATTTACGACACAAATATAATAATATATTGTTATATTTGCAAGAAAAAAACAATGGATAAAAGATGGAAGACGAATAAAAGTAGTGTATATAACATAGGGTATCATATAATATGGTGTTCTAAATATCGTAGAAATGTGTTGACAGGTGATATAGAATCAAGGTTAAAAGATCTTGTTATTCAAAAATCTAACGAGAATGGATGGTCTATAGAGAATATAGAGATAATGCCTGATCATCTACATTTGTTTATAAAAGCAACACCATCTGATTCTATATCTCATATTGTATCTCAATTAAAAGGATATACTTCGTCTGTGTTAAGGAATGAGTTTGAATTATTAAGAACAAGGCTTCCAACATTATGGACAAGATCATTTTATGTAGAGACAATAGGGCATATATCAGAGAGTGTTATTAAAAAATATATTGATGATCAAAAAAGAATTTGATCCCATGTTTAAAAGCATGGGCTTTATAAATCAATCGTAAATTAAAGATAGTATAAAAATGAAAACAATTATTATTTACAGTTCTATAGAAGAAGATTTGTTTTTTTCTATAATAGAAGGAGATTATTCTCATTTGAACAAATGTTTTATAAACAGTGGATTGGAACCAGAAAAGGAGCGAAAAGCTTGCGAACTCCTTTACGATGAAAACGGGAATTTTAAAATATCTATGTCTAACGATATATCTCTTCTTGAATCTAAAAATTGGGACAAAGCGGCAATCATAACATTCTTACCATAAATGGAAAATTACAAAATAATAATAATAGACTATATGATGTATAGTGTACCTGGAAGCGTAGCAAAAATAGCTTCACTTTTAAAAACAGAAGCATATTTGGCTAAATCATGGGGAAGATATAATGAGTATTGTAACGTAATTAAAACAGAATATAAAGGGAAAAAGATAAGTGGAATCCATAAAACAAGAAAAACATGGCAAGAACAATAGAAAATCATAAAGGATTTCTTGTATTGGAAATAAGTAGACAAGAAATGGTTGATAAATGTGGTAGCTTAGGCATATGCGACTACTGCAACGGTCCGTCTTCTGTAGGATATTATGTGGCTGTATTAAACAGGTGGTATTGTCCGGCATGCTATAAACATTTTATCAATACAGCAACCAGATATGATGAAGATATCCCTATCGAAGAAGCTCATTACCGGCATTATTGTAAACTGTTTGGTGTAAAGTTGAAGGTTGAGAGTTGATTTGCTATCTTTGCTGAGAAACTTAATTTCGGCAAAAATGGGAAGATCGACAGAATATTACAGAACGCATCCTGAAGCTAGACGTAAGAAAGCGAAAAAGGATAAAGAGATAAATGAAAGGCCAGAGCAAAAAGCAAAGCGTAGAGAATTAGGGCGTAAGAACTATGCAACCGACAAAGCTAAAGGTAAAAGCTATCGTAAGGGCAAAGACTTATGCCATACTTCTTCTGGACTTAGGTACAAATCGGTTAAGAGCAATAGAGGTTCTAAATCAGATACGAAAGGGGATAAGAATGCAAGGGGATGATATTAGATATATATTCAAGACATCTAAAGAGCTTATAGAGGAGGCTTATTACCAGATACAGAAATACCAAAAAAAAGAGTTTATACCTGCCAAAACAGGTTATTCTTATTTGGATGAAGCTATGATGGGAGGAGCCTTCCCTCAAAACGCTATAGCTATAGGCGCTAGACCTGGGGTTGGTAAGTCTTATGTAGGACAAATCATAACAGGTAATTTACTTAATCCTTTGATTAATCCACAAGCAAGCGATTATCTCCTTGTTAATTGTGAGTTTGAAATGAATCCTATGGATTTAGTTACTAGGGTTCTTAGTAGGAAGATGGGGAAACCTATCAGACATTTCTATGATACTCCTACTTCGGTAGAAGAAACTAAGATTAAAGAGATTTTAGAGCAAGAAAAAAGAAATAATATTGTATATATTCCTAAACCATGTAGCGTAGCTGATTTTAACAGGGCTATGATACACATATTGAGCAAGAACAGTAAAAAGAAATTGATTATAGTAAAAATAGATCACATAGCTTTAATTAAAAAAATGGGTGGAGATCCTAAAAGGGCTATGGATGATTTTGTGGCTACTATAAACGAATTGAAATTAGCTTATTGGAATGTATTCTTTTTGGTTATATCCCAATTTAATAGAGATATAGAAGGAAGAAGATCACCAAAAGAGCATGCTCCTAGAATGAGTGATTTTTATCAATCTGACGAACTTGGTCAATTATGTTCTATTATGGTAGGATTAACAAATCCTAGGAGAATGGGATATGAAGAATATATGAGTTTTCCGGCTACATGGTATGGTAACTTAGATAGGTTTAAGCCAGCAAACAAAAAAACTACTTTTAGGACAGAGGGACTTTTGTTTCATCATATCTTAAAAGCAAGACAAGGAGGAATAGAATCTTTGGAAAACACGATATATCCAGAGGTAATGCCGGGGTTCGGGTATCTCTATGGCGAAGGAGGGGTGCGTTACATCAACACAGAGCGCCCACCGCAGGAGCCAAGGAGTTATACCCTGGAAGAGAATGATGAGGAATTTGATGATTCACCATATGATTGAAAAGCAATGAGAATAACATATGAAGAAAATGAATTACTGATACAAATAGTGGAAATGTTATCAGAGAATTATGAAGGAAATAGAGAGCGTATAATGCTTGCTAAATTAGCTGATAAATTCAAGATATATAAAGACTATAAGATCGGTATTCGTTTAAACAAAGACCAGAAAAAAAGATGCTTGGATCTTATAAGAGAGGCATCTAGGATTGTGGATGAATATAGAGGACTTAAAGGAGATATGAGTTTAATAAACGAGTATGATCGCCTAAAAAAAGAATCCTCGGCTGTATCTGATGCCATAGGTGATATAGAAGGACAGCTAAGGGCTGATGTAGATATAGCTAAAAAACAGTTAGATATTATTTTAGACAGAATAAAAGAAGATCTTATTGAAAATGAAGAAGCTAAAAGCCTATCTGAGGCAGATCGTAAAGCTAAAGTTGATCCAAGATACGAATCGGCTTTAGAAGACTATAGAGAATTTACTAAGATGACTAATGTTATGAGGAATAAGCTAAATACCATGAAAGATATTCATGATGACATTAGACAATCTGTATCTACTGCTAGAAATAGTATAATAAAAGAAGGGTATAATCAATAAAAATTAAACATCATGAGCCTAGATATTACGATAAAATTTAAAAACAAAGAATGTGAAGATGAATTTTGGAATGCAAATATCACACACAATATGGGGAAAATGGCAAGAGCTATACCAGTGGTGATAGATGGATTTGGATTTCAGACACTATATAATTATATATGGAGACCAGATGAGATGGGTAAGAAAGTTGACACAACAATAATGTCAAAAGCTTTAACAGAAGGAATAATTTCAATGATAAAAAACAGAAAAGAATTGATTCAATATAACCCAGAAAATGGATGGGGAGATTATGATACATTTCTTGAATGGATTATAGCATACAAGAATTTTTGTGAAGATAATCCTAAATGTGAAATAGAAGTAAGTAGATAACTAAAAAAAAACAACAAACCCAATGTATATAAATTTTGAACAATTTGTTTCATCAGGGTTAAGCCCTGATGATTTAATCAACTTATTGGCTATACGCCAAAAAGAAGATGTTATAATCCAATCAATTTCAGAAGATGATTTAAGTAAATACAATGAACTAGGATTCATTGAGCAGCTTAAAAATGGTTCCATGAGGTTAACTAATAAAGGGACTTCGTTTATTAGTTTAATAGAAACGCCAAGGCTCACAGACGAGATATTAGAGACTTTGAATGAAATGGTATTAGTTTATGAAGGTAATGGGAAAGAAATGGGTGTAAGCAGACTAGAAGCCCAAAATAGACTGTCCTGGTTTATGTGCAATACTAATTTCAAAAAGAGTTTGATAATAGACATAACAAAATCATATATACAGGATTCAGGAGAATATACATTGAGTTTATGTAATTTTATCTGGAAACCACCATCAACAGCATTTTCGGTTCATATGAATCTAAAAGATTCAAAGTTGTTTGATATAATATCTAAAAAATATGGATTCAACACAGATGTTTATTTCAAAGACTCACAAAATGCGTTAATGAAATGGTTGTTTGCTGTATCCAGACTACCTAATCCTCCAGCTAAATCAAATGAAGATTGTTGGTTTACAGGAAATTCAAAGCAGGATAAAGAAAGATTAATTGGTATAAAAACATGCTTACTAAAAAAATTAAGAGAATGGAAAATTTGAGAGAAAATATAAAACAAAGAGTGATTTCTTTAATTGATGAATGGTCAATCAAAGAAGAAGTTAATGAAGATGACGATTTATATAATGATCTAGGGTTTGATGATTTAGATTTTATTGGATTTGTCATAGATTTGGAAAAAGAGTTTGGCATATATCTACCTGACGAAGAAATTTATGACATTGATACACCAAAAGAATTTATAGATCTTATCTTTAAAGAGTTATAAGAATGAATATATTATCATTATTTGACGGAATTAGCTGCGGCATGATAGCTCTGGAAAGAGCGGGGATAAAAGTAGATAAATACTATGCCAGCGAAATAAATGGGGACAGTATAGCAGTATCAAAGAAGAATTATCCTAATATAATCCAATTAGGAGATGTAAAAAATTGGGATAAATGGGATATAGAATGGAAGAATATTGATTTGGTGATAGGGGGTTCGCCGTGCCAAAATGTATCTTCGAGTGGAAATAGAATAGGTTTAGATGGAGAAAAATCATCTTTATATTACTACTATAGATTTATCCTTAACATGATAAAGAAATTCAATCCTAATGTAAAGTTCTTATTAGAGAACGTAAGGATGAAAAATGAATACAAGAACAAAATTTCTGAAGATTTAGGAGTAGAACCGATGATGATTGATTCTGCTTTGGTATCTGCTCAAAGCAGAAAAAGATTGTATTGGTTTAATTGGGATTGCGATTATCCTGAAGATAAGAATATTCTTGTACAATCTATATTAGAAACAGAAGGTGTTGTTAGAGAAAGGCATAGAGTAGATCATGCAATAAATATATTTGATGGGCCTGAATTAACAAAATCATTCTGTATTCAAAAAAGATATTATAAAGGGGTATCAAAATACAGAAGAGAGTATTGCGCGGTACAAATGCCAGATGGATCTCATCGTCCTTTCTCTCCAATTGAATTAGAGAGATTACAGACCCTTCCAGACAACTACACAGCCGGGACGTGCCGAACGAAGCGGGGATCGTTGATCGGAGACGGTTGGACGGTTGATGTTCTGGCACATATTTTTAAACATTTAAGTTAAAGTAATCATGACAGACGAACAATTTGCGATAAACAATACGATAACAATCAAAGAAAAGAGACTTACTTTCTTAAAAGTAGGAGATAAAGTTAAAGTTGTTTCATCAGCAGGAGAAATCCTGGGTGAAGGAATAGTAGAAAGAGAAGTTAATAGCTATATAGTTGTTAATGGAGAGAAGTATTGGAAAAGAGGTATTGATGGCAAACATAGGAAACGAACTAATTACCTAGAGTTTGTTATGAATCCTAAAGATGCTGAAGAATATAAAGTAAAAGATAAGAGATATGAAAAACGTAGAAGATAAGGCAAAAGATTATGTTAAAGAACATTTTGGAGATCCTTATGATTGGGAGCAATTAAGTATGTCAAAACATACTTTTTTCTATGAATTAAGACAAGCCTTCATAGCTGGTTATATTAAAAGAGAAGAGGAGGAGGAGAAATGAGAAAAATATACATAAACATTACAAATCATTGTGATGTGTGTTGTCCATTCTGTTGTATGTCATCTGACAATAAAAAACAAACATTTATGATGTTTGATGCATTATATCATATTATAGGGGAGATTGAACAATCGCCTCTAATTGTTCAATTAGAGGGAGGAGAGCCAACGACACATCCACAATTATACTTGTTTCTGGAGTATATTGCTACATTACGAAAGGTAGAAGAAATTATTATTGATACTAACGCATTAACACTTGATAAGTGTATTGATAAAATTACAGATATTGCCATTAGAAATAAAAAAACAATAACCATAAAACCATCATTTAATATCTATTTGGAAAGGATGTATGAAAAGAGTCATAATCATTCTTTTGTTGCCTATTTACAAAACATTATATCAGCTTGCGAATTTATTGAGAATATCAAATTCAAAATTAATGTACGAGGATACAACAATGAAGAGTTGATGATACTTAAAAATAAGATGCCCAAAAAGATACATGGAATATCAAATTTCCATTTGTTCAATTGTTATGGTAGAGCAATGAATGATAAAAATCTACCAGACTTGCATATTAATCAAATATATGATACATGGGGTTGTTATGCATCTGATGGTAAATATTTTGGGAATGATTTAAAAGCTAGAGCAATTCACGAATCTAAATTATTATAATAATGAACACATTGAAATTTCAAAATATACGAGAAAAAAGACAAGAATGCTTTAATGTTGATGAATATACATTTAATGATTTTGACTTTGAAGGTAAGAAAAGTAGAGTATATTCAAATGTGAATCTAAGTATCTTCACGGATGATTATTGCAATGCTAACTGTAAATTTTGCGTGGCTCAACTTAGATTTGAAAATAAAGGGCAAATGTATAAAAAAGGCAGAATAACATCTGACGATGAATATTTTGATAGACTAGACTCAGTGCTTGAAAGATTAAGACCGCTGAATCCCTCGATATCAATTACAGGAGGAGAACCAACGAAATCTCATAGGCTAGTACCTATATTGCAACTTATTGAAAAGTATGGATATAGAAAGAGAACACTAACAACAAATGGATCTGGTTTGTTTGATATAATTGATGGTAAACCTATTATACAACATATTACAGAAAATCATTTTCAGCATCTTAATATTAGTAAAGCGCATTTTGATGAAGATATTAACAAGAAAATCATGCAATACGAAATTGGATATTGTAGTAACGAAGATATTGCTCGTATTGCTATGTTTGCAAAAGCGAATAATTTGCGTCCAAGGATGAGTTGTTTATTATTAAAGGAAGGTATAAACGATATTGATAGTATTATAAAATATCTTGATTTTTACCAAAATCTAGGAATTGATAATATAATCTTTCGTGAAACAATGGATTATGATGAAAAATCTATGAGTAATCATGTAAAAATGGAATATCTAAAAAAGAATAAAGTTTATCTTAATGATATATGGATGTATATAGATAAAGATTCTAGATTTAAACCCATAAAACAATTGCTTGGATATTATTATTATGTTGAAATATATAAATACAAAATGGTAGATATGGTTAGTGAAAGTGCTAATCTTGTAAAATTATATGAACAAAAGAAAATTGCAGATGATGTAGTTTTTGAAATGATATTTCATCCAAACGGAAAGCTTAATGGAAGCTGGGTTGATAATGAGGATATTTTATTTGATTATAAACAAAAACAATGAAAGTTCCAGAAACACATCTTCTATATAAAGAAATAAATGGAGATAAAAGATTGGCTGTTTCTTATTCTCAGATAGATACATTCCAGACATGTCCAATGAAATGGTATAAAACATACGTGGAGGGCATGCGGTCAACGGAGAAGCAGGAAGCTACATCGTATGGGACGGTTATTCATCAGACTCTGGAATATTTCTTTAACAACCACTGTTTGCCAAAAGGAGAAGATTTAGGACAAGCGATAAGTTATTTTGCATACAATGAGCAAATACCTTTTTCATCTCCAGAAAGCATGTTAACAGCGATGAGGCAATCAGGAGAGCTTTTGGCATGGTTAGTTGATTTATTCGGAAAAGATGAATCTGGGAAATTCAAGAAACCTGATAGTGATCTTAATCCTTTCGAACAATTACTGAGAAGAGGAAAAGTGGTTGGAGTAGAAGAAGATTTTGTACTTCCATATAAGCTGCCTAAGCCAGTGGAGATAAATGGGGTTGTACATACCAAAGTATATATAATTGGCTCCGTTGACTTGCATTTGGCTATAAAATACAAAGATCAAATTTTTCATTATGTGATAGATTGGAAATCAGGGAAAGAAGTATTTGCTGACAAAAAACTTAAATCAAATCTACAGCATCCAATCTATTCATTCTACATCTACAGAAAGTATGGTCATGGATTACCCAAAATGTGCGTTTATTTCTTCACAAGGACAAGGCAATATCAAAAGGTTCTAGTAGATGAGAACAGAAAAAATGAAGCCATAAAAGACTTAAATGATGTATTTGGAAAGATGTATGACTTTGAGAATAATGCTATAGATTCTTTTTCAGCTTATGTAGAAAAAGGAGACAGATATGTGAGACAAAAAGCAGTACTAAAAGATAAACTACTAGCAAATCAAAAGCCCTGTCCTAGCGCATTATGCTATTATTGCGATTTTGGACTACATAAGAAAAACTTATGTCCTTATTCATCAAATTGGGACCCATCTAAAAAACGAAAGAAATGAAAACATATTCAGATTTAAAAGAAATAAAGAAGATGTTCGATGAACATCCTTCTATTGTTGCCATGAGGAAAGATAAAGCTAAATATACAAGAATGGGGAATTATGTAATGGCAATTCAAACACAAGCTAAAATAGAGGAAGCGTGGAACTCTTTTATTGGCAATTTTGAGAAAACACAAGTTTCTTTTATGGATACTGTAAAGAAAATGAATGAAGAAGATCGTAGAAGAAGTATGATCAATTTATTCTCTCTTGTTATGATGGCAGACTGCTTTGATTTTATGCTGGCAGATATAAAGGAAACACTGAACAAATACGAGAAAGGAAGCGTATTAGACCAATTCGACGCAATGAATAAACTAAGCAAAGAATCGGCGAATCAAATTCGTTTCTTGTTAGATAAAACAGAATACTCTTTCAGCGAAGAATATGCTAATAATACAGATTTGTTGAGAGAAACTATAATGGAGAAAGTAGGAGAAGGAATGTATTCATCATATGAAGTGAAATAATCATAAATATGAACTGGATAACAATAAAAAGCAAAGAAGATTTACCTCCTGAAAGAATACAGGTGATAGTTAGAGGATCTTTAGGAACATATGATATTGCATTTGTTTTTAATGGTAAATGGATAACTAAAGCGGGTAAAATAACTCATTGGAGAAGATTAGATAAATTAAATATAGATAGAGAAATTATGGCATGGTTAGCGGTGGATAGAGATGGGACAGAATTATGTTTCTATGGTAAACCAGAAAGGCTTGAAAGGAAAGGAGAATGGGTTTTAAATGATCAGGATATGAAAGATGCTTATGTATTACCTAAAGGAGCTATAGAAAGGTTTTTGGGTAGAAAAGTAACATGGGAGGATGAACCTATAGAAATTCATTAAAAATTAAGTAATAACTAAAAAGTAGTATCATGGAAGAAGAAATAAAAGCACTGATTCATAATTTTGAACAAGATAAAGGAAAGAGGATAGACAGATATACATTAACTGTATTTGATTCTAAGATATTTGATTTTAATACCAAAACTTATTATGTGATAGCAAAAGATAGGTTTGATTACTATCTTGTATCAAAAGATAAACTAATAATAGAAACAATAGGTATAAATTGGTCTGTAAATTCTCCGTGTCAACTTAATAAAGTAGATATAGTTAATTCATTGTCAATGGGGGCGATAACCATTAATCTATTTACAGACAAGGAGAAAGAAGAGGCTGTTAATATGATAAAAGAGAAATTTAATGAATATGTATATATGAAAGAATGGTATAAAGAAGAAGCAGTAGTAAAAGAAATTTATGATTTATTATGTTCACTTTAAGGCCATATCAAAAAGAAGCGTCCGATGCAGGGGTAAAGCACCTGCTGGGTAGGTCAAAGAAGCCTGGGGTAATAGTCGCGCCAACCGGATGTCATGGGAAGGGAGAATTGATATCTATGGCGGACGGCACTAAAAAGAAGGTGGAAGATATATGTGTAGGAGATAGGCTGATAGGCGATGATGGTACAAATAGAACTGTGCTTGAATTACATAGAGGTGTAGATGACATGTATAGAATTATTCCAATAAAAGGCAATCCATTCGTTGTAAACGGAGATCACATCATGTCGTTATATAAAACAAGAGAAGGTGATTCTCCAAACGAAAGACCTAGAATAGATCATATAACAGTAAAGGATTATATAAATACTAATAAACATTACAAGAATTTACATAAATTATATAAGCCTAATATTGTTAATTATGATAAGAATAATAGAGAGATAATACTTGATCCATATTTTATAGGAATATATTTAGGCGATGGTAGTTCGGCTGATGGATCTATAAGTATAACAACTATGAGAGAAGAAATAGTTGAATACTTGTATGAATTTGTAAAAGAGTATAATTTATATATAAGAATATCGGAAAAGAAAGGAGCAAGTAATAAAGCAAAATCATATTTTTTAAGTGGAGAAAAATGTAAAGGATGTAATCCTATAACAAATGAATTAAGAAGATTGGGTGTTTTTAAATGTACTGCTGGATATAAGTTTATTCCATTAATGTATTTAACATCATATAAAGAGAATAGACTTAAATTATTGGCTGGACTTTTAGATACAGATTCATATTATGATGGAAGTAAAAATGCATATGAATATTGCTCTAAATCATTCGTATTAGCAGACCAAATTGTAACATTATGTAGATCATTGGGATTATATGCAATGATAGGTAAGCCAAAGATAGTAAATGGAGAAACATATTACAGAATATTAATTACTGGTGATTTGGATACTGTTCCAACAAAAGTAGGTATAAGAAAAGGGAAAGAAAGAAAGCAGAAAAAAAATAATAGAGTTACAGGGTTTAGTGTAGAATATATAGGTAAAGGAGAATATTTTGGGTTTGAAGTAGACGGGAACCACTTATATTGTGATGGTCAACTATTTGTACATCACAATAGTGGTAAATCTGTTATAATTGGGGACATAGTTAAAAGACTAAACGCGCCCACTTTAATCCTTCAGCCATCTAAAGAGATATTGGAACAAAACTATAATAAGGCCATATCTTTTGGGATGTCACCTACCATATATTCTGCTTCATGTAGAGTGAAAGAATTGTCTGAACTTACTTTCGCTACTTTAAAGAGCGTGAAGAAAGATGTAGAGAGATTAAAGCAGATAGGAATAAAATTTTTGCTAATAGATGAAGCTCATGCCTCTTACTCTGCGGAAGAAGGATCTGAGTTCATGAAATTCATGAAAGAATTAGGTGATGTAAAGACATTAGGGTTTACAGCTACCCCTTGCAAATTGCATACCTATAGTTCTATGGTAGAAGGGAATTATTCTAAGTTGAATATATTAACAAAAGATGATCCCAGATATTTTCAAAAGATAGTCCATGTTACTCAAATAAAAGAATTAGTAGATGCAGGGTTCTGGTCAAAACTCAAATATGAGAGATGGGAGTTCGATAACAGCGCATTGGTATTAAATAGTACGGGAGCGGAATATACTGCTAATTCTATTTCTGCTACTATAGTAAAGATAGGATTAAATAATACTATTTATAAGCGCATAATGCAGCTACTAAACGAACGCAAGCATATTTTAGTAGCTATGGATTCAGTAGAGAACTGCAATAGGATAAGCGAATTTATGAATGCCAGAATGGGTAACATAACAGCAGTAGTATCTAATGAAACCAGTAAGAAAAAAAGAGAGAATATTATAGAAGATTTTAAATCCGGTAAGATAAGGGTGGTATTTAACTACTCAGCATTATCTACCGGATTTGATTTCCCTGAACTGGATTGTGTAATTTTAGGAAGACCAACATTTTCATTCGCGTATTTCTATCAAGTTCTAGGAAGAGCTGTTCGTCCTCATCCAAGTAAAGAAGATGCGTTGATAGTTGATTGCTGTGACAATTATAGTAGATTCGGAAGAATAGAGGATTTATCAATAGAAGAGTTTCCCGGAAGAGGGTGGTGTATGTTCTCAAAAGATAAACTTATATCAGGTATTCCTATGGGGCATACGGTGATGAGAACGGAGTTAGTTCAACAAGCCAGAGAAAAAGGGCTGTTAGTGCCGACCGTCAACGAAGATGGTAGGCGTTCGCACCCGCTGGACAGCCAGATCATGTGGTTTGGTAAGTACGAAGGAATTATGTTTAAAAATATTCCTTTAAACTATTTTAAGTTTATAGTAGAGAACTTTGATGTAAATTCGGAGAAAATAAAAATGATAGTAAAATATTATAAGGAGATTATATTATGAGCAAATACAGATGTACAATAGGAGAAGATGACTTTGGATATAAAGTATATTTAATCCAAGTCAAGAAGTTTTGGATTTGGTGGGATTATGATTTTTTCTATACAAGGGAGGCCATGATGGAATGTATTGAAAAATTGAAGAAAGAAGGACATAAAATTATAGAATAATATAGAAATGAGATATTTTGTATTTACTGTAAAAGTTAATAAAAAAACGGAGACTCATTACGTAGGAATGAATGGAGAGAAATATATTAGTATAAGGGATATGGCTGAACGAATATTTGGAGACAGAAATAAAAGAGATTTCGCTATATTGTTTTTAACGGAATTATCAGAAAAAGATTTTAAAGATTTAATAGAAGAGGATTAAAGATTAGGTACTCATGAAAGCAGAAAAAAGAATTTAAAGCAGAAGATAGCCTCAAATAATATATAGTATTGAATTATCAATATTGTATATATCCATATAGGATCAGGTTATTAGCCTAAGTCTTGAAACAGAGACTCCGTTATTAGAGAATGATATAGTTACCTACGGATGTTTATCCAAGTCTGTAGCTCTAAGGTAAGTGATTAAACGTTGTTTGTATTTGGGACACAGTGTTGCTTATAAAAACCTCTAATAACATTGGCGATGGGTATATTACAGAGTGAGATATCTCTGACTTATGTTGAATAAACATTGGTAATTATATACCAAAATAAATTAGTTAGAAGGCATAATCGTCAGATACATAAGATTAAAATACAGAAAGGTGGTAAAAAGAGGATGAATCAATCACCTTTCAAAGTATTTGGTTTTAGGTTATTTGATAAGGTTATGTATCAAAACGATTGTTATTTCATATATGGTAGAAGGGTAAGAGGTTTTTTTAACATTCGTGATATAGACGGTAAAAATGCCAAAGATGTATCATGTAAGAAATTGAGATACATTAGTCATGGATTGACAGATATTATTAATTAAAAAATGATTAAGTTTTATGAACAAGAGCAGAAGGAGGAGAATATCTGATGTTATCAAGAAATTAAAAGAAATAATGGATGATATTCAGGAGATAAAGGACGAAGAAGAAGAGGCGTATGACAACCTTCCAGAGGGGCTGAAGCTGGCGGACAAAGGAATCCAGATGGAGGAAAACGTTAGTTCTCTGGAAGGTTGTCATGATGATATAGAGAATGTGGTTTCAACTTTAGAAGAAATGTCATGAGAAAAATAAATGAGAAAGACATCAATATGGGAAGAAAGCTATTGATGTCTCATAATGAAACTAGTAATATAGTAGTTCATGAATCATCCAAAAGATATGGTTATATATTAGAAAATAATGTCAAAGACGCTAAAGACCTAAACAAGAGACTAGTAATATGGAGAGGTTTGTTTGGCGATTTTGACATTTATTGTATGGAGAGAAATGAATTTTACTCTAAGTTCAAAGAGGCGTTTACTGATGACAATGCTATTATTGCGTTAGTTAAATACTTTTATAGAGAAAGGAATTGAAATGATAACATCAATAAAAATAAATGACAACAAAAGGATGCCGTTTGGATATACATCCAGTATAAAGGCATTCAAAGACGGGTCCGAATTTACATTCTGCCCAGGAGTGAATGTGATTATAGGAAAAAATGGAAGCGGAAAGTCTACTCTCATTAACATCATTTCCATGTATATGTTATGCGAAAAATCTATGTGTTCAGAGGTGCCTATAGAAGCATTAGATTTCCCAGATATATTTGATGATGACAAAGTGCTTGACGGTATTGATATAAAAGCTGATTATACTGGAAAGGTATTTAGGCTTATGCCTCACATAGAGATGAATCAAGGTGACATATTGGACAATATTCACAATTTCAGCCTATTTATGAACGGGAATGGATGTTCATTTGGAGAAAAGAGCGTGTATTCAATAAATACTCTTTTTGATTTTATGTTCAAACAAAAAGAGTATAATTTCCCGATTAACAAACTAAAAGAACGAAGGGATGGGGTAAATGGGTTCTGGTCATCAAGGATTGACAGCCTCTTGGATTACTATAAAAAGAATCGTATAGAGGCAACAGAAAAGAATTTTGAATACACAATACTCATGGATGAACCTGACAGAAATCTGGATATTGAAAACATAATGCAGGTATATAATATCCTATCATTCCATAAGCCGCAAACACAGATTATAGCTGTAATCCATAATCCATCACTGATTTACAAATTAAGTAATCTGGCTTGCGTGAATTTTATTGAGATGACAAAAGGATATTTAAATGATGTTGTTTCTTTCATGACAAAGTAGCAATAAATAAAAGATGGATTATATTACTATTGTTGTATCGTATAATAGCGGTATAATAGCATAAAAGATGGACAATATTATTAAAACACAAAAATATGAAAGACATAATTATTTATCACAAAGTAGATTTAGATGGAGTAGCTTCAGCTGCTATTGTAGTAGATTATTTGAAAACAAAAGGAAGAGAATACGAATTGCTTGGATGGACTTATGGCGATCCTATTCCTGAACTAGGTGGTGGTATATTTAAAGTATGGATACTAGACGTATCTTTTGGAGAAGACCATGAAAAGATATGTGGTAAATGGAATATGGATTGTTCGGAGGTTATTTGGATAGACCATCACAAGACAGCTATTCCAGAGCATTTAATGGAAGAGCAGGGTATAGAGGGCATCCGGCGAATCGGAACTGCCGCCTGTGAACTTACATGGGAATATCTGTATGGACCAGATGATGACTGTTATGATATTATCGAATATTTATCTGCATATGATGTATGGAATAAAGAAAGATTTGATTGGGGTGATGTGATGGCTGTTCAATATGCTACAAGAGCTAGAGTGGGGTTAGATGTGGACAAAATGGTTAATGTAATTGAATATATAAGTAAATACGATTCACTTAAAGGTGAGGAGAAATCAATTTATGAATTAATATCAGAAGGAGAGGTTATTCTGGATTTTCTTAAAGTTAAAAACGAAGGAGAATGTGCAAACTATTCATTTGAGGGTCATATAGATGGATATAACGTTATTTTCATGAATACCTTAGAATTTAATGCAATCACATTCGATTCTGTTTACAATGAAGATAAACATGATTTAATGTGTCCTTTTGCTATTCTACCAAATGGGTTAGTTAGATTCTCATTGTATTCTACAAAGAAATATATGGACTGTGGAGAAATAGCTAAAACATTTGGAGGAGGAGGTCATAAGTTGGCTGCCGGATTCCAGTTAAGTGTAGATGACAAGAGGTTTTTGAATTTTATGTTAAACCATAAATTAGTTTGGTTATTATGATAAAGAAAGATGATAAACTAAGAGTAAGTCCAAAAGTTAAGTATAAAAATATTAAAACAGGAGAGTTAAAAGAAGGTCGTTTAATAGGAGGACCTATTAGAAACGGAGCAGATATATTTGTAAAAGTACAAGTAAGCAGTGGTTCGCAAGGAATAATATTGGTGAATAGTAAATATGTTTACCCTTTGTTTGGTGAATGTAGTAATGAAGAGTTTAACAATGTTATGAAAACAATGAAAGAAATTGAGAATGAAAAATGCAAAATAATGGAAAATGATAATAGTAAAGAATCAATAAAGAATGACATCCAAGATGATAAACTCAGATGGGATCTTCTTCCATTAGAAGAAATAGAAGATATTGTCAGGGTTTATCATAGTGGTGCTAAGAAGTATGGTCCAAATAGGTGGCAGAATCTTGAAGACGGGTTCCAGAGGTATAAAGCCGCGGCACTCCGTCACCTACTGGAGTACGAGAAGGGGGAGCGGGTAGACGCAGATACCGGCTGTTTGCATTTGGCGCAATTTGCGTGGAATGCTATTGCTATGTTGTATTTGGATAAGCATGGTAAAGGATCAATTAAAAACAATGAGAAATGAAAGAATTACAAACAAAAGAAGAGTATTTAGAATCAGCAAGAGAATTCAATGAAACTATGAGAGAAAAGGGTAGTATTATAGGATTTTACCCTTTAAATAGACCTGATGTGGTATTCGTGTCATTACTTAATGATAATATAAAAAAGGCATTTCTTAATGGGGAACCATTAGGGGATATGTTTCATAATCTTAGATTATTAGGTGTATATAAAAAAGAAGATAAAAAATTATTTAAAGGGTTTAGTGTTGATCAAAATAACTCAAAGGATAAAATACATTTTATTATTTCTGGAGCAAAATTGGACAACAAAACACTTATATATACAGGGAAAATAGAAGATACTATAAACATTGAACAAGAAGGTAAAGGATGAAAGGAATATTAATAGACTCATTCCATACATCAGAAAATGAAATCCTTAAAAAAGGATTAGAAGTGGAAGTAATAAGTAAATGGGATGATGAAAATTACGTATGCGAAATACCTGGAGGCAAAAGAGTTAGAATATGGGATATGTGTCTTAAAATAACAGACTATAGTCCAAATATTGATTGGGAACAGCGCAGATACGAATTAGCTAAATCAGCAATGCAAGGATATTGTATAGCGCTTGGGTTAGATGATGATAATTCAGAATCATATAAAAACATAGCTATCGGCTCTTTAAGAGCTGCCGATGCTATAATTGAACGATTAAAGAAAGAATAAAATATGAAAGTAGATATAGATAGAGTAGATATTATCAATATGATAAGAGGAACACGACCTGGTTGTGAATTAATAGATAAATGTACTAAACTTGGATTAGGATATTATCATGGAGCATACAATGAATGGAGATGGGATGAAGTTTCGAGTACAAGCTGGGATAGATTATCAGATATTTATCTAATGAAATTATATAAAGAAGCAAAAGAAGCAAAATGAGTTTATTTATATGTGCAAAATGTGGCTGTATTGAGAATACGGCCACATCTGATTATTGGGCTTTGACAAGATTGGGTGCTAAAGATGATTATGTATATGATGAGTCTCTAAAAGATTATGAAGGTAAGCCTCTTTGTTCTGAATGTGCTAAAATAGTATACCATAGAGATGATTCTGCGCCTAATGTGGTTCCTGGAAAATGGCATGGGAAATTTCCGAAAGAAATGGCAACAGAAGAGGATAAGAGAAGAGTTAGACACAAGGGTTTAATATATTGATAGTATGATGATATTAATAATAGCATTGCTAATTGTGGCAATATATTCGATATTAAGCATATTGATATATTTATATAACGATCAAATAAATGTAGATTTAATAGAATTTGAATATGACAATTTTACTAATGTAATGACTTTGGAATTTGTAAGCAAAACAGGAAGATTTATTACAGAGTCATATGTTGGAAGTGGTACTGTTTGGCATCATTTGCCAAAGTATAAGGGATGTAGTTTGTATGAAGAAAAATTGCTGAGTCGTCTTTATACAATATGGGAAAACAATAGGAATATAAATATTAATCAAATAAAATAGACAATATGGCAAGCAAAGATGACAAATGGGTAATGTTTAGAAATTATATGCATAATGAATTAGGCATTACCAAAGAAGATATTAGAAGATGGATTGAAGACTCTGTTGAACAATCCGCAAAAAATATGGTAGAAAATGCGTTTGCAAGGAAGAATCCTGAGCAAATGATTAAAGATGCTATATATAAAAAAGATTACTTTTATGGGGAATCTTTCAATAATAGGGTAGTAGAAGAAACTGCTAAAATATTAGCAAAAAGATTAGATATAACGATTAAAAAATAAAAAAAACTATGGAATTATCATACTCAGCCATAGAAGCATACAAAAAGTTGCTAACAAATCCCAAGAATTATGGATTTGAATTTAAGCCAATAGAAGAATGTTTTGAAAAAGTCGAGGAGGTCACTCCTAAGCGTATTCTATATGAACAATATATGGAGTATTTAAAGAAGCCTCTTCCTAAAGTGGTGTTTTATATCATAATGGATGACTTATTTGGAGACAGATTAGGTAAAACAGATAATAAAGGGCTTTATAAATGTTATTTGGGTTATAAACTTAAACTTAATGTATGATGGATTTAATAGATTTATTGAAAGATAAAGAACGGCTAATAAAATATATTATAAGCACGTCACAAAATGCCGATAAAATAAATAAGGGACTTCTTTCCATGAAAGAACGAAGGTTTTCCGACCGAGGTATGTTAGATAAGGTTGTGGAAGTAACTGCCATGCAGACCAAGCAGATCGAGTTGCTTTCTATAATAGCATTAGTATATATGGGTAACTCATCTTTTGATAGAGACGTAGCTCTTATCCTCAATAGAATGGGAAGAGGAGAAGAAGCTTTACAGCAGATGTTAAAAAATAAAATGTAAGGAATGGGGTAATGAAAAGAAAAGAGATAAAAGAACGATACAATAAAATGGTATCCGGAATAGAAGAAGCTGGAATATATGACGGCAGAGGAACTTATGATTTATATAAATGCAAAAGATGTGGTCATCATATCATAACAACCTATGCCGAAAAAGGGGTAACACCTTTTATTATAAAATGCAAAGGGTGTGGTGGAGATATGGTTCATGAAGAAACATATAAAAGTATACCAGAGACTATTTATGCTATAAAATGGATTAGACCCACATTAGAACAAACAATGAAGTTATCAGAAGGATTGATAGAGCATGTTCTTAATGGGGGATTAGTGATGGAAACAGAAATAAAATAGATGATAACATGAATACACATACTTTAAGAGTAAGAGCTGAAAATGCCTATTATCTTTATAGAGAAAGATGTGGGCATGTAGCTGAAGAAGCTCAAAAATATATAGATTGGGATAATAATGTAGGTTGTGAATACCTTCCTTATGATGGTCTGTGCATATTAGCAACAATACTAGATGAGTATTCTAATGGAGGTATACCAGAAAGTGTATGTCCAGCAGGTATATTCTTTTCTTTTGTAAAATCAAGAGAGAAAATTACACCACAAGAGTTTAAATCAATTTGTATTTAGAAAAACAGATAATTATAGTAATTGTTATGGATAGAATACAGGAAATAGAATTAGCGGCAAATACCCAAGTAGACGGCTTAAATGGTTTGAATGGCTTTGACAAAACAGATATGTTTAATATGTTTATTGCTGGAGCTAAATGGGCTGATGTTAATCGTGAGAATCCGTGGATAGATATAAATGAGCAATGTCCAGAAGATGACCAACTTGTTTTAGCTAGGGTTGACAATGGTAGAATAACATTAGCTAGGGCATGGGTTATTGAAACAGAAAATTCATTATCTGTGAAATGGACAGCAGAATATATACCGCTTTTCGGTGAATATTATATCACCCACTGGATGCCTATTCCTGAATTTAAAACAAAATGAAATATGAACGAAATATGGCATAGCGAGTGTGAACCCAATTTTGGCACTCTTGTAGTTGTAATTAGTAGCGAACGTAAAATTATTTTCTTTGGATATTATAATTTTATGGATATTAAACCAGGTGACAAATGGGCTTATATGGAAGATTTAGTTAATAATACAATTGAAGAAAATAAGTATATGGATAATAAATATGTAGTTTGTAGATATTGGCAAGGATCTTATATACAAACAATGTGTACTCCTATGCCAGAACAATATGCTATAATCGTGGCGGACATATTAAATAAAACAGCAGGAGTATTCGATGAATATAAAGTAAAACAAATAAATGATAACTTAATGTAAAATAGTATGAATAAAATGAAGGAATATATTATAATCGATAATGGAGACATCTATTCTATTCCAGGAGAGATGACAAAATGTATCAAAGCAGCTTATGATTTAGTAAAAGCCACTGACGAAGATATGACATGTATAGTCAACACGGTAATAAAATCATGTATAGTCAACACGGTAATAAAATATGGTGAATTTGTAGGGAGTGCAATTCTAACAATTAGAACATAAAATCATGAGAAATGTATGCATCTGTGTATGCTTTTTATTATGGATTACCGTAACACTATTATTATCAATATCCATCATAGGCTTGTGTGTAAGCTGGAGTGATAAATGGCAGGAATTAGGTAGTGATATAATAAGTAGATGGTAATTATATACCACTTTGCACTGTAAATATATCATTTTTATTTTAATATATAAATGTAAATATATACATTTGCCTCATGAGATTAGTTGAACAACATATAATCAAATCAAATTCAGTTTATTATAACGAACTGATTGATTTATTGCATAAGTGTAAAAACTTATACAATAAAGGATTATATGTTGTTAGACAACACTATTTCCAATATAAGGATGATAATACTGTTAAATACAAGTATCTTAACTATTATTCGTTAGAAAAACAGTTGAAAGATACTGATGATGTTGATTACCGATCATTACCTAATCCTGTAGCACAACAAGTACTTATGATGGTTGATCGGAATTTCAAATCGTTCTTTAATCTTATTAGCAAGAAAAACCGTGGTGAATACTCCGAAAGAATTAGAATACCAAGATATCTAAACAAAGATGGGCTATTCACTGCTGTATTTACAACATTAGCTTTTTCTCAAAAGTGGATTAAAACTGGCGTTATCAAACTCCCTAAGCAATTTAAATTCACTACCCGTACTAACAAAACTAATATCCAGCAACTTAGATTCGTTCCTAAAAATGGATATATAGTATTGGAAGTAATTTATAACAAGAAAGAAAAACCTAGATCTGAAGACAATGGTAAATACCTTGGTGTGGATATAGGTCTTAATAATCTTGCTTCATGTGTATCTAACACTGGTTCTTGTTTTATCATCAATGGCAAGCCATTGAAATCCATTAACCAGTATTATAATAAAAGACTAGCATATTTAAAATCTAAATTAGAAAACAACAAACAAGTTTCTAAACAAATTCGGTTATTAACAACAAAGAGAAACAATAAGATAAAAGATTATTTACATAAAGCTAGTAGAATGTTGATTAATCACGTAGTTTCTAATGGCATTAATACGATCATAATAGGTCATAACAAGTGCTGGAAACAAGAGATCAACATTGGTGGCGTAAATAATCAGAACTTTGTTTCTATACCTTTTAATGACTTTATACATATGGTATCATATAAAGGGGAATTAGAAGGTATTAATGTTGAAATAACAGAAGAAAGTTATACTTCAAAATGCAGTTTCTTAGACAATGAAGTTATTAGCAAACACAGTGAGTATAAAGGTAGAAGATCTAAACGCGGGTTGTTTAGATCTTCTACTGGAAAACTCATCAACGCTGATATCAACGGTGCTTTTAACATCATAAGAAAGAAAAAAGAAGCCTTTGATGTAAGTAAATTACCAGAAGGTAGAGGGTTTTGGTGGAACCCAATACGGATTTCTGTATAAATGTATATTGTTTTATACTTTTGGTGTAAAGTGATATATAATTACCTAAACGTATTAAACAATAAAAAATAAGGAGAATAATGAAATGGATAAAGTTGAAATAGATAAAAACAAGGTAATTTCTTTATATAAAAGCAGTGATGAACAATGTAAGAAATTATTGGAAAATATATTCGGAAAAGAGTGGTTACTTCCTTCAATAAAGGAGCGGGTAAAGACTTTCGAAGATGCTTGTAACGAACTAGGTGAAGAACATTCGCTGATAAGACAGTGGAACAAATGGAAGCAAAATGGTACGAATATAAGGACAACTATTGCTTACCTAAAATTATGTATTATTACGGCAGCTCTCAATGAAGGTTGGCAGCCAAAGTTCACTAAACAAGAATTGCGTTATTATCCTTTTTTTGTTTTTCATTCCCAAGAAGATATTGATAAAATGGAAGAGGAGGAGATAAAAACCACATTTAATAAACCCCTATACAATGCATATCCATATGGGAGATTAATGTATAGGGGTGTGGATGGAAACACTTTAATCACAAGTTCGGTTGGAGGGGCGCATCTTGTCTTCAAATCTATAGAATTAGCTGAGTACGCCGGTAATCAGTTTATAGATATTTACGGTAAATTTATTATAGGCAGATAAAAAAATACCCATCCTATCAATCACTGACGGGATGGGTAATGAACAAACCCATAGTTTTTAGAAAAACAATATTAACCTTTAAGCCTTAAACACGATAAATTTTAAATTTTTAGTTTATGAACAAATCGCTTTACCTTTACCTGCTATAAAGATATGAAATATTTTTGGTAGTTGTATTTTTATACGATGATATTTTAATTATATTCATTAATCCACATAAGGACCATTGGGAGGATTAAAATTAGACATCCATCTTACTCCCCTACTTATTCTTATTTCATCTCTATATGAATTTGATTTTGCGTTATTATTCTCAGGACTATATGGGCCTCTTCCAAAAAAATTAAGAGGACCACAAATATTGGTTATAGTCATATTAAACGATTTATTTAAAATGCCATCAATATATATTTTACAAGTATTAGTATCATAAGTAATTGCTACATGATTCCAAAAATCATTGGTTACTGAAGCCTTATAATCATTTAAAATCCATCCTCCTCCTCCGCTTATAAAAAAGGCTATATTACCATAAGGATAATAAGTTTGGCATCTTATTATTGCATCATAACTACTATTTCCTCCCAAAAATACATCGCATGCCCAAGTGGAACAGCTTCTAGGGTATATCCAATAATCTACAGTCCAAGGTCCTCCCAAAAGAATTTCATCCCATTGGTTATTCTCATATTGAATGTATCCTGCATTAGCTGACGAGAATCTACCAGACACTGTACTTAAAGACCTTGAAGATGGAGTAGCAAATCCTTTAGAATCTGTTCCATAATTATCATTACAATGGAACAGACTTATAGTTTCTGCTTTATCGGGTAATCTCCTCATCATCCTCCTTCTACTCATTGTAAAACCCTCCAGCTAAAAGGTTAATTACTCTGATTTCTAATAGATTAACACTGCCACCCCCCCTTATAGGGATATTGATATTCATGTGTATCATAATCATATTATTTATCCTATTTATGTATTTGAGTTACCCATTTTATAAATATTTAACCAATAAAACCGTCTTGTTTTAATAGGATGATGAATTGGTTTTATTAATTTTGAAACAAAAATAGTAAAATGATTTCATACAAGTACAACATATATCGTTCCAATAAAACGAAGTATCTCGACAAGATGCTTCGTGAATGCTGTTTTGTATGGAATCACGCCCTTGCTTTACAACGTAGATTCTACAAACTGTTTG
>ERZ773235.1481-NODE-1481-length-23691-cov-4.816593_pt1 | contig 23691 bp, 20 predicted proteins | sample MGYA00580522_ERZ773235 | MGnify/ENA primary metagenome ERZ773235 (study PRJEB29015, sample SAMEA2737797) | human gut metagenome | biome: human gut; feature: human-associated habitat; material: faeces | place: China | collected 2012 ...
CGTCATAAACATAGGGCTGAAACAGGTGCATATCCATATAGATAGACGCATCATTCGTCCAATGCTTGTACAGTTCGTGACATAGTTCTCGCGTCATCGCCTTTAACTGAATTGTTGGCATGTTATACCTTACCTACCTTATCATTCCGATTTATTGCTTTTTTAATTCTATCATATGGCTTTAATATGTGCAAGAACAGTCCCGGCAGACATTACTGCCGGGACTGAAACTGTCTTACGACCACCTGCATTTCTGGGCGGCCGCTTTGTTATGTTCCTTATTTGCAGAGCTGCACGATCATATCGGTGCAGGTGTCAACGCCGAGCGCACCGCTGTTGAGGCAGATATCATAATTCTGCGCCTGCCCCCAGACGCGGCCCGTGTAGTTCTTATAATAGACCTTGCGCTTCTGGTCCTTCTCGGCGAGACGCTTCTCCGGTGCCTTCTGCGTCTGGCCGTAGCGCTCGACGATGCGGCGGGCGCGGCTGGCCATGTCGGAACAGATGAACACATGCAGACAGTCCTTCCGGTCGCGCAGGATATAGTCCGCGCAGCGGCCGACGATGACGCACTTGCCCTTTTCCGCCAGCTCCTCGATGATCTTGCTCTGCGTGATATAGAGCTGATCGTGCATGGAGAGGTTGTCGTGGCTGTAGCGCTCGGCCGTGGCCAGATAGAACAGCAGGCTGTTGCGGGCGTTGGCATATTCGCCGTGCTCCTCGATGTACTCCGGCGCAAAGCCGCTGCGCTTTGCGACCTCATCGACCAGCTCGCGGTCATAGAACGCATAGCCGAGCTTCTCTGCGACCTGCTTGCCGATGCTGCGGCCGCCGCTGCCGAATTCACGGCTGATCGTAATGATATTCTTCATGACGGTTTCCCCCCGTTCTTTTACATACAGCCTGCCGAATAAGTTCCCTCTGTCCTGGCAGGTTTTCGACAGTCTGATAGAAATAGTATAGCACACAATGCGCAAAAATGCAAAATGCAGGAATAAAAATTGCAAAAAAATCACCTTGACGAAAAATTCCCTCCGGGAGTTTTCGTCAGGGAAACCTTCGGCTGAGCAGATTTTTTGACAGTCTGTTCCGTGCATCAAAAAGCCTCGCAGAGTTCGCCGCCCGCAGGCGGCGAATCAATTGAAATCATTTTTTCCGGCGGCGTGTACGTCGGAAAAATACCGCTCAGTCCGCCAGTGTGCGGGGCGTCCGCTTTTGGCGGACGATCCGTGCGCGCAGCGGACTGCGATCTCCACGTCGGAAAAGCCCGCCGGGCTTTTCCGAAAAAAATCACCCCGCCGGAGCGGAGTGATTTTGGAAAAGCGATTACTGGGCCTTCTTGGCGGTCTCGACGAGAGCGCCGAACGCAACGGCATCCGTGATCGCGAGCTCGGAGAGGCTCTTGCGGTTCATCTCGATGCCGGCCTTCTTCAGGCCGTTCATGAAGCGGGAATAGTTCATGCCGTAGGGCTTGACAGCGGCGGAGATACGAGCGATCCACAGGCGGCGGAAATCTCTCTTCTTCTGCTTACGGCCGATGTAGGCATAAACGCCGGACTTCTTGACGGCCTGCTTGGCCATCTTGAAATGGGTGGACTTGGAGCCCCAGTAGGACTTCGCAAGCTTCAGGGTCTTATTTCTTCTCTTGCGCGTCATCATCGCGCCTTTTACTCTTGCCATCTTTTGAATCCTCCTATCCGATTATTTGTACGGGATCATCTTTTTGATGCTCTCGACATTGGTGACATCCGCGTAGGTCGTGCTTCTCAGGCGACGGCCGCGCTTGGTGTCCTTCTTGGTGAGGATATGGCTCTTGAACGCGTGCGCTCTCTTGACCTTACCGGTCTTGGTGAGATTGAATCTCTTCTTCGCACCGCTGTGGGTTTTGAGTTTCGGCATGATTCTTCTCCTTTGTGATTATTTTGCATTCTTCGGCGACAGGAACAGCGTCATGAACCGGCCGTCGAGCTTGGGTTTTTTATCCACGTTTGCGACTTCGGCGCATCCCTCGCCAAACCGGATCAAAAGCTGCTCGCCGATGTCGGTATGCGCCATTTCACGCCCGCGGAAGCGCACCGTGACCTTCACGCGGTTGCCTTCCTTCAGGAATTTCATCGCGTTGCGCATTTTCACATTCAGGTCGTTCGTGTCGATGCCCGGGGACATGCGGATCTCCTTGATCTCGACGACGCGCTGATTCTTCCGGGCTTCCTTTTCCTTCTTGAGCTGGTCAAAGCGGAACTTGCCGTAGTCCATGATCTTGCACACGGGGGGAACGGCGTTGGGCGAGATCTTCACAAGGTCGAGCTCCTGCTCCTCTGCCTGGGCCAGCGCCTCCTGTGCGGAGACGATGCCGAGCATGGTGCCGTCCGCTGCGATCAGGCGAATCTCCTTATCCCGGATTTCCTCATTGAGCTGATGATCTAATTTGCCGATGGTAAAGCACCTCCAAACAAAAAAATGCGGATGCCGCAGCACCCGCAACCGAACACACCGCGCCCAAAGCGCAGCGAGACTCGATATCAGACCCCTTTGCCTTCGCTTGGGGTGAGGTCGGGGCTGCCGGCCTTCTTCGTTTTGCGGAACTATTCTAGCATGAAAGTTCCGTGATGTCAAGCATGATTTTTTCTTTATCGCAGGCTTTTTCCGCAGAATCCAAACGAAAAAGTTGAATTCTCCCGAGAAATATGCTATTCTATTTAAGAAATCATCTGTCGGTCCCACAGTCTGCCTGCTGTGCCCCGACGCGGAAAGGACGGGCCATGATCGACCTGCATTGTCATATTCTCCCCGGCGTGGACGACGGCTCTCCCGACGCGGAGATCTCGCTTTCCATGGCGCGCCACGCCGCCGAGAGCGGCGTCACGGCCATTGCCGTCACGCCGCACTGCAACCTGCCCGGCTTCCGCCGCAATTACCGCGGCCCGGACTACCGCAGGCAGCTGAACGACCTGCGCGAGCTGCTGACGCAGGAAAACATTCCGCTGCGGCTGTACTCCGGCGCGGAGGTGTTTGCGGACCCCTCGAACATCCGCACGCTCATAGAGCAGCATGAGCTGCTCACACTCGGCGGCTCACGGTATCTGCTCGTAGAATTTGACTTTGGACTGCCCGGCTCCGTGCTGCTGCGGACGCTCGAGGCCATCGCGCAGCGCGGCCTTGTGCCCGTTGTGGCCCATCCGGAGCGCTATGACGCCGTGCAGCGCGACCCCGGCCTTGCCGCATGGTGCTTTTCCCGCGGGATGCTGCTGCAGCTGAACAAGGGCAGCCTGCTCGGTCTGCTCGGCAGCCGTGCAGAGGACACCGCCCTGCACCTGCTCTCGCACGGTCTGGCGCATCTCATCGCGAGCGACGCCCACGACGACCGCTTCCGCACAACGGGCTTCCGGTCGCTTCTGCCGGTGCTCGAGCCCATATGCCACCCCGATTATATCGCGCTGCTCCTGCACGGCAATCCCCGCAGGATCCTGCGCGATGAACCGATCCCCATTCCGCCGCTTCAATCCGACTGATCCGCAGGAGGCTTTTCATGAGGAAATTACAGATCACCCTGATCGCCCTGTTTCTGGCCGTTGCCATTGCATTCTGCGCCGTGTTCCTGCACGACCGCCTGACGGCCGATCATACCGCGCCCCGCATCGTCTCGGACGGCGTTCCGCTGGAGGTCAGCGTCAATGCTACGGACGCCGAGCTCTGCGCCGGTCTGACCGCAGCGGACGACCGCGACGGCGACCTCACCGACCGCATCATCGTCCGCCGCGTCTCGCAGCTCACGGGCGCGAACAGCGCGCAGGCGACCTACACCGTGTTTGACAGCGCCTCAAACTTCTGCACGTTCACGCGGCCGATCTACTATACGGATTATCACAAGCCGCGCTTCTCCCTGTCGCAGCCGCTCGTCTACGGCGTCGGCAGCACCGTCACCCTGCTCGACCGTCTGAAGGCCGAGGATGTGCTTGACGGCGATCTCACGGACAAGATGCGCCTGACGCTCGTGAACCTGTCCGTCGGCACCGAGGGCGACTACCGCATCCGTGTGCAGGTCACAAACAGTGCGGGCGACACGTCCATGCTCTCCCTGACCGTGATGATCCGCAACCGCACGGCCCGGCATCCCGTCATCACGCTTTCGGATTACCTCGTCTATGCCACGGGAGATGAGACACCGGAGGATTACCGCAGCCTGATCACCTCCGTGCTGCAGTCGGAGCACGGGGCGAGCGTCGATCCGTCGAAGGTCGAGATTTCCGGGAAGATCGACCACGAGCATCCGGGCAGCTATGACGTGCTCTTCTCCTATACGAACGACGCCGGTCTGGAGAGCTCCGTCATTCTGACCGTCGTTGTGGAGTAAGGGGGCAGCCATGAAAGAACAGAAAACGACCAAATGGTCCAACTTCAATCCGCTGTGCCTTGCGCGCCATGTGCTGCGCAATCTCTGGATGACCGTTCTGGCCGGGCTCATCTGCGTTATGGCGGTCTATCTGCTGCAGACGCTCGTGTCCAAGCCGAGCTATGACAGCCAGGTCACCTTCGCCGTGACGAGCCGCAGCGCCTCCGCCACAGCCTCCGGCAGCATCGCCGTGACGGACTCCGTGGCGAGCCAGTTCGGCGAGCTGCTGCAGAGCAACCCCGTCCGCACCGCCGCTGCCGCCGAAATGGGCCTGAACGCCTTCCCGGGGACGTGCAGCGTCGATGTGCCGGAGAACACGAACATCCTCATTCTGACCGTCACTGCCCCGACGCCGGAGCTTGCCTTTCGCGGGGCGCTGGCCGTGATGGACTGCTACGAAGCCTATGCGGACTTCATCCTCGCCTCGGCCGTGCTGAACCCCATCAACGGCCCGACGCTCCCGTCGCAGCCCAGCGCGCAGGCCTCGCGCGACCGCCTGCTCAGGCTGGCTGGGCCCATCGGCGCGTTGGCCATGATCGCAGTCCTGCTGCTTCTCGCTGTCTCGCAGGAGACGGTGCAGACCGTCCCCGGCGCGCGCGATCAGCTCGACACGAAGCTGCTCGCCACCCTGCGCCACGAGCGCAAGCGCGGCGCGCTGCTGCGAAATAAAAAATCCGCCCTGCTCATCTCGGACCCGACCTGCAGCTTCTATTACACCGAAACGGTCCATCAGCTCCGCGCGCAGGTGGAGCGGGCACATGAAAAGGATGGCCGGCAGGTCTTCCTCATCACGAGCTGCGCAGAGAACGAGGGCAAATCCACCGTCGCAGCCAATCTTGCCCTGTCACTGGCGCAGAAGCATCAGCGTGTGCTGCTGCTGGACGCCGACCTGCGCAAGCCTGCGCAGTCGCTGATCTTTTCGGCCTCGCCTGCCCCCGGCACGGACCTTGGCTATCTCATCACGCACCGCCCGGACCGCGAGGCGCTGGAAAAGGCCATTGTCCGCGACGAGGCGACCGGCCTGTCCCATCTCTATGCCGCGCCGCTGCGGCGCAGCCAGAGCGAGGCGCTCAGCCCGGATTCATTCCGTCCGCTGCTCGATGCGCTGCGCGAGAGCTATTCCTACATTCTCATCGACACGCCACCCTTCAGCTTCTTCGCCGATGCCGAGGTGCTGGCCGATGCAGCCGATGCCGCGATCCTCGTCGTCCGGCAGGACCTCGTCCCCGCCGCCGTCATTAACGACACCATCGACGATCTGAACGCCGCCCACGCCGCGCTGCTTGGCTGCGTGCTCAATAATTATCAGTCGTTCCACTTCGGCAGCCGTCTCGGCGGCTATGGCTACGGCTACGGCTATGGCAGCTACGGCGGAAAATACGGCTATTACGGCTACGGCAGCAAGCAAGGAAAGGAGGCCGCTCATGGAAGAACAGACGACGCAAGGAATTGACCTTTCCGTTTTCCTGCACAATTTCCGCCGCACCCTGCAGCACTTTTTCTGGGTCCCGATCGTGCTCGGTCTGCTGCTCGGCGGCATGAGCTGGCTGCGCGCCGCGCGCAGCCATGCCCCGGTCTATCAGAGCTCCGCCGTGTTCTCCGTCAGCGCGGGCTTCTCGTCCTCGACGGATATCCTCAGCCACAGCACCTATCTCGACAGCAACGCCGCCGCGCAGCTCTCGGCCACGTTCCCCTATGTCCTGCAGAGCGATCGCATGCAGCTGCTGCTCCAGCAGGAGCTGGGCGACCAGCGTGCTCCCGTCAGCCTGTCGGCCAGCTCTGTGGCGGATGCCGCCCTGTTCACGCTGACGGCAACGGGCAGCGATCCGCAGGCCGTCTATGACACGCTGCTGGCCGCCATCGAGGTCTACCCCGCTGCGGCGACCACCATTCTTGGCGACACGCAGATTCAGGTTATTGACCAGCCGGTCGAGCCGTCCGCTGCGCCCATCAAGCCGTTTGTGCCGGAGATGGTGTTGAACACGTCCTCTGAGTCCTCCTTCCGCCGGGGCGTCGTCGGGCAGGTCCTCGGCCTCGTCCTTGTGGCGCTGCTCTCCCTGACGCGCCGCACCGTTCACTCTGCCGAGGACCTGCACCGCCTCATCAGTCTGTCCTGTCTCTCCTCCATCCCCGCCGTGCGCCGCGGAAAGCGCACCCGCCGCGAGGCTCCCTCGCTTCTGCTGACGCATGCGGGCACCGGCTCCGACTTCTCCGAGGCCATGCGCAACCTCAGCCTGAAGCTGCAGCGTATCACCTCGAAGCACGGCGCAAAGGTCGTTCTCATCACGAGCACCGTCCCCGGCGAGGGCAAAACGACCGTTGCATCGAACCTCGCACTGGCGCTGGCCGCCGAGGGCAAGCGCGTCATCCTCATCGACGGCGACCTGCGCAAGCAGTCGCTCAAGCCGCTGTTCGGCATTGGCGCGCACTCCGACGGCCTTGTCGAGGTGCTCAGCGGCAAGGCGAAGAACTTCCGCCTGCTGCCCGTTCCGGATTCCAGCCTGCTGCTGCTCTCCGGCGACGGCACTGTCGCCCAGCCGCAGCGCCTGCTCGGCTCGCCGCGCATGGGCCAGATTTTGGAGCTGCTGCGGCAGAAGCTCGACTACATCCTCATCGATACGCCGCCTGCAGGCGTTCTGTCCGACGCTGCAGCGCTGGCAAAATATGCCGACGGCGCTATTTACGTCGTGCGGCAGGATATGGCAAACTCCGTCCAGATCGTCAACTCCGTCCAGTCGCTCTCCGGCGCCGTGCCGCTGTATGGCTGCGTGCTGAACTGCACGCAGGCCGGAACGACGCGCTCGGGCTATCGCTATGGCTACCGCTACGGCTATCAGTACGGCTACAGCAGCTACAGCCACTATAGCCACTACAGCTCCGATTCGGGCGACCGGCGCTGAGGAGGGCGGGCATGTCTCTGATTCGAAAGCTCCGCGACCGCCTGCAGGGCGCGACGCTGCACGACCTCTGGGTCGAAACGCGCTGGGTCCTGCACCACAGCAAGCGCTACCGCCGCTCTATCGCGGCCTATGTACTGCTCGGCATCGCCTCCATTGCGCTGAGCCTGCTGTCGAGTCTCTCCTCGCGTGAGCTCATCAACGCCATCGTCTATCTGCAGGGCGGCGGACGGCGCGTTCTGTTCTGCGGCGTCACCGTCGTGCTGCTGGCAGGCTCGACCATCGTGCTCAATGCTCTTGTCAGCCGTTTCAGTGCAAAGATCAACCTCCGCATCGGCAATGAGCTGCGCGCCGAGGTCTTCGGCATGTTCCTGAACACGGACTGGGAATCCCTGCAGCAGTTCCACTCCGGCGATCTGCTCAGCCGCATCAACACGGACGTCTCGAATGTGGCGGGCAGCGTGCTTGGCTGGATCCCGTCCCTTATCCTGCGTCTGACGCAGTTTCTGGCCTCGCTGGCCGTCATTCTGGTCTACGACCCGACCATGGCAGTGCTGGCCCTGCTGAGCGCGCCCGTGACGCTGCTGCTGTCGCGGCCGCTTGTGGGAAAAATGCGCAGCTTCAACCGCGATATGCGCGCCGTCGGCAGCGAAATGACGGCCTTTCAGGAGGAGACGCTGCAGAACATCCCCGCCATCAAGGCATTCCATCTCGTCGATGCCTTCCGCGAGAGGCTCGATCGCGTGCAGGAGCGGTATTATGACACCGGCATCGCGTTTCAGCGCTTCTCCATTCTGACCTCGTCGTTCCTCTCGTCGTGCGGCATGCTCGTAAGCTACCTCTGCCTCGGCTGGGGTGCTTACCGCCTGTGGCAGGGCCGGATCGACTTCGGCACGATGGTGCTGTTCCTGCAGCTGGCGTCCTATCTCTCCTCGTCGCTCAGCGCGCTCATCCATCTGGTCCCCTCCGCCATCGAGGCCTCCGTCTCCGCGCGGCGCATCATGTCCGTGCTGGAGCTGCCGCGGGAGCGGCTCGACCACCCGGAGCGCGCACAACGGCTCGTCCGCGAGGGCGTTCCTCTGGCGCTGTCGCTGCAGGGGCTGGAGTTTTCCTATCAGGGCCGCGCGCCCGTTCTGAAGCAGCTGGATCTGCAGGTGCAGCCGCATGAGATGATCGCCATCGTCGGCCCGTCCGGCAGCGGCAAGACGACGCTGTTCCGCCTGCTGCTCGGCCTGCTCCGCCCGACGGGCGGCAGCGCCGTGCTGACCGGCGGCGGCGAGGCGCTGGACGTCTCCCCCTCCACGCGCTGCTGCTTTGCCTATGTGCCGCAGGACAACGTGATCTTCTCCGGCACCGTGGCCGAGACGCTCCGCCTTGTGCGGCCAGACGCCCCGGAGGAAGCCCTGTGGGCTGCGCTGCGCGCCGCCTGCGCCGAGGATTTCGTCCGCGGCCTGCCCGGCGGGCTGGACTGCCCACTGCGCGAACGCGGCGGCTCGCTGTCCGAAGGCCAGAACCAGCGGCTGGCCATTGCGCGCGCCATTCTGGCCGATGCTCCTATCCTGCTGCTCGACGAGGTGACGTCGGCGCTTGATCTGGAGACGGAGCAGCGCGTGCTCGAGAACATCGCCGCCCTGCCCGGCAAGACGTGCATCCTCAGCACCCACCGGCCGAGCGTGCTGTCGCTGTGCAGCCGCGTTTACCGTCTGCACAATGCCGCGCTCGAGCTCCTGCCGGAGTCCGAGTGGCGCAGATTATACCGGAATAATTGACAAAAACGGACGCACCCGCGCGGGTGCGTCCGAATTTTTTCATCTGGGGCAGCTAGAGCATGCAGCGGTGTTCCCTGAGCGCCCAGCAGAGGACAATTCAATCGCAAAAGGGCACAGGTGCGCCGCCGCATTTCCCTGAATTGTCATTGCGAGGAGGCGCAGCCGACGTGGCAATCTCGCAGTGCCCGCTTGGATAACAGGGAAACCATCGGCGATATCGTAGCCGCCTTTCCGAGATTGCCGCGGCCCCTCCGGGGCCTCGCAATGCCAATTCAGGCAAATGCCGTGGTACATCAGCACCCTTACACAGTTCAATTACCCTGTACAAGGCGGTCACTGACCGCCGCTACAGACGCAATCGGTTTGTGCGTTTTTTTACGACAGTCAGTGCGAACTGCGGTCCCCTAACTGAGATTGCCACGTCGCTTCGCTCCTCGCAATCATCACGTTTTTTGAACACCACGATAAACGAAAATGCGGAAACGGCTCGTTCGGCAGGCAGATATCCGCCTGATGTGCCGCATCAATTTCGTGAATTTCGATCATCCATGCTCTCTTCCGGCCGTCAGGCCGCCTCGATCTTGATAAGATTGGTGTTGCCGGACTTACCGTTCGTGATGCCGCCGGTCATAACAACATTGTCGCCCGGCTGCAGGTGCATCGTGTCGCGGGCGGCGCGCAGTGCATGATAGAACAGCACGTCCGTGGAGTTGAACTGCTCGCTCAGCACCGGCAGCACGCCCCACGACAGCGAGAGCTTATACCACACGCGCTTGTTCGTCGCCATGCCGACGATGTCCGTCGGTGCACGGAAGCGCGAGACCATCCGGACCGTCATGCCGGACATAGACGTCACTACGATGACCTTGGCCCCGATGTCGATGGCCATGCCACACGTTGCGTGGGAAATGGCGTCCACGCGGTCGTGGATGACAAATTCGTTCGTGCGGAAGCGCTTGGCGTAGTCGATGTGGCGCTCCGTCTCCTCAGCGATCTCCGCCATGGTCCGCACGGTCTCCACCGGATACTTGCCCGCGGCTGACTCGCCGGAAAGCATGACGGCGCTCGTGCCGTCATAGACGGCGTTGGCCACATCGGAGATCTCCGCACGCGTCGGGCGCGGATTGTGGATCATAGATTCAAGCATTTCCGTGGCCGTGATGACGCGCTTGCCGAGCAGGCGGCACTTCGTGATGAGGTATTTCTGAATGGCGGGCAGTTCCGTGAACGGGACCTCCACACCGAGGTCGCCGCGTGCGACCATGATGCCGTCACAGACCTCGCTGATCTCCTCAATGTTGTCCACGCCCGCGCGGTTCTCGATCTTGGCGATGATGTCGATGTCCTCGCCGCCGTTGGCGTGCAGGAAGCCGCGCAGATCGAGCAGGTCCTGCTTGCACGAGACAAACGAGGCCGCGACAAAATCCACGCCGTTGCGGATGCCGAACAGAAGGTCGTCCTTGTCCTGCTCGCTGAGATAGATCTGATGCAGGACCTTGTTCGGGAAGCTCATGCTCTTGCGGTTGGAAAGCTCGCCGCCCACGACGACGCGGCAGTGCACGTCCGTCTCCGTGAGGTCCTGCACCTCGAAGATCACAAGACCGTTGTTCACGAGCACGCGGTCACCTACGGCCAGATCATGCGGCAGGCCGGCGTAATTCACGCTGACGATCGTCTCGTCGCCCTCGACCGGGCGCGTTGTAAACGTGAAGGCATCGCCGTCATGCAGCTCGATATGCCCCGCGGCAAACGTGCCGATGCGGTACTCTGGGCCCTTCGTATCGAGCATGATGGCGATCGGCAGACCAAGCTCCTCGCGCACCTGCTTGATCATGTCGATCTTGGCCTGATGCTCGGCATGGGTGCCGTGCGAAAAATTCAGGCGGGCCACATTCATGCCCGCGCGGCACATATCGGCAAACACGGCCGGGTCACTGCTGGCCGGGCCGATGGTACAGACGATCTTTGTTTTCCTCATAGCGATAATCCCCTTTCGCCGCATACCGCGGCATAAAAAAAGACAGGACGGCAGTCCTGTCCGATCCGTGTGCCGCACAGAAGCACGGCACAGCCGATCCAGCAGGAATAGGGCCCCACGACCCTATGACAGACTCCACCGCTCCTGCTGTCCCATATTCTCACGGGAATTATTGTAGCAGACATCCCCGCCGGTGTCAATTCCCGGTGCAGAACGGAGCCGCACGAATTTCGCCGTGCAGCTCCGTGATTTTTGTTAAGAATGCCCTACTTTTGATTTTTCTCAAGCCACTTGGCCAGTGCGTCGGCCATGCCGCTGTTCACAGGCTTGTCATCCTTCTGCTGCTGCAGATACTTTGCCACATCGCGCTTGCCCGCCCCGGCACTTTTGCGCCGCTCCTGGAAGGCGGAGAGCTTTTCCCGGTAGCCGCAGACGCAGGCGAACATCTGATTCTCACCCTCGCCGCGCAGCTCCATTTTCTTGAAGCAGTTCGGGCAGCGTGCGTTCGTCACCTGCGTAACGCTTTTGCGATAGCCGCACTCGCGGTCCGGGCAGACGAGCATCTCGCCGCGCTTTCCCTTGACGAGCAGCAGGAACTTGCCGCAGTCCGGGCAGGTCTTGCGTGTCTGGTTGTCGTGGGTGTATTTCGCATCGCTCGCCTTGACGGCCGCAACGAGACGCGACGCATAGGCGCGCATTTCCTCGACGAATTTTGCGTCGCGCTCCTGTCCCTTTGCGATCCGGGCAAGGCGGTCCTCCCACTGTGCCGTAAGCGCAGCCGAGCGGAGGTCCTCCGGGGCCAGCTCCACAAGCTGCATGCCCTTGGACGTCGGGACGAGCTCCTTACCGCGCCGCTCGATATAAAATGCAGAGAACAGCTTTTCGATGATGTCCGCGCGCGTGGCAGGCGTGCCAAGGCCGCTTGTCTCCGTCAGAATTTTCTGCAGGGCCTTGTCTGTGACCTGCGCCTGCGGATGCTCCATGGCCGTCAGCAGCGTCGCCTCCGTATAGCGCGGCGGAGGCGGCGTCTTGCCCACCGCAACGGACGCGCCGAGGATCGACAGCCTCTGCCCCTGCTCCAGCGCCGGGAGCGTCTGCGGCTCGTCCTCTTCCTCGTCCTCCAGCCGGAAGCTGCGGTCATAGACCCTGCGCCAGCCCGGCTCCGAGACGATGCGGCCCTTGGCCGTGAAGTCATGGTCCCCGGCGCGCAGCGTCAGCTCGACCTCCTCATAGGCACACGGCGGCATCAGCACCGCAAGGAAGCGGCGCACGACGAGGTCATAAATATTCCGCTCCGGCCCGGAAAGCTGCCACAGATCCGGGGCCTCCTCCGTGGGGATGATGGCGTGATGATCCGTGACCTTGGCATTGTTCACCAGATATCTGGTCGAAAGCGGGCGGCGGCGCATCAGCTCCTGCGCAAAGGGCTTGTAGTCCCCTGTCATCACGGCACGCAGGCGGTCCGGCAGCGTCGGAACGACGTCGTCGGAGATATAGCGCGAGTCCGTGCGCGGGTAGGTCAGCAGCTTGTGCTGCTCATAGAGGGCCTGCATGAGATTCAGCGTCTCCTTTGCGGAGTAGGCATATTTTTTGTTGGCATCGCGCTGCAGCTCCGTCAGGTCATAGGCCGCAGGCGGCGGCGTCATGCGGCGCATCCGGCGCACCTGCCGGATGGTGCAGGTCCCTGTGCGGCAGGCCTCGGCGATCCGCTCGGCCAGCGCGCGGTCAAATGTGCGGCTGTTTCCGTTTGCATCGCGCCAGACGGCCGTGAAGCCCGCGAGCTTCAGCCGGACGCCGTAGAATTCCTTCGGCACAAAGCCGCGGATTTCCCGCTCCCGCGCGGCGATAAGGGCCAGCGTCGGTGTCTGCACGCGCCCGGCCGAGAGCTGCGCATTGTATTTGCACGTCAGGGCGCGCGTCACATTCAGGCCGACGAGCCAGTCGGCCTCGCTGCGCGCCTGCGCGGAGCGGAACAGGTTATCATAGTCCGCAGCGGGGCGCAGGTCCGCAAAGCCGTCGCGGATGGCCTTGTCTGTCTGGGACGAGATCCAAAGCCGCTTTGCAGGCTTGTTCCAGCCCGCCTTGGCCATGATCCAGCGCGCAACGAGCTCACCCTCGCGCCCGGCGTCCGTGGCGATGATGAGGCCGGTGATGTCGCTGCGCTTCATCAGGCCCTGCACCACGCGGAACTGCCGCGCCGTCTGCGGGATGACGACGAGCTTCCTATGCTGCGGGAGCATCGGCAGGTCGGCCATGTCCCACTTCTCCCACTTTTTCTCATAGACGTCCGGGTCGGCCAGCGTGACCAGATGCCCGAGCGCCCAGGTGACAACATAGCGGTCGCCTTCCAGGTAGCCCTCGCCGCCGCGCCTGCAGCCGAGCACGCGCGCCAGCTCCCGGCCGACGGAGGGCTTCTCCGCCAGAACGAGCTGTCTGCCCATCAGTCGATGACGCGGACGGCCGTGATGACCGGCTGATCCGCCGCGGAGATCGTGCCGTTGCCGTCCGTCGGCTGCGCGTCCTTGCAGATCTGGTCGACGATGTCCATGCCGGACGTCACATAGCCGAAGCAGGCATACTGGCCGTCCAGATAGGTCGAATCGCTCTGCACGATGAAGAACTGTGAGCTCGCGCTGTCCATGCTGACGCTGTTGCGGGCCATGGAGATCGCGCCGCGCGTATGCGACAGGTTATTTTCCACGCCGTTGGCGGAGAATTCACCCTTGATCGTCTCGTCCGAGCCGCCCATGCCGGTCCCCTCGGGATCGCCGCCCTGGATCATGAAGCCGTCGATGATGCGGTGGAAGGTCAGGCCGTCATAGAAGCCCTCTTTTGCCAGCTTCAGGAAGTTATCAACCGTGATGGGGGCGGCGTCGCCGTCCAGCTCCACGGCGATGGTGCCGTAATCCTGCACCTCGATCTCCACATGGTGCTTTCCGGCCGAGCCGGACGTGTTGTCGTCCTTGCTGCAGGCAGCAAAGACGCAGACGGCCAGCGCCGCCGCAAGGATCAGAGAAAGCCAACGTTTCATGATAAATTCCTCCAGTTTTTATATCATTTATTTTGTATGTTATCGGGTCGGGGCATGTCCCGACCGGCTGTACGCCTGCAGTTCGTGCAGGCTGCCGAAAAATAAAGTTCGCCTGTAGCGGCGGTCAGTGACCGCCCAGTCAGGGGGGGGATTTAACCGCAGGAGGGCACTGGTGCACCGCCGCACTCCCCTGACGTGTCATTGCGAGGAGCGAAAGCGACGCGGCAATCTCGCAGGACCCGGATCGCGGGAAAGCGATCGGCGAAATCGTAACTGCCTGCCCGAGATTGCCACGTCGGCCTCCGGCCTCCTCGCAATGACAAATCCGGTGGCCTCGCGCCACAGAACATTTGCAGCAAATATTGCCAGTCTGCATGGCGGTCACTGACCGCCGCTACCGTCAAATTTGGGGGCCGGTACATGTTCCGCCTTACTCAAACGCCGGGCCGAGGTAGGCCCGCTGCGGGAGCGGCGTTCCGTCGAGCGATTTTGCCATGCCGAAGGGCTGCGTGCCGCCAGCCGTGCGGAAGGACGCCTCCCGGCATCCGAGCTTGTCCGCCAGCGCGGCGGCCGCCTCCCGGCAGTCCGGCAGCAGCTCGCGCACAAGCAGCGTCTCGCCGTCCCGTTCCGCCGCGGCGCAGCAGACGGCCTCGCCCGTCTCGATGCGGTAAAGGCCAGCCCCACTGCTGCGGGAGATCGTTTCCTGCCAGCGCAGCAGCTCCGGCGGATAGGACAGATGGCTGTCATAGAGCTGCAGCTCGCGCAGGCTCTGCCAGCCGTCCGGCGTGAGCGGCGTAATGCTGCAGTCGCCGCGCGCCGCCGGGACCGTCTCAGTCCGGCAGGTGAACACGGTCCGGTAGCCAAAGCGGGCATAGAACCCGAACAGACTCTCCTCCGCCGGGACGAGCACGGCCGCGCGGACATCCTGCTCTGCAAGGTCCTGCTCCGCCTCCTGCAGGAGCAGGCGGCAGTGGCCGCGCCCGCGCAGGGCCGGGGCCGTGCAGACGGCGTAGAGATAGGCAGCAGGGACAGCGTCTCCGTCGTCGCCGACCAGCTCCGCCGGGAGTGCGCACAGCATGGCAGCGGGGCTGCCGTCCGGCGCGCGGCGCAGATAGACGGGCGTGCAGTCGAACAGCGCCTGCCAGAACGCGCGCACCTCCGCCTCGGTATCGCCGAAGCAGGCCTGCCACAGCCGCGTCAGGGCGGGCAGGTCGCGTCGCGCCGCCCTCATGCGGGCAGCTCCTCTGCCAGCAGCTTCTCCAGCAGAAGGTCCGGGATATAGCTTTCCTTCGCGCGGCGCAGGCCCTCGAGGCCCATGTCGTCCTCGCGGTTCAGAAAGCGGTAGGGCGTCTCAGCGATCCGGCGGGCAAATTCGCGGTTGATCATCGGATACGGCCCGTTCATATCGGCACGGGCCTTTTCAAAGTTCACGTCAAACATATCCGGCCGGATGGGGTTGCCCATGGCGAAGGCGACGACCTCGCCCTCGACCTCCAGCACAAGACCCGTCATGCCGAGCGCATCGAAATGGTCGAATGCCAGCCCGATGGCGCGCTGCTCCAACGCGTAGTCCGCGGGGTCGTTCTCCAGAAAATGCAGGCGATACCACTCGTCCGTAAAGGCGCGGCAGCGCGGCAGCTGGTCCGCAGTCAGCGGCAGGACGCGATAATCCGGGTAGGCCGCCTCAAAGCGGTTGCAGTGGTTACGCTTGGCCTGCAGCTTCTTGCCGTGCAGCTGGGCAAGCTGCTCCGTCTCGTAGACATAGTCCGCGCTGTCGCGCACACTGTGGAAGCGAAAGCGGCCGGGACACAGCGCCTCGAGCCGGTCGCGCTCCTCGGGCAGCAGGCCGAACAGGCGCAGCGGGATGCCGCGCTCACATGCGTCCTGCCGCAGCAGCTCCAGCGTGCCCGGCAGGTCCCGGCAGCCCACGGGCCACGGGTACGTCAGGCTCCCGGAAAAATTGCTGAGGAACACGGGCGTGCCGTCCACCGACGCTACGCGCTGGTCCCCCCACAGGTAGAGATTCACAAAGGAAAACTCGCTGCCATGCCCAGCCGCAGCCTGCATCACGGGTTCGATCCATGCGCGGTCCTCCAGGCAGATGGGGCGAAAGTCCAACATAGTTTCACCACTTTCATAGAATTTTGGGATAGGATAAAGATATTTTACCATAGATCCCGCAAAATAACAAGCAGAGGCCTCTCTGCTCCGCTCCGCAATGCAGGAAAAAGCCTCGCAGAGTTCGCCGCCCGCAGACGGCGAATAAAGTTAAATCAATTTCTCCGGCAGCGCATACGTCGGAGAAAATACCGCTCAGTCGGCCAGGGTGCGAATTGTCCGCCCTTGGCGGGCAGTTCGTGCGCACAACAGACTGCAAACGAAGGCGGAGGCCGCCATATGGCAGCCTCCGCAGAAATCTAAAATTTTGAATTATTCGACCGTAACGGACTTGGCCAGATTGCGCGGCATATCGACATCGCAGCCGCGGGCCAGTGCGATATAGTAGGCAAAGGCCTGCAGCGGGATGACCGTCAGGCTCGGCTGCAGCAGCGGGTGCGTCTTCGGCACGATGAGGCTGCGGTCGACATACTTTTCGATCTCCCCGGCAAAGTCCTCCGTCGTCACGCCGAGGACGTGCGCGCCGCGCGCCTTGACCTCGCGGACATTGGCCATGGTCTTATCAAAGAGCTTCTCGACTGTGGCAAGGGCCACAACGAGCGTCTCCTCCTCGATGAGGGAGATGGGGCCGTGCTTCAGTTCACCTGCAGGATAGGCCTCGGAATGAACGTAGGCGATCTCCTTGAGCTTCAGGCTGCCCTCGAGGCAGGTCGCGCTGTCGAGGTTGCGGCCGATGAAAAACACGTCGTGGTTGTGGCTGAAGGCCTCCGCAGCCTCCTCGATCTTTGCCAGATTCTCCGGCACAAGGATCTGCGCCACCTGGTCCGGCAGGCGCTGCAGGCCCTCGAGCATGGCGGCATAGCACTCCGGCGCAAGCGTGCCGAGCTTTTCGCCGATATACATGGCCAGCAGATAGATGACGGCCAGCTGTGTGGAATAGGCCTTCGTCGTGGCAACGGCGATCTCGGGGCCGGCACAGGTGTAGATGACGTCGTGCGCCGCCTTGGAAATGGCGCTGCCGACCACGTTGACAATGGCAAGCGTCCGCGCGCCGCGGGCGTTGGCCTCACGCAGGGCGGCCAGTGTGTCGGCCGTTTCGCCGGACTGGCTGATGATGATAACGAGCGTATCGTCGCCGAGCACCGGCTCGGAATAGCGGAACTCTGAGGCGAGCACCGGCTCGACCTGGATGCGCGTCGTGCGCTCGAGGATATACTTGGCGTGATTGCCGACATAGGACGCCGAGCCGCAGGCAACCATATAGATACGGCGCAGGCCGCGCAGATAGCCCTCATCAAGCTTTACGTCATCCAGCACAACGCGGCCGTTGCGGATCCGTGGATTGATCGTGTCGCGCAGGGCCTTGGGCTGGTCGTAAATTTCCTTGAGCATGAAGTGCGGATAGCCGCCCTTCTGCGCAGCGGACATCTCCCACTCGATGTGCTCAGGGGCCTTGCGCACGGGCGTACCGTTTGCGTCATAGAACTGCGCGGCATTCTTCGTGAACACGACCATATCGCCGTCGTTGAGATACACGACGCTGCGCGTATACGGCAGGATGGCCGGGACATCCGAGGCGATGAAGTTCTCGCCCTCGCCGAAGCCGAAGATCAGCGGACTGTCCTTCTTGACGGCGATCATGGAATCCGGCCGGTCGGCGCAGAGGATGCCGAGCGCATAGCTGCCCTCGATCCGGCCGAGCGTCAGGCGGACGGCCTTCATCAGATCGTTTTCCTGTTCATAATAGTATTCCAGCAGATTGGCGATGACCTCCGTGTCCGTCTCGGAGCGGAACGTCTTGCCCTGCTTCAGCAAAAACTCCTTCAGCGGCAGGAAATTCTCAATGATGCCGTTGTGCACGATGCAGATGCTGCCGTTTGTGGACAGCTGCGGATGCGCATTCTCGTCCGAGGGTGCGCCGTGCGTCGCCCAGCGGGTATGGCCGATGCCGAGATAGCCGGGGAGCGTCGCGCCGTTTTCCGTCTTTGTGCGCAGGACGGCCAGACGGCCCTTGGACTTGGCGAGCTTCAGCTCCCCTTCCGAAAAAACACACAGTCCAGCGGAATCATAGCCGCGATACTCCAGACGGGAAAGGCCGTCCAGCAAAATGGGAGCTGCCTGCTTCGAACCGGCATAACCAACAATTCCACACATAAAAATAACCTCCATACGTCAGGTCAGATCCATGATCTTCGGTGTCGTACGGAGATTATACACGATTACTTTGTCAAAATCAACTGAAAATTTACTTTTTCCGCTTTTCGTCCGATTTCCCATCGAAAATGGACAATTGGAAGGGCCGTAACAGGGCGAGAGACGCCGGAATATCCGGCAACCTCTCCGCTCCGCAGGACTGCAGTGCCGCGCTTGCCGCCGATCCGTCGTCAAAGACGTAAAGCTCCGACATGCCGCGGCGCAGGTTCCACTGCGAACCGGACCAGGTCCCGCCCGTTCCCTCGGCGCACTGGGCCACAAGAGTCTTTTCGCCCATGGCGTGGATGAGGCAGTTGCGGGCCAGGGCGCGCGGCGTGGAAAACGGCAGCTCATAGCCGCCCGTGCTGCAATACAGCACGTTTTGCCGCGCAGGATGATCCAGCAGACTGTCCGGCACAAAGCAGATCACCCGGCCGCCCGCTGCAAGGCAGGCCTCCTGCGCGGCGGTGTCCGCACCGGCAGCCCCGCCGGAGACGAGCGTAAAGCCCTCGGCCGCAGCGAGCTTTCCGGCCTGCACGGCAAAGCGGCGGTTATCCGGCCGGAGCTGCCGCGAGCCGACGAGCGCAACGCAGCGCGTGCCGAGCAGGGCCGTGTCGCCGCGGCAGAACAGGGCGGGCGGGCACTCAGTCTCGCCCATGCGGCGCAGGCGCGCCGGGAAGCCGTCCGAAAGGCGCGTCAGGACCGTGATGCCCTGCGCGGCAGCGGCCTTGAGATAGCGGTGCAGCGTGTCCGTCCGGTCGAGCAGCGCCGTGATCTGCACGGCGGCCGCCTCCGGATAGCCGAGCGCCCGAAGATAGGCAGGCGTCACCTCGCCATCTCCGGCCTGACAGGTCTGCCGGACGCGCCGGGCAAGCGTGCGGTACTGCGCCGGGGTCAGCGGCACATCCTGCGTGCCGAGCGCGCAGCACAGCAGGAGCAGGCCCTCCTCCGCCGGGCGCATCAGAATCGCCTGCGGGATGTCGGGTGCTTTTCCTCTGCAGGTGCGGGCACCAGACAGCCGTATTCGTCAAAGATCATCGGAACGATGCGGAAGCCCGCAAATTTTGCGATCTCGTCCAGCTTGGCCTTCTCCGGGAACGAGCCGAGCAGCGTGAAGGAGATGCCCTTTTTCCGGGCGCGGCCCGTGCGGCCGATGCGGTGGATATAGTATTCGTTCTCCTCGGGGACGTCATAGTTGATGACGCCGTCGACGTCGTCCACGTCGATGCCGCGGGAGGCAACGTCCGTCGCGATGAGGACCGGGAGCTTGCCATGGCGGAAATCGGCCATGGTCTTTTCGCGCGTGGCCTGCTTGATGTCGCCATGCAGGCAGTCGGCGCGGATGCCCGCGCGGCGCAGGTCGTCACTCAGGCGCTGGCACATGACCTTCGTGTTGCAGAACACGATCACGCGCTCAAGCGCGCCGGAGCGTAGGATGCGCAGCATAGCCTCTTCCTTCTCCAGCCGCGGGACCGTGATAGAATACTGATCGATATCAGGCTTACTCTCCTCCGTCGGGGCAACGGTGATCTCCACCTCGTCGCGCTGGTACATCCAGCTGACGGTCATGACCTCCTGCGAGATCGTCGCGGAGAACAGGCCGAGGTTCGTGCGATTCTTGATGCGGTCGAGAATTTTTGTCACATCGTCGAAGAAGCCCATGTCCAGCATGCGGTCCGCCTCGTCGAGAATGACGGTCTTGATGCGGTCGAGGCGCAGGTTCTTGCGGTTATAGTGGTCCATGAGGCGACCGGGCGTTGCCACGACGATCTGCGGATGCTGCTGCAGGCTGCGGATCTGCGGCTCGAGCCGCTGGCCGCCATAGACGACCGTCACGCGGATATCCTTATAAAATGTGAGCAAGCCGCGCAGCTCGTCGGCGATCTGAATGGCCAGCTCGCGCGTCGGGGCCAGGATCAGGCCCTGCAGATCGTCGGACTGCGGATCGATGTGCTCGATCATCGGGATGCCAAAGGCAAACGTCTTGCCCGTTCCCGTCGGCGCCTTGGCGATGACGTCGCGCCACGCCAGCAGCGGCGGGATGGCCTCCTCCTGCACGCGCGTCGGCATTGCGACGCCCTTCTTTTCCAGCGCACGGAGGATCTCCTCGCTGACACCGAGCTCCTGAAATGTCTTTGTCGTTTCCATACCAGTTCCCCTACCTATATTCAGCTTGTCAAAAAAGTCCCTCCAGGGCTTTTTCGCCAAGCTGCTTCTGGAATTGCAAAATCAATTCTTGTATCATGATTTTGCAATTCTGCCGCTGCGGCGGGTTATGGAACGCGAAAGGACACCCTGACGGTTTCCTTTCACACTTTTCTTCCCTCCGAAACTTTTGGCTGGGCAGGTCTTTTGACAGTCTGAAACGCCGCTCCGAAAATCGGAGCGGCGTTTCTTTTGAATTACGTTTCAAATTGTCTTTCATACTTGCAGGCGCTTTCCGGCGGGTGATCGTAGTAGGCCTCCTCGATGCGGGTCAGCCGGTAGCCGCAGGCGGCGAATGTGCGGCGCATGGCCTCATTCGAGAGACGCGTCTCGCCGCAGATCCGCGGCAGCCCGGCCGCCTGCAGCAGCTCCGTCGCCGCGCGCAGAAGTCCCGCCGCCAGCCTGCGCCCGCGGTACGCCGGGTGGACCGCGAGGTTCATGATCTTGCCGTAGTCCCGCTCGCCCTGCCAGTTATAGACGAACACGTCGCCAACGATGCGCCCATCGTCCAGCAGGGCCAGATAGACCGCCCGCTCGTCCGCCAGCAGCTCCCGCCAGTCCTCCTCCGTCCAGTGATCCTGCGGGAAGCACAGCCGGTCAAAGGCAACGATGGCGTCATATTCCGAAAGTGTGAGTCGTTTTTGTTCCATATTCTTCTCCAAACACCCTCCCCAGGAAATCCGTAACGGCCGCGAGGTATCTTTCCCGGTCGGCCATATAGCTCATGCCGTGCCCGGCGGCGGGAAAGGTCAGCAGGGTCTTATCTGCGGCGCGGCAGCAGGCATAGTTCTCCCACCCCATGGCGCAGGGGACGAAGCGGTCGTCCTCGCCGTGGAGGAAGAGGACGGGCGTGTCGCAGTGCGCCATGGCCCCGGCGGCGGAGGCCTCCTCCGGGTCAAAGCCGCCGAAGAGGCGGCAGCCGAGGCGCAGCAGGGCATAGACCGGGAAGACCGGCAGATGGGCGGAGCGGATGACGCTCTTCAGAATGGCGGACGGCGCGCTGTAGCCACAGTCGGCCACGATGCCGGCGACGTTTTTCGGCAGCTCCGGCCCCGCCGCCATGAGGACGGTCGCCGCGCCCATGGACATGCCGTAGAGCACGATCTTCGCGTCCGGCCCGGCGCGGCCGATCACATAATCGACCCAGCGGCGGCAGTCATACCGCTCGCGGATACCGAGCGTGAGGCAGCGCCCGCCGCTTTTCCCGTGGGCGCGCTCGTCGACGAGCAGGACATTGCAGCCCATCCCCATGCCAAACGGCAGCCCGCCGCAGAAATCGCGCTCCGCCGCGCTGCGGTAGCCGTGAAACAGCAGGAGCCACGGCGCGTCCGGGGCTGCGGGATAGCAGCGGCCGAACAGCGTCAGTCCGTCGTCCGAGCGGATCGTTACCGGCTCATAGGGAAGGGCGAGGGCCGCGCGGATCATGCGCCGCGCCTCCGCCGCATAAGGCCGGTACTGGTCCGTGTCCGGCAGGACGAACATTTCCTTTTCGGTCGTTTTCCGCGCGCCGAACGCCAGCCGGAACAGCAAAAACGCCAGCCCGAGCGTCAGGAGCGCAAAGCCCGCTGCGATCAGCAGCGCAATGCCAATGTACTTCACAGCCGCGCCCCCATTCACAGGCCCAGAATGCTGATGACGCCGTGCCGCGCAAAGCTGGCCTCTGCCCACGACGCGGCCTCGTCGATGACGGCCCGCCAGTCTGCCTCGTCCCGGCTGCGCGCTGCGATGCGCTCCCACTGCCCGCGGGAGACGGGCGTGACGCCGAAATAGTCAAACTCCGGCAGGACGCCGCCGAACAGCCCCGTCAGGCGCAGTGCCTCCCACCGCTCGTCTGCAAGCAGGATGGAGCCGGGCAGCCAGAACCGCCCGCGCCAGCGCCCCGGCTGGAACTCAAAATAGCAGCTCCCCTGCCGCTCTGACGCCGGGATAAAATAGCGCATCAGCGGTTCAGCAGCGGGGAAACGACCGGCTTGCCGTCGCGGTCGAGCAGCGGCGTCAGGCCGCCCGCATTGCCGCTGGCGTGGAAGAGATAGTTCACGCCTGTCTCCTTGTCGATCCAGATCTCGGTGATCTGCAATGCTCCCTGTGTGTAAGCGCGCTCAAAGCGCTGCTCCTTTGCCATGATCGGTCCCTCCGTTTGTTGATCTCTGCGTTCATCGTACCACAGAAGCGCGGATTTTGCAATGTGTTTTGTCCGGAGCGGCGTACAGGCACAAAGTTCATTGTATTCTCTCCATGGCACAAAGCAAGCCCCCTTCGCCGCATTGGCAAAGGGGGCTTGTTTGGTTTTCTTCGTCCCCGGCGGGACGTTTTAGGGGTTTTCTTTCTTCGGTCTCCATACGCGGCACAGCCAGAGGCATTCCGCCAGCAGGGAGGCCGTGATGAGCGCACCGGTAACGGAATAATTCCGGATGCCCAGCAGGAGCGGACCGAGCGAGACGAGGGCGCAGACGCCCGCTGCGATCCGCGCCGCGGCGGCAAGTCCCCGCTTTCCGGTCCCGGCGTACAGCGCCAGCAGGACCAGCAGGACACAGGTGCCAAGTGCCGTAAAGAGCGGCGCAAAATTCGCATAGCCGAACGGCGTGAGATCAAAATAGGAGTACAGCTCCCGGAGCGGCGCTGCGGCCGGGCGCGCAAACTGCAGCACCGCACCATAGGGCAGGGCCTCCAGGATCAGTGCGAGCACGGGAAAGAGCAGAAGCGGCAGGCGTTTCTTCATGGCGGGTCCTCCTCACTATATATGGAATCAAATAAAATAAATCCACTTACGCCCGCAGGCACATTTCGCGCGAAGCGCATTTCACAAATCCGACAGGATTTATTTCGTTCAAAAAGCATCCGGTCAAATGTATTAGGGATGAATTCCCAATTTGCGTTATGGGTTCATCGTCCTTATACATAATATTTAGTATATTTTGCATCCAGGGAAGTCCTGTCCGAAAGTGATATATCCTCCGGATGTGATGCGTGAAATTTGATGCTGGCGCATCAAGTGATATGAAATAAATCCACTTACGCCCGCAGGCATTTCACTTGGCGAAGCCATATTTCACGCGCGAAGCGCATTTCACAAATCCGACAGGATTTATTTCGTTCAAAAAGCATCC
>ERZ773235.1483-NODE-1483-length-23665-cov-10.469504_pt1 | contig 23665 bp, 23 predicted proteins | sample MGYA00580522_ERZ773235 | MGnify/ENA primary metagenome ERZ773235 (study PRJEB29015, sample SAMEA2737797) | human gut metagenome | biome: human gut; feature: human-associated habitat; material: faeces | place: China | collected 2012 ...
CATAGAACTCCTGCTCACCGGCGGTGAACACGAACTCGTTGCCACACTCTTTGCAAACTAAAGTCTTGTCTTCGTACATGATTTTACCCTCTCTTTGAGAAATATATTGCGTTCAGCCTTTGCTGATATCGCCCGATTGAAGTTGCCGCCCGATTTTGCGGCGGATGCGCTGCACGGCATTTTCCACCGATTTCGGCGGCTTGCCCACAGTTTCTGCAATCTCACGGCATGTGAGACCATCCAAATAGTACCCTAAAATCTCAGCTTCGAAGGCGGATAACTGTTTGCAGGCGTACTCCAGCAGACCGGCGGTTTTTTCCCTGTCGATCAATAAAACCTCGGGGTCTACCTGTGCAAAAGCGAGACTGACGTCAAAGAATGAGGGATTCAGGGGGATCGCTTGATTCAGGGGTTGGTGTTTTCCGGAGGAAGCCGATTTCAGCACCGAATAAAGCCGGCGGCGGATGCATATCTCGGCAAAGGTACAGAATGACGCGTTTTGATTTGGATCATACTCGCGCATGGCCTTGATCAGACCCAGCATCCCTTCCTGCAGCAGATCCTCACTGTCTCCGCCTGCAAGAAAATAGGGCCGGGCAATACTGCGCACCAGCCGATGATACCGCGCAGCCAAAATCTCTTCCGCATTTCGCCGACCCGATTGGCAGATGGCGCACAGCTGTTCATCGCTCAGGCTTTCCAAATAGGCAAATCCAACCTCTTTGCTATTTACCATTATCTATTATACCTTTTCAATAAAGAACTTGTCAAGTGATCTGAGAAAATTTGTCATATAGTTGCTTTTTCTTACAGATTTTTCACCAATTTTGCCAAATCCTCCGCCACGCTGCGGGCAATTTCATCCGTTTTCGCTTCTACCATGACCCGGATCAGCGCTTCTGTACCGGAAGGGCGGATCAGGATGCGTCCCTCATCACCCAGCTTTGCCTCCTGCTCACGAACAGCCTGCTGCAGCACCGGAGATGCCATAATACGTTCCTTCTCTCCCGGTACGGCAGCCAGTGCCACATTGATCAACTCCTGCGGGTACTGAGCGCAACATCCCGCCAGTTCAGAGGCCGGCTTGCCAGCGGCCTTCAACGCTTTCAAAAACTGAAGCGCTGTCAGTTCGCCGTCGCCCGTCGTGGCATATTCCCGGAAGATCATATGGCCTGACTGCTCTCCGCCGATGGCATAGTCGCACTCCACCATCTTTTCCAGCACATGCCGGTCTCCTACCGCCGTGCAGACCAGATCGATCTGTTCTTTGCGGCAAAACTCATGCAGTCCCAGATTGGACATCACCGTCGCCACCATGGCGTTGTTGGTCAGCTTGCCGGCACGGCGCAGCGCCAGACCGCATACCGCCATGATCTTATCGCCGTCAATGGTATGCCCCTTTTCATCCACCAGAAGGCATCGGTCGGCATCACCGTCAAAGGCAATGCCCAGATGGTACTTTCCTGCCACCGTCATAATAGACAGCTGCTCTAGATGGGTGGAGCCGCAGCCGTTATTGATATTAACGCCATCAGGGTCAATGTTGATAAAATCCGCCATCACCGGCAAACGCTGGAATAAGTCCGGCGCAGTTGCCGCGGCGGCACCGTTGGCGCAATCCACCAGCACACGCAGGCCGGATAGATCACAGCCAATGGTATCGATCAGATGGTCGATATAATCCTCATGCATTTCCTGAGAAGTATTACAGCAGCGGCCTATTTCCCCGCCCGTTTTTACCGGCATTTCCGCGTGAGAAAGAATCAGCTCCTCCACACGGTTTTCCATTGCGTCCGGCAGCTTGTATCCCTGTGCGTTGAATACCTTGATCCCGTTGTGCTCATAAGGATTGTGGCTGGCGGAGATCACCACGCCGGCATCCGCCCGCTCCTGCACCGTCAAAAAGGCGACGGCGGGCGTGGGGATGGTACCCAGCAGCAGCACATCGCCGCCGACAGAGCAAATACCGGCGCTCAGCGCCGCCTCCAGCATATCAGAGGAGATGCGGGTATCCTTACCGATGGTAATCACCGGCTTGCGACCCAACTCCTCCTGTAAAACGACGGCCACCGCCTGACCTACATGAAAAGCCAGTTCCGCCGTCAGGTTCTTCCCTACAACACCGCGAATACCGTCTGTTCCGAAAAGCTTACCCATTTTTTGATACTCCTTCTTATAATTCCAATTGCGTTTGTCCCCCAAACTCCATGTGCAGATGTTCATAGGCCTTGCCCGTTACGCAGCGGCCCCGGGGGGTGCGGGTCAGGAAACCCAACTGCATCAGATACGGCTCATATACATCCTCCAGCGTCACTGATTCCTCTCCGATGGTGGCCGCCAATGTATCAAGTCCCACCGGGCCGCCGCCATAATTTTCAATAATGGCCCGCAGCATGCGCCGGTCCACCTGATCAAGACCCAGATAGTCCACCTCCAGCGCCAGCAGGGCGCTGTCAGCCACCTCGCGGGTGATGACGCCGTCCGCCTTGACCTGCGCAAAATCACGGACACGGCGCAGCATGCGGTTGGCGATACGGGGCGTTCCGCGGGAGCGGCGGGCAATCTCCATCGCGCCCTCCTCCTCAATGGGCACATCAAGGATCCCAGCGCTGCGTGTAACGATCTCCTTCAGTTCTTCTGGGGTATACAGTTCCAAGCGCAGCGTGACACCGAAACGATCGCGCAGCGGAGCGGACAGCGATCCCGCCCGGGTGGTGGCACCGATCAGTGTAAAGTGTGGAAGATCCAGCCGGATGGAGTTGGCGGAAGGTCCCTTGCCGATGATAATGTCAATGGCGTAGTCCTCCATCGCTGGATACAATATCTCCTCTACCGCCCGGTTCAGCCGGTGGATCTCATCCACAAACAGGATATCATTTTCATTGAGATTGGTCAGCAGCGCCGCCAGATCCCCCGGCTTTTCAATGGCCGGGCCGGAGGTAATGCGGATATTGACCCCCATTTCGGCGGCGATGATGCCGGCCAGTGTGGTCTTGCCCAAACCCGGAGGGCCGTGCAGCAGCACATGGTCCAGCGATTCGCCTCTGCGGCGCGCCGCCTCGATGAATACGGACAAGTTGCCCTTGGCCTTTTCCTGGCCGATATACTCCTTCAGCGTATGGGGACGCAAGGATTTCTCCTGCGCGTCCTCCGGTAAAAAAGTGGTGGATACGATCGGCTCTTCATAGATATCGCTGCCGTAATCAATGCTCACAACGACACCTCCCTTACTTTACCATACGCTTGAGCGCCTGGCGGATGATCTCTTCCAAAGGCAGGGCATCCATATCGATACCCTTCAGCGCTGCCGCCACCTCACTGCCGCTGTATCCCAACACGGCCAAAGCCGCACCGGCTTCCTTTGCCTTGTCATTAGGCAGCACCGGTACAGATATACTGCCGCTGCCGTCCTGGCCAAAGGAATCCTGTTCCTTTGCCAGTTTATCCTTCAGCTCCAATATGATACGCTGGGCAATCTTCTTTCCGATGCCCGGCGCTGCGGTCAGCGCTTTTTCATCTCCCATAACAACCGCCATCGCCAGATTAGCCGGCGTATTGGCAGAGAGGATCGACAGCGCCGCCTTTGGCCCCACGCCTGAGACCCCCAGCAGCAGCTTAAAGCTGTGCAGCTCACTCTGCGTGGAAAAGCCAAAAAGCTCCACCGCGTCCTCACGGATGTTCATGTATGTGTACAGCTTGGCCTTCTCCCCTTTTTTCAGCTGAGACAGGGTATAGTTGGTGGTGGCGCAGGCATAGCCCACACCGCCGCAGTCAATCACGGCAAGATTCGGCTCTATTGCGGCTACAATGCCGTTGAGATAGTAAAACATCACACGGTCTCCTTTACGTTGGGATCGGTACGCCGCAGCAGACTTGTGGCGCTGCGGGCATGACAGATGGCAATCGCCAGTGCATCGGCGGCATCGTCCGGCCGCGGGATAGCCTTCAGCTTCAGCAGACGTCTGGTCATATCCATCACCTGCTTTTTTTCTGCCAGTCCGTAGCCAACAACTGCCTGCTTGACCTGCATGGGGGTATATTCGTAAACAGGCAAATGCAGTTTTTCGGCAGTACACAGGATCACGCCTCTGGCATGAGCAACTGCAATACCAGTCGTGATATTTTTGCTGAAGAACAACTCTTCAATCGCCATCTCATCGGGATGAAAATGACCGATCAGTTCTGCAAGGTCGCTTTCGATCAATGCCAGCCGCGCTGCCAGCGGCATACCCGCCGGCGTATTGATAGCGCCGTATTGCACCATCCGCTGTGTGGCGCCTGCACAGTCCAGAACACCGAAACCAACGATGGCAACACCCGGGTCTATCCCTAAAATACGCACGATGGTACCTCCAAATGTCTAATCAGTTTATTATACCCTTTTTTGTCTTTTCTTGCAATAGCCACCGGGTAACAAAATCCACATAGAAGAAGAGAGAGCCGATCGGCTCTCTCTTCTTTGCTTTTTCGCTGTCAAAGCGTCAGGCCAAACTGGGCATATCCCCACGCCAGCTCATCGTCACGGAGCTCACGAGCCGTAACGCTGTCACCGTCAAACTCCTTATAGAGATGACCATCCATGGTAATGCGGCCCGTCGGCGTTTTCAGGGAAAACATCTCCTGAGGGAAAAAGGGAGAACTTGGATGGTTCTCGCAAAAGAACGTCACGGCATAGAAGTCACAGATCAGCTGCGGTTCCTCTGTAAAGGAATAGAATTGCCGCCATTCACCATGATGGAGATCCATCACCACCCAACCAAGAAAATCATCCTTGTCCAGACGGTATGTCTCACCGTACTGCTCCTGCACCAGTCCCTCCTCCATGCGCAGCGGCTCGCGTGGGCAGACCTCTCCGGTGCCTACGTCGCACAGATAGGTGCCATCCACAGCCTCCACCAGCAGTACGCGGTGGCGGCGCATGGGAATGGAGCTCTCTCCCCGCAGATAGCGGGCAAAGCAGTCTGTGACCTTGTAGCCCAACTGCCGCAGCAGCCAGCCGTACAGGCCGTTCAATTCAAAGCAGTATCCACCCCGGCGGTGCACCACGATCTTTTCAAACAGATCATCCTCCTCCAGTGAAAGGGGGATATTGCGGATAATATCCAGATTCTCATAGGGGATGGTTGTGCAGTGGGCATACTGGATCTTTTTCAGCAGCGCGCCGTCACACACAATGTGTTCCGGCAGTGTCAGACCAATGCGGTCAAAATAGGCTTTTACTTTATCCATTTTCATTCTCCGAAATCTTTTCCAGCAGTGAAACAACCGTCAGCAGCTGCTCGCGTGACACATAGGGGGAAGGCTCATGCCGCCGGGCGCAGTCCAGAAAATGGCTCAGTTCATTATAGTACCAGCCGCAGGGCGGCACATTGATGCCGGTGGACACAGTGACAGCATCAGCGGTGTCGAATATCTCCGGCTCCTTGCCAAACTGATACCCTGTCAGCGTCTGTCCGTCGTTGATGAGCATGCCGTTTTCAAAATAGACGCGCCAACGGGCCGTCCACGGGATGGGCGCATTGAACCACGCCGCCTCGGCACAAACATGCAGATCGCCAAAAGTATACTGGAAGCGATACTGCTCCCGATAGCCTTTATCCGCGCCGCCGCATGAAGTGAACGATGCGCTATCCGGTGTGCCGAACAGTGAGACGATGATATCCAGATCGTGAATATGAAGATCAAAGGGCAGCAGTCCGGACTTACGTTTATCGAATAGCCAGCCGCCCTGCACCCACTGAGGGCAGGCGGACAGTCGTTCAAACACGGCGTCCAGCGGCTTTCCGTAGGTACCGTCCTTTACAATGCGGCGAAGAATCTCCACTTCTTTGGTGAATTGCAGCACCTGCGCCACATACAGCTGGCAGCCGTTAGAACGTGCCGTATCCAGCATCTCCCGTGCATCAGTGGAGCTGAGGGCGATAGGTTTTTCCACGATGGTATCCTTACCGCAGCGCAGGCTTTCCATCACCATGTCATGGTGGGTATAGGTAGGCGTGCAGATATCCACGATATCCACATGAGACGCCATCTCGGCAACGGTGGCATACAGCGGCAGGCCCCATTCCTCTGCGGCAGCCTTTGCCTTACTGCTGGCGCCGCACAGCGCCGTCACGGCACAGTCGGGGATCTCCTTGAAATTGGCGTAGTGCACACGGCCCATACCGCCGGTGCCCACCAGTCCGATCTTTATCATGGAGCCTCCTTACAGAACGAATCCCTGTGAGCGCAGATAGGCAGCACTGTCCTGCACTGCCTGATCCACCTCGGCCAGATCCTTGGGCCCATCCTGCGTAAATTCGATCTCGATAGAGAAAGGACTCATATTGTTATCGGCATCCAGTGCATCAAACAGGGTCGGAAAGTCGATATACCCCTTGCCCAGCGCCGGGAAATTCCACTCCTGGCGTCCGGCGGCCTTATCCTTCAGATGGACATAGCCGATCTTATCCATGGAAGCCAAAAAGTCCTTGGTCACATCCACATCACCGTAGAAGATGGCATTGGCAGTATCGTAATTGATGAGTACGCGGGGAGAATCCACCAGCTCCACGATCTCTTTCAGGATTGCGCCTGTACCGTGCTCGCCGTGGGTTTCCAGCACCAGCGTCATATCATACTCCTCCAGATAGGGCACCAGATCACGGACATGCTGGGCCACCACCGCGTTGGAAGCTACCGCCTTATCCTCCAGATGGGCCTCACCGATGGAGGAAACAATGTAGTCACAGCCAAAAAAGTGAGCCAGACGGATATTGCGGACGAAATCGCCGATGCGTTCGGTATCCATCAGGTTGGTATGGCCGCTCATGGCAAAGGGGATCAGGCCCGCCTCATCCAACATGTCCTTGACCTCCAGCAGCCGGGCAAAGCTCTGGTCGGGAAACACATGCTCCGTCCAGCCTTTTGTTGCGGTCAGCTCGATATAGCGGAAACCCGCCTTCTTAATGCCGGCGATAGCCTCCTCAATCGAAAAGCCGTGGTAGCAATTGGAGTTTACCGCAATGATACGCTCTTTTCTCATGGCGTTTCCCCTGCCTTTCAGATGATATAATTGTCCAGATACCGCTTGGACAACCGGATAGAGTTCAGGATATCCTCACGACTGCCTTCGAACGCCTTGTCCTCCACCTCGATCACGGCATTTCCGTTGTATCGGATATCGTTAAGCGCCGCGATAAAAGCCGGCCAATTCACATCACCATGACCGGGGATCACCGGCGCCATATAGTCCAGCGGATAGGCCAGCACGCCGCACTCCGCCAGCTTCTCGGGATACAGCTTGATATCCTTGAAGTGGACGTGGAACAGCTTGTCCTTGAACTCATAGACGGTCTTGATATAGTCCATCTGCTGCCATACATAATGGCTGGGATCAAAGTTCAGGCCAAAGTTGGGACTAGGCAGACGGCGGAACAGCTCGCGGAAAACGTCGGGCGTGCACATCAGGTTTTGGCCGCCGGGCCACTGGTCCGCGCCGAACAGCATGGGGCAGTTCTCGATGGCGACCTTGACACCGCATTCCTCCGCCAGACGGATAATAGGCGGCCAGACCTCGTCAAAGAGCTGATAGTTCTCCTCGCGGGTCTTGTGCTGGTCACGGCCGATGAACGTAGTGACCATGTCAACACCAAGCTTTGCGCTGGCGCGGATCAGCGTTTTCAGGTGATCGATAGCGGCAGCGCGCTTTTCTAAATCAGCATCCATAGTGTTGGGATAAAAAGCCAAAGAGGATATGGTCAGTCCCTTCCCTGCCGCATAGTCCACCACATGACGGGCATATGCATCATCATCCAGCACACGGGCACAGTCAATATGGCTGACGCCGGCATAGCGGCGCTCCGCCTTTCCAGCGGGCCAGCAAGCTACCTCAAGGCAACGAAACCCCATCTGAGCGGCGATATCCACCGCCTCCTCATATGTCCAGCCATCCAGAATAGCAGTCAGCAGTCCGAATTTCATCATGGTCGTATCCTCCTCAGCGATTTTCGGGAATGTCCACGGATGTGCCGGTCCTGGCGGAATCCAGAGAGGCAAATACGGCACGCATGGCATACAGCGCCTCTTCACCGGAGATCTCAGGCGGCGTATTGTTCACCAGAGACTCCATCCACAGATCGATCACACCGGACTTGGTCTGGTGGTCATTGGTCTGGATCTGCTCCACATCGTAATCCTTTTCCGTTCCATCGGCCAACTTGACCACGATAGAATGGGCAGGGTCGTCATAGATCCGCATAATCCCCTTTTCGCCATAGAGAATGGTGGAGTTATCCTCAGCGCCGTAGTAGGTCCAGCTGGCGGTCATGGTACCCATGGTACCGCCGGACATCTCATAAATGCAAATGGCATTGTCGTCCACGCCGATCAGCTGGCCGCTGGCATCCTTTTTGTCCAGCGTTACCACACGGGCAGTTGTGCGCACCACATGCTGCCCCGTCAGGAACTGAATAAGATCTGTCTTGTGGATACCCAGATCCGCCATAGCGCCCATAGCCGCCTTATTTTTATCAAAGAACCATGTGTTCTTGCCGGGGTCCACAGACCACGTCTCGGGACCGCCATGGCCAAAGGTGGTGCGGAACGTAATAATGCGGCCGATCATCCCCTGGTCGATCAGCTCCTTGGCCACCGCGTGAGCCTTGGCCAAGCGCTGATTGTGGCCGATCATCAGGAATTTGCCCGTCTCACGGGCGGTCTTGACCATCTCCTCGCACTCTTCCAGCGTGGTAGCCATGGGTTTTTCGCACAGCACATGCTTGCCGGCTTTCAACGCGGCAATGGTAATCGGCGCGTGAGCGTGGTTGGCGACGCATACGCTGACGGCATCGATGGAGGGATCCGCCAACATGGCCTCGGCGGACTCATAAGCCTTTGCACCGTACTGCGCGGCCAGCTCCGCAGCGCGCTGCGTATTCAAATCGTAGAAGCCGGCCAGCTGTGCATGGGGATTTTCAGCATACTCCGGAATGTGACGCACCTGCGCGATCTTGCCGCAGCCGATGATACCGATTCGGAACATAATAGTAACCTCCTGTTATGATAATATGCAAGTAATTGCCAATATTCAGCAACCACCGGCTTTTGTAAAAAGCCGGTGGCGCATGTAAGGGAAAACTCAGGCGTTGTCCTTCTTCTGCAGCAGCACGGCAAAAATGATGATCGCACCCTTGACGGCGTCGCACAGGAACGTGGGAACACCTACCGTGTTCAGGATGTTGTTCATCACGCCGATGATCAGCATACCGAGGAAAGCGCCAACCAGACTGCCTTTACCGCCGGACATGGCCGTACCGCCCACGATAACGGCGGCAATAGCGTCCATCTCATAGCCGTTACCGGCATTGGCAAAGTCCATGGAACCGATACGCGCCACATAAATAATGGCGGCAATGGCGCACATCACGCCGCCCAGCGCGTAAATGCGGCGCTTGACGCGGCTAACATTGATGCCGGACAGCTTTGCCGCACGCTCGTTGGAGCCAACAGCAATGGTCTGGCGGCCAAAAGCGGTCTTTTTAAAGATAATATGCATCAATACCACAACGGCAACCCAGTAAATAATAGGCAGGATCACCTGTCCGCCGATCTTGGCGGAGGTCAGCTGCTTAAAGCCGTCGGGCACCTCGGGGTTGAACTGTTTGGTCAGCTGCTGGGTCACCGAGCGGAAAATCTTCATGGTACCCAGCGTGGCAATAAAGGGAGGCAGCTTGCCGTAAGCGATCAGGCAGCCGTTCATCTCGCCGAACAGGACGCCGAGCAACAGCACAACAATAATCGCAATGATGTAGGCGCCCACGCCGGTAATGCCGATCTGCGCCAGTAAACCGTTGGAGGGCGTAATGAGATACATCAGTACCGCGCCCAACGCGCACATCATGGAGCCGACAGACAGGTCGATGCCGCCGGAGATGATGATAAAGCACATACCCAGCGCGATCACACCGGCATATGTATTATTGCGCAGAATATTCAGCCACGCACGCCCCATCGCGCCAAACATACCGCCCACCGAGCCGATATTGATCGTCTGCACCACGCACTGGATCAGCACCATGATCAGCAGTGCGAAAATTGTGGAAAACATTGCGTTCTGCGACCAATTGGTCTTAAACCAACCCATCGCGCTGCCTTTTTGATTCAAAAGCTTTTTATCCATTATGCACCCTCCTGCTGACCGCCTCCGGTGGCCAGATACATGATATTGTGTTCGTTCATATCGCTGCCGGCCACCTCGCCGACAACGTGGCCATGGAACATGACAAGACTCCTGTCACAGACACGGATGATCTCCTGTGCCTCGGAGCTGAGCACGATCACGGCAACGCCATCTTCGGCCAGCCGATGGATAATGGTGTATATCTCCTCTTTTGCACCCACATCCACACCCTGTGTGGGGTTATCAAGAATCAGCACCTTCGGTCCGGACATCAGCCACTTTGCCAGCACCACCTTTTGCTGATTACCGCCTGAAAGACTGCCGATCAGGTCAAGGCGGTCGCCCATCTTGATGTGCAGTGCCTCCTCCTGCTGGCGGAACAGCTCCTCCTGCCGGGCAAAATCAATAAACGGACCCTTCCGGATTTTTGGCAAATGTACGATGGAACCGTTATCCAAAATGGACATGTCTTTAATGATACCGTTTTCCTTGCGGTTGCGCGGCAAATAGGCAAGTCCCGCCTCCAGCGCCTGATGGGTATCGGCGTTGTGCACCTCTTTGCCGGACAGATATACTTTGCCGGTATAGTTCTTTCCCATTGCGCCGAAGACAGACTGAAACAGCTCGCTGCGGCCATCGCCCAGCAAACCCGTCACGCCAAGCACCTCGCCCGCATGAACGGTCAGCGACACATCGAAGAAATGCTTTTCATCCGACAGGGACTCCAGACGGAGTACCTCATCCCCGTATTTCTGTTCGCGGGTCAGATTCTCCATCTGTACCTCATGACCCACCATGTGGGCCGCCAGCTGGCGAGGATCCGTGTTGCTGACCTTGTCCGCCGCCACCATACTGCCGTCGCGAAGAACGGTAAACCGGTCGCAGATGTCCATGACCTCGTTAAGCTTATGGCTGATGAACACGATGCCCACTCCCTGCTCCTTCAGCGTGCGCATCATCGCAAAAACACGCTGGATCTCAGGATCCGTCAACGATGTGGTGGGTTCGTCCATAATAATGATGGAAGCATCCTGCAGCATGGCACGGGCAATCTCCACAATCTGCTTGTAAGAGGCGTCCAGATCACGCACCATGGTGCTGGGATCCAGCGTCAAATTCATACGCTCAAACAGTTCCGCCGTCTGGCGCTTCATCTCGCGCGCATCCAGAAACACACCCTTTTGCTTCAGATGCGTCAGGAACATGTTCTCATAAATCGTCAGATCATTGATGAGGTTCAGCTCCTGATGGATAAACGCAATGCCGGCATCCAGCGAATCGACAGGCGTGGCAAAGCGGACGGGAGTCCCGTCCAGTGCAATAGTGCCCTTGTCCGGCTGGAGAACACCACCAAGGATGTTCATCAGCGTGGATTTACCGGCGCCATTTTCGCCCAACAGCGCGCAAATCTCACCGGTATTGAGGGTAAAGTCTACATTCCGCAGCACATCATTAGCGCCGAAAGACTTATAGATCCCCTGCATGGTCAGGTTCAAACGATCACTTCCATTCCTCTGGTTTTATCCCCCGCGCATAAAGAACGCAGGGCAGGATGTTTTGCAAAAAACCGCCGGAAAAAAGTTCTCCGGCGCTTTTTCGCCAAACAACGAAAACGAGGAAGGGCTATGGCTATCAGCCATAGCCCTTCGCTTGAAAAGCAGAGTACTTACCGATTAATACACGGTGTTGTTGGCATCCAGATAATCAGCAACGTTGTCAGCAGACACGATGGTGGTGGGGATCACAACCACGGACTCCACGGTTTCGCCGTTCATGACCTTGATAGCGGTCTCGATAGCATCCTCAACCATGTTGGGGCTGTACAGAGCGGAAGCAGGGCCATAGGTGGCATAGGTCTCGTCAGCGATCATCTTGAAGTAGGCCTGGCAGCCGCCGCCGCCGGTAATAGCCTTAACATCAGTACGGCCAGCCTCGACCAGAGTGTTCAGAGTGCCGATAGAGGTCTCGTCATCCATGGAGAAGATGGCGTCGATCTGGGGATTGGCCTCCAGAATATCAGCCATGGCAGACTGAGCATCGGCAGCAGCGAAGCTGTTCAGCTGATACTCGGTGATGTTGGACTTATCATAGCCGATCTCGTCCAGATAGGCATAGAAGCCTTCCTTACGCAGCTCGCAGACACTGCCGGAAGAGGGCACGTCCAGCACAACGATGTGAGCGGCCTCGCCGACCTTATCGGTGATGTACTTGGCGGACTGGTAACCCATGTCCTTGTTATCGCCGGTGACCTTGTAGATGCCGGTGCAGTTCACATCAACGTCAAAGTTGACGACGGGGATACCGGAATCGATGATCTCCTGCATGGCAGTCTCCATGCCGGACCACTGGGGCCAAGACACGATGACGGTGGCGCCCCAAGCAACCAGATCGTTCAGCGCGGAAGCCATCTCAGCAGCGTCGGAAGAGGTGGTGATCTTGTACTCCAGATTGTTGTCCTTGCAGTACTTCTCAGCGTAGTAAGCAACGCCGGCAACCCAGCCGTGAGTCACGTCGGGAGCAGCAATACCGACCTTAACGGTCTTTGCGGTGTTCTGATCGTCAGCAGCCTGATTGTCGTCATTGGCAGCATTGTTGCCGCCGCCGCAGGCCACCAGAGACAGTGCCATGACCAGAGCCAGAATGAGAGCTAAAACTTTTTTCATTCCATTTTTCCTCCAATAAAATTTTATTCAACAGCATTTACCGCTGCAGAATACATGGAAAGTCACCCTGCCGTACAAGAGCGCAAGCAGAATTCCCTGTGCCGCAAATTTAATAATTTTGTAACACATGTGGCATTATAGCATGAGGTCTTGTCCCTGTCAACCTCAGCGCTTTCCATATTGCGTCTTGTTGGCATGATGTGCAAAAATATCATTCTATTTTTCATGTTATTTGTAAAAAATGCCTTTTCCTTGCAATTGTTGCTCATCTAAATTGACAAAGAGCACCACAGACCTGTGATGCTCTTTGTCAATTTATTCCCTTATCCACTCCATACCGGATCCGGCAGCTTCAGCGCAGCTTTGGGATCAGCAGCATATACCGCGCTGCATCGGCATCATCTGCCAGCTGGTTTGCGCTGCAAATTGCCTCCTCGTCACTTTGATAGCGCTTGGCAACATCCCAGAGTGTCTCCCCTGTTCCTACACGGCACAAAATCAAACTGGGCCCGGACTCCCGTTCGCTTTCCGAAAGGGACACAGCGGTGATTCCGCTGACCGCCGTCTCTTCCGTGCAGCCTAAAGCGAATTGAACCGGGATTCGCATCAGACATGTGCTGCCGGCAAACTGCGCTGATATCCTACAGCAGCACACAGCCGCCAGACCACCAGCCTCATCTGTCGGGACAGAAACCTCTGCCGTTCGTTCCGTACTGACCGGCGCACCGGCTTCATCCAGGTAAAGCAGCCGCATATGTACCGTGGTATGCAGCTGCATTCCGCTCTCTGCTGCAACAACTTCTACAGGCGAGCACTCCACATTCGTTGCGGCTACAAAAGGATCGGCGCCCTCTAGTTCCAAACGAAGCTGTGCCTCCTGCTGAAGTTCCCTGTCAGGCATCAATTGCGGAATCGTTATTTTCTCGCGCTCGACGGAAGCTTCAAAATGAACGCTGTACATATCGTTTATATAGTGTAATGTGCGGCGCTGATAGCATTTTACACAGGCCACGATTCGGGCGGTCAAGCCGAATCCGCAGCCGCTGTCACTACGTAGTGTGCGGATATCACACTCCCGCTGCTCCAGATGCAGTGTGTACTCCGCCTCCTCGGGCAGCTCAGCAATATCCAGAATCTGTGACAGCGGCAGCACCGCGTCATATTGCCGCAGCTGTTGTGTCTCATCCCGGTAAAGAACCCAAAACCACATTTCGCCTTTGACCATCAGCTTGTTTCCCAATCGCTGCACAGACGAAACAGCAGGGCACATACGATAAAGCAATACATCCTCCGGTGCGGCTCCATTCTCCGGCAGCGAATCTCCTGTAAAGGTAAATTCCTTTTCGGATATTGCAGTCAAAGTGTGAATTTCCAGCGTCTGTCTCTGCTTTCGCAATGTTGGTTCTTCCTGTATCCCGGTACACAACCGCCGTTTTATCGGACGGTATCCGGTAACTGTGATCTCCGGCAGGACCTTGATATACAGCTTTCGTGACGTAGTTACCCTTGCCTCCGCCAGCAACACCCGTTCTGAGGTGCAGAAAGTCGTACATTCCTCCAGAGAGCGGCCCTCCAGCACACAGGTGAACGGCACCGAAACACTCATACTTCTTAATCCGGAAACCTCTTCCGATGTGTAAAGCATTGTTACTTTAACATTTCCGTATACAGAGACTTTATTTGCATTCATTGACTTTTCACGAATCAAAATATAACCTGTGGTGTCCACGATCCGCGCAACATCCGGGCAATACTCCGGAACAGCTGTTTCCATCGATTCTTCATGCGCGGAAACAAGCGGTTCCATCGCTTCATAGCAGAAAATATCCTCAAACTGCAAGGCCAATTCCATAGTTCAACCCTCTCAATCGCTATTTGTTGCCTTACTATATGAAGAGGATCTTTTATTTATTCCTTGATCCCGAAAATATGACGCAGTATGCCACGCAGCATCCGCGGTGCTTTCCACACGATGATCTTCACTTGTCTTACCTCCTTTTCAAGCATGCGATACCACAGCCGATCAACAGGAAGGCCACCAGAAACATCAATACGCCTACAGGAAATACAGCCGCGATAAAAATGCCAAGTCCCAACGCCAAAGCGCAGATCCCCAGACATCTTTCACCATTTCCTCTCATGTGGTTTCTCCCTCCTGTCAACGGTTTCTATCACATCTTATGAGCCAGCTTTTCAAGCGGTGAATGAGACCGTCTACGCAGCTTTTTCAGGCAAGACATTCGTATATTTCCGAATGAGAATAGCCGTATAGATCATGATCAGCAGCTCTGTGACCGGCATAGCAAACCACAGGGAATCCGCACCCGTCAGAACCGGGAGAACCATGATCAAAATGCCGCTGATAACAAGTTCGCGTGCCACCGACACAACAAAGGCAGCCTTATGTCTTTCTTCATGCTCTTTTCAATTTGCGCAAGTTATTGTACATTATCGTATTTGAAATAAAGCGTCCTGATTCCGCCATCCAGAAGATCCATTTTGATATCCCTCCATTACACAAAAAACCGGATAAGGAACAGACATTTCAGTCTGCGCCTTATCCGGCTGTTGTTTCTCTTGAACAACGCGCCCTCCGAGCGAACAGAAAGCATTATAGCATAGTCAATAAGCTGTCATCAATTGTTGATGACAATCAGCGCCATTCTCTCATTGGCAAACGTACAAATAGGCCGGCGCCCCTCAATGTTCAGATTCGTATCGCCAACTGATAGGCCGCTTTTGTGCATTCCCAGATATTGCCCGGTTTTCCTGCACAGCTGCTGTCGCCAATACAATAGAGTTCCGGCGCGACTTGGTTCTCCTGCGCAGACAGGAATAGTCCGTCATCCCCTCTTGTACCAGCAGCCATGACGATCAGATCCGCAGGAAAAGCTTCAATATAAGCTTGTTCCGTCATGCGCGGTGCCAACGGATTAACGATATTCTCCGGTAAGACAGGTGTCCATGTGCAATACGGATCCGGTACCGTTTTAGCGCGGTTTCTGGAAACAATGACCTGTCCGTTCTCCGCCCGCAGTACGCGGGCACAGTTAATCAAAATTCCGCCATTCTCTTCAAAATAATGAATCAAATGGCCGCGATTTGCCGTACAGGCTCCCAAGTCAAAATGCTCGCGCATCTCAACACAGGTAACCTGCCGCCCCTTCTCGGCAGCAAGCCAGTACGCTGTCTCCAGTCCCACGCTGCCGCCTCCGACCACAATCACCCTATGGTCGCCATCGGAAAGTTCCTGTGGGTGAGTCAGCAAATAAGAGGCATCCAGATGGCGCGTGGTTTCCAAGCCGGGAATCTGGGCCTCACTTTCTTTGCCGCCATTGGCGAACACCACTGCATCATACCCTCCGCGCTTCAACATTCTGTTATCCGCCTGCGTATTCAAATGGACAGTAATGCCCTTCTCTTTCTTTACCTGACCGATTAGACTATCCCCATAGTTTTTCAGCTCATACTTACTGACCGGTGCACCGGTCGCGTGCAATTTGCCGCCCAGACGGTCTGATTTTTCAAACAGATCGATCTTGTGGCCGCGCTGGGCGGCCACAAGAGAAAAGTTCATGCCGGCGCATCCGCCGCCTACTACCGCGATCCGCTTGCTGCGCTCTGCTTTTGTCAGCGCAGCAGGCAAAACGTCTTCAAATCCGGTGCGGGGATTGACTGCGCACTGTGGATGTCCGCCTTCCACAAATTCGTTGACACAAGCCTGCTGGCAACCGATGCAGGGCCTAATCTCCTCTACGCGTCCGGAATAGGCCTTGCTGCACCAATCGGGGTCTGCCAGCAGCGGCCGGCCCAGCATGATCATGTCTGCCATACCATCCCGCAGCGCCTTTTCCGCAAGATCCGGATAGCCCAGTTTGCCAACGGCTACGATGGGTACCGCAAGTCCGGCATTGGAACGAATATTACGTGCCGCAAAATATTCCTTTGCCACCTTGCTGAGCTCCAAAAAGCAGCCGGCCGGCATTCCGGACGGTGGATGCGGCAGCCACCAGTTATCGTAGCATCCCATGTCTACGTCAAATATATCCACACCGGCCTTGACCAGATTTTCCATATAATGGAGCGTATCGGCAAGTGATCGGCCATTTTTAAATTTACTGAGTGTCTTAACCGTATCCATCCGGTGCCCATAAGTCTCCTCCAGCGCAAGGCTCAGATCAATGCGATACATGATGGGATACGCAGGCCCAACGCGTTTGCGGATGGTTTTGACAAGCTCGATCCCAAAGCGCTGCCAATCCGCATATTTGCCGATCCTGCGGCGGTTAAAAGCAGGGTTTGTCAGCTGATCCAGCAGATATCCCTCATGGCCATGCAGATAAACGCCATCTATTCCCATGGCTTTGGCATCAATTGCCGCCTGTCCCGCATTTTTGACGATTCGGTCACATGCAAGATCTGTCAGTGGGCGGCAGGGGACATCCGGCAAATAGAAATTGGGATTCCACGAAGCAGAAACCGGCAGTTGACATTTTGTCAGCAGGCACTGCGGATTACCGACACGCCCCAGTCCCGGTGTCAGCTGGATAAAAATACGGCTGCCCCGGGCGTGAACACCCTGCGCCAGATCACGCCAACCCACCAGATTTGTTCGTGTGCCATCGATACGCGGAAAATAGGAATAGTTTCCCCTTTCCGTCACCGAAGCATCAATGCGATGGCTGACCGGAACAAGGCCCGTAGTCAGAAGTCCCACGCCGCCCTCGGCCCGGGCAAAAAAGTACTGAAGCATTTTGTTGTTGGGCCGGCCGGTTTCCTCCGCCATCTGGCAATTTCCCATCGGTGCCATGATAACACGATTTTTCACCGTAAGGCCATTGATCTGAATGGGCAAAAACAGCGTGGAATAAGGATAATACGCCTTTGTCAGCCGCGCCGTACCACCCGGGCAGTTTTCTTTTCCTGAACGCGCCCAACTGCCATAACTGTTAACAAGACGCTGTACCAACACATCACGCTTCATTCAAGTTCCCTCGCCTTCCCGAATGATGTTCTTTTTCGTTTAAGCATACCATATATCCCCAGTATGTGCAACATATAGGAAAAGATCCGCAAGCTTTGCCTGCGGATCTTTTAAAAAAGCAATATCAGATTACTTGCCCATGTTCATCTGAGCAGCGACCTCTGCGGCGAAGTCCTCCTGCTTCTTCTCGATGCCCTCGCCGGTCTGATAACGGACGGCATCCACGAACTTGACGCTGCCGCCCAGCTTCTTGGCGGCATCAGCCACATACTTCTCAACGCTGCCCTGGAAGATATCGCCGCGGACGAACTCCATCTGCATCAGGCAATTCTCCTCATAGAACTTGTTCATCTTGCCCATGACGATCTTCTCCTTGACCTGAGCAGGCTTGGAGGCCATCTTGGGATCGGTATCCATCAGCGCCAGAGCGATCTTCTTCTCCTCAGCCAGCACGTCCTCGGTGACCTGAGACTTGTCCCAGAAACGGGGATTCAGCGCAGCGATCTGCATGGCGATATTCTTGCCGATCTCGGTGGCATCGATGCCGCCCTCGACAGCCAGATTCACCAGCACGCCGATCTTGCCGCCGGCATGAACATAGCCAACGCTTGTGTTGTCAGAAAAGCGGACAAAACGGCGAACCTGCAGATTCTCACCGATGGACATGACCTTCTCAGGCATGGTTTCGGAAACGGTCAGCTCAGAGCCGGGATACTTGCTGTTCATCAGGGCATCCACATCAGCGGGATCGTTTTCGGCAACGGCCTTGGCGATATCCTTGACGAAAGCCACGAACAGGTCGGACTTGGCGCAGAAGTCAGTCTCGCAGTTGACCTCCACCAGAGCGCCCACGCCGTTCTCAGTCAGCGCATAGGACATACCCTCGGCAGCAATGCGGCCGGCCTTCTTGGCAGCCTTGGCCAGGCCCTTTTCGCGCAGCCACTCAACAGCCTTGTCCATATCGCCGTCGCACTCGACAAGCGCCTTCTTGCAATCCATCATACCCACGCTGGTCATTTCACGCAGGGTCTTAACATCAGCAGCAGTAAAAGCCATGATCTAAATCCTCCAATAAATGTAGTGTAATGAAAACGGGGCAGGGACACTTCCCTGCCCCGTCAGTTTACGCGGTTTCCTGAAGTTGACTCACTCGGCGTCCTTGGCTTCCTCAGCGGCAGCCTCATCCATCTGCTCGCCCTGACGGCCCTCGATCATAGCGTTGGCCATGATGGAAGCGATCAGGCGGATGGCGCGGATAGCATCGTCATTGCCGGGGATGGGATAATCGATCTCATCGGGATCGCAGTTGGTATCGGCAATGGCCACAACAGGAATGCCCAGACGATGAGCCTCGGCGATGGCATTGCGCTCCTTGCGGGTGTCCACGATGAACAGCGCGCCGGGCAGCTTCTTCATTTCCTTCACGCCGCCCAGATACTTCTCCAGCTTCTCGATCTCGCCCAGATGCTTGATAACTTCCTTCTTGGGCAGCATATCGAAAGTACCGTCGGTCTGCATGGTCTTCAGCTGGTTCAGGCGATCGATACGGGTGCGCATGGTTTTGAAGTTGGTCATCATGCCGCCCAGCCAACGGGCGTTGACATAGTACTGGCCGCAGCGGATAGCCTCGTCCTTGATGGCTTCCTGCGCCTGCTTCTTGGTGCCCACAAACAGCAGAGACTGGCCGTTTTCGGACAGCTGACGCACGAAGTTATAGGCCTCTTCCAGCTTCTTCACGGTCTTCTGCAGGTCAATGATATAGATGCCGTTGCGCTCGGTATAGATATAGGGCGCCATCTTGGGGTTCCAGCGGCGGGTCTGATGACCGAAGTGGACGCCTGCCTCCAGCAGGGACTTCATGGATACGACGTTTGCCATTTTTGTTTCTCCTTTAATGTTTAGTTTTGTACCTCCAGCGTTTTCATCTCACCGGCTAACCCACAGGGCACCGGCCGGCAATCAAAAGCTGTGCGGATTACGACTGATATATGATATCATAAGAGTCTCCGAAATGCAAGGTATTTTTCTCATTTTTTTTGCTGTTTTGCCCATGCGGCGCTTGCCTTACGGCTTGCGCCGTTTTCGTTGATGCTGTGTGCTGTCGCGCCGCTGAAACGGCTTATCGATGAGCACGATGTCATCTCCGAATTTCTGAATGCAATCCCACGGTATATAGTAATCCTCTCCCCTGCCGAACAGTCCAAAAAAGCGGCATGGCCCGAAGACAATGATCGCTTTTACCGTCCCCTCCGGCAGACAAACCTCCAAATCCCCCACATAACCCAGCTTGCACCCATCGCAGAGATTGATGACCTCCTTGCGCCGGAGCTGGCAAAATCTTACAAGCATGATCTCCACCTCATCAGAAGTCTATGCCTCCGGCAGGCTGTCCCATTCCGTCGATTCAGTACTCTTTTTCGTACCTTGGAATAGCCGGGCACCGCGCGGGAAATACTGAAGCCAAACCAAAAAACGGAGGCGCACGTTCATGCGGGGGAAGGTGGAGATCTGCGGACTGAACACCGCCGATCTGAAGGTCTTAAAAAATGACGAGATGATGGAGCTGCTGCGGCGCAGTCAGGCTGGCGACATGGAGGCGCGGGAACAGCTGATCTGCGGAAATCTACGGCTTGTTCTGTCGGTGATCCAGCGGTTTTTAGGGCGCGGCGAAAATGTGGATGATCTGTTTCAGGTCGGCTGCATCGGCCTGATCAAGGCTATAGATCGCTTTGATCTGTCGCAGATGGTAAAATTTTCCACCTATGGGGTTCCAATGATTATCGGCGAGGTCCGCCGTTTCCTTCGGGACGATAAATCAATACGGGTCAGCCGGAGCATGCGGGATATTGCCTACCGCGTCATGCAGGCCCGAGAACACCTGATGGCTGACAGCCAGCGGGAACCGACTGTGGAGCAGATCGCCAAATATCTTGATATTCCACGCGAGGACGTGGTGATGGCCATGGATGCGATTGTAGATCCCGTCAGTCTGTATGACCCTATCTACTCTGATGCGGACGATACCGTATGCGTAATGGATCAGGTCAAAGACAGCCGTAACAGTGACGAACACTGGTTGGAGCACATCAGCCTCAAGGACGCTATCGCACGGTTAGACGACCGGCAGCGCAACATTCTGGCGCTACGCTTTTGTCAGGGAAAAACCCAGATGGAGGTCTCGGCCGAGATCGGCATTTCACAGGCACAGGTAAGCCGGCTGGAGAAAGGCGCCATCGCGTGCATCAAGCGTGAGATGTAGTCCCCGCAAAGCACTTTCCGCCAAGAAAGGGAATGCCCCGTGATCACGAATCACAGGGCATTCCCTTTCAGTTCAGCGTAAATGTCATGACCACCGGGTTGTGATCCGACCACGCAAAACCGGTATCGATAACCGCAGCACTTTCCGCCGTCACATTGTCAGATACCAGAAATCCATCTACCGTCAGCACATACTGCCCCTCATGATAAGCACCGTCGGCGTTGCGGCAGCTGGGAACCGGAGCATTCTTATCCAGCGGTGCAACCAACGAAATATTATAAGCGGCAAAGACGCCCTCCGGAATTGGCTGCGCCCATGAATACGCCTGATCCGCCGCGCCAAACCAGGCGGCGGAGTCCCCAAGAAGATCCTTATTAAAGTCTCCGCCGGCCACACACCAGTTGCCCGCTTCATATTCCGCCTGCATGTCCTCCAGCAGCAGCTTCAGCTGCTCTGTCGCAATCGTTCCATCTGATGTATAGGCGGAAAGATGGAGATTGTAAAGCACAAGCTCTTTACGCTCATCAACCTGAATTCGGCTGGTTGAATAGCACCTGTCAAGATCCAACAGCTTCATGACGCCGCTTTCTATAGGCAGTTCGGTTCGCTGCGCCGAACTGATCCCGGCGCAGGAAAAGGTCAGCAAGCCGGACTGGGAGGCGCCGTGAGGCTTGAGAATGGGATACATCAAAAATGGAGAATCATAATTCTGCGCAAAAACATGGCACATTCCCTCCAGCGCCTGGTAGAGCGGCTGCCGCTCGTCCACATGATAACTGCGGGTGGCATCGATGTCCACCTCCTGAAGCAGATAGAAATCCGACCGCTGTTCTTTCAGGAACACGGCAATGCTGTTCAGATTGCGGTTCAGCCGTTCCTCGCTCCACGCGCGGGATTCTGTGCCGCCATCCATAAAGAAGCCGTAGTCCGATTCATAGGCGCCAAAGCCAATATTATACGATGTCACCTGATAAGACTGTCCAGCAGCTGCGCTCTGCATCGCCGCAGTCCCCCCCGGCGTCAACACCTGATCGCCGATACGGTGATAGGCCGCAAAGACATAGACCACATAAGCGCCCACCAGCAGCACCAGCGCCAGTACGATGCAAAGCAGCACTTTTGTCCAGCGTTTGATACTTCTCATCAGAAAACCTCCCGTTTACAAATTTCAACATTTCTATTATAATGGCTTTTATCCCGACTGGCAAGAGCCGGACCATCCTGCTGAGAAAAGAGGATATTTTCTTGAAACGACGTATTGTAATCCGTTTTAACGCACCGGTAATCTTATCCTTTGCACTGCTCTCTCTGTTGGCATTGGTACTTGGGAATCTGACAAACGGCGCCACGACTTACCGCTATTTCAGTGTTTACCGCTCTTCCCTGTCTGACCCGCTGACCTACATACGCTTTTTCGGCCATGTGCTGGGACATGCCGGCTATGACCACTATATGGGCAACATGCTGTTGCTGCTGTTGGTTGGGCCCGGGATTGAGGAAAAATACGGCCACAGGACAACAGCGCTGTGCATCGCCGTTACCGCCCTTGTAACCGGTCTCGTGCAGTTTATTTTCTTTCCTGCCACAGCGCTTCTGGGCGCCAGCGGCATTGTCTTTATGATGATCGTGCTGTCCTCCTTTACCGAGATGGGCAAGGAGGGGATCCCCATCACGCTGATCCTTGTGGTGGTCTTCTATCTTGGCGGTGAGCTGATGGACGGTCTGTCGGCATTGGACAACGTATCACAGCTGACACATATTGTAGGCGGTATCTGCGGTCTGGTATTCGGATTTACCATCAAAAAGCGCCACCGCAGATGAAGGTTTTTATCTGCAAGTACCGACATTACGCATTAACTCCCCCTTCTTGGGGGAGTTTCTTGTCGAATTATGTCTTTTTATTGATGAATACTTTACGATGAAAGGCACTTTCTTGACGTGCATCCCACGAATTTTCTGCTATACTGGGGCAGTCAAATCCAGAAGCATTTGAAATATTCTGGATAAAATATCGGTAAAGGAGTTAGAGATTATGACAACATTCCTCATTGGTCTCGTGATCCTCCTCGGCGGCGCCGCCCTGTATGGTCGGTTCTGCGAAAAGGTCTTTGGGCCTGATGACCGAAAGACCCCCGCCTACACAAAAGAGGATGGCGTGGACTACGTCCCCATGAGAGGCTGGAAAAATAGCCTGATCAACCTGCTGAACATTGCAGGCACCGGCCCCATCCTCGGGCCGATCCAGGGCATCCTGTTTGGGCCCATCGCGTTTTTGACCATCCCCATCGGCAACGTCATCGGCGGCGCCATGCACGACTATTTCTCCGGCATGATCTGCCTGCGCGACGGTGGCACCCAGATGCCTGAGATGATCCGCCGCTACTCCACCAAGGGTATCTATAAGTTCTACAACGTGTTCGTGTGCGTACTGCTGCTGCTGGTGGGCGCTGTGTTCATCTACACCCCCGGTGACATCGCTGCCACGCAGGTCTTTGGCTTCAGCGGCAAGGCCACCGACCCCACCACCTGGATCATCTACGGTGTCATCTTCCTGTACTACCTGATCGCCACCGTGTTCCCCATCGACGCCATCATCGGCA
>ERZ773235.1487-NODE-1487-length-23647-cov-8.604273_pt1 | contig 23647 bp, 29 predicted proteins | sample MGYA00580522_ERZ773235 | MGnify/ENA primary metagenome ERZ773235 (study PRJEB29015, sample SAMEA2737797) | human gut metagenome | biome: human gut; feature: human-associated habitat; material: faeces | place: China | collected 2012 ...
ATATAGATGCAAACGGTATAGTTCACGTATCTGCAAAAGATATGGCAACAGGAAATGAACAAAATGTTTCTATTACAGCAAGCACAAATCTTTCAGAAGATGATATTCAAAAAGCTGTTAAAGATGCAGAAGCACATGCAAGTGAAGACAAAAAGAAAAAAGAAGAAGTTGAAGTTAAAAACAATGCAGAAAGCTTAATATACAGTAGCCAAAAAACACTGGATGAATTAGGAGACAAAATAAGTGGTGAAGAAAAAGCAAAAGTAGAAGCAGAAATAGAAAATGTTAAAAAAGCATTAGAAACAAACAACACAGATACAATAAAAGAAGCAACAGAAAAACTAACACAAGCTTTCTACCAAATATCAGAACAATTATATAAACAAAATGCAGCAGCAAACGGAGCAAATACAGCAGGAGCAGAAGGACAGAATGCTAGTGATGCAGGAACAGCAAATAATGATGGTAATGTTTATGATGCAGATTATAAGGTAGAAGATAACGGAGACAACAAATAATAGTAAAACGAATGAAAAACTTCGTATTACGTCGTTAAATCTAAAAGAAAAATCCTCAACGTACAAAAGTACGCCTCTGGTTTTTCTTTTAGATTTGCCTAGTACTACTTGTTTTTGCTTCGTTTTAAATTTTCTAATTATATGTGTATTATAATATATAATATAGATATAATTTGAAATATAAAATACTGACTTTATTTTATGAAAGGAATGTAACAAATGGCAAATAAAAGAGACTTTTATGAAGTTTTAGGTGTAGAGAAAACAGCAACAGACGAAGAATTAAAAAAAGCATATAGAAAATTAGCAAAAAAATATCATCCAGATGCTAACCCAGATAATAAAAAAGAAGCAGAAGAAAAATTTAAAGAAGTTTCTGAAGCTTATGAAACATTATCTAACCCACAAAAAAGAAAGATGTATGATCAGTTTGGACCAGATGGACCACAAGGATTTGGCGGGGGAAATCCAGGTGGTGGAGGATATTATTCATATTCTACATCAGGGTTTGATGGATTTTCTGATTTTGGAGATTTAGGAGATATTTTCTCATCATTCTTTGGAGGAGGATTTGGAGGAAGAACTGCTAGAACTAAAAACGGACCTAAAAAAGGAAGAGATTTAAAATATAGCATTAATATTACTTTTGAAGAATCATATTTAGGAGTAGAAAAAGAAATATCAATATATAGAGAAGAAGAATGCCCAACTTGCCATGGAGAAAAAGCAAAACCTGGCACAAAAGCAGAAAAATGTACAGCATGTAACGGAACAGGAACAGTAAAACAAACAGTTTCTACAATACTTGGACAAATGCAAACAACAAAAACATGTCCTAACTGTGGCGGAGAAGGAACAATAATAAAAGAAAAATGCCCAGACTGTAAACGGAAAAGGACGTATAAGAAAATTAGTAAAAATAAAAGTAAAAATACCTGCAGGAATTTCTGATAATCAAACAGTTGTATTAAGAGGAGAAGGAGAACCTGGTTTAAAAGGTGGACCAAAAGGAGATTTATACATAGTTGTAAATATTAAGAGACACAGTATATTCTCTCGTAATGGAGACAATGTAATTTGCCAAATACCAATTACATTTACACAAGCAACATTAGGAGCAGACTTAAAAATACCAATGGTAGATGGAAAAGAAGAAATATACAGAATACCAGAAGGAACACAAACAGGAACCAAATTTGTAATAAAAAATAAAGGGTTCAAATCTGTAAACGGAAACTGGAATGGAGACTATGTATTTACAGTAATAGTTCAAACTCCAAAAAAACTAACAGCAGAACAAAGAGAATTATTAAATCAATTAGCAAAAACTATGAACGAGCAACCACCAGTAAAGAAAAGAGGAATATTTGGATAAAAAATATAAAAATAAGAGCACATTTTGCTCTTATTTTTGTTTGAATTTGGGACTTTTTATATATAAAAACTTTTACTAATCACACAATTTGTGATATAATACAAAGTTGATAAAGAAAGGAATAGTCATGCCAAAATTTTTTGTAAAAAATGAACAAATAACAGATAACAAAATAACAATAATAGGAGAAGATGTAAATCACATAAAAAACGTTTTGAGATTAAAAACAGATGATAACATACACGTTTGTAATGTAGACACATCAACAAACTACACTTGTGGAATTTCTAAAATAAATAATGATAATATAGAGTGCATAATTTTTAACGAAAAGGCTTCTAATTGCGAATCTAATGTACATATTAACATATTCCAAGGCTTACCAAAAGCAGATAAAATGGAGCTTATAATACAAAAAAGTGTTGAATTAGGAGCAGATGAAATTACACCAGTAGAAATGAAAAGATGTGTTGTAAAAATTGATGAAAAGAGTAAGCGAAAGAAAATAGAAAGATGGCAAAAAATTTCGGAAGTTGCAGCAAAACAGTCTGGCAGAGACATAGTTCCTAAAATAAATAATATTGTAAATATAAAAAATATTTGTAATTTAATTAATAAATATGATATAGTATTACTAGCGTATGAAAATGAAAAAGACAATACACTAAAAAATGAATTAACAAAATTAAAGAATAAAGAAAATCTAAAAATTGGTCTTATAATTGGACCAGAAGGTGGATTAGAAGAACAAGAAGTGGAGATTTTAAAAGAAGCAGGAGCAAAAGTAATAACACTAGGGAATAGAATTTTAAGAACAGAAACAGTAGCATTAGTAGTTACAGGAATTATTATGTATGAGCTTGAAAATTTGGAGGGAAATAAATAAAAATGAGAAAGGGAACAATTCAAAAGATAGAAGAAGAAATTAATGAAAAAAGAAAAATGCCAAAAGAAGTAAAAGAATCTTTAAGAAAAGAAATATTTACAAACATAATTATATGTGCTTGCTTAGTTGCATACTTTCTTTTTTTATTTCTAGGAAGTGTAGATAAAACAAAAGCCGTAAGAGTAATTGACTTAAAAATCTTTAGCACAATATATTTAGCTACATCAATAATTCTATTCGAGGTAGCATATAAAAAAGACAGTGGTAAAATTGCTATTCATGGAATAGAGATTTTATTAGTAGCAATTATGACACTGTTTTTGCCATACATAATTTTTGAACTAGATTCAAAATATCAAAAAATATACTATTTTGTAGGTGAATATATTGCTGTATATTATGTAATAAAATGTATATGTATAGCAATAATAAGAAAAAGAAAATATAGCAAAGATGTTAGCGATATAAAAGAAATAATAAAGAAAGAAAAAAGAATAATAAAAGATGAAGACGAAGAAGTTACAGAACAACCTAAAACAGTTATAGAAAATAAAAATGAAGAACCAAAAAAAGAAGAAACTATTGAAAAACCAAAAAGAAAAACTACTAGAAAGAAAACAGAACCTAAAAAAGAAGTAAAAGAAAATAAATCTAAAAAAATAGAAGATAAAAAGAATGAAAAAATAAAAGAGCAAAAGAACGCAGAAAAGAAAAATACTGCAAAACCTAAAACAACTGCAAAATCAACAAAGAAAGAAACAGTAGTAAAAGAGCCAAAAACTACTACTAAAAAGAAAGTGCAAAAGGAAATAGAACCAAAAAAAGAAGAAGCTCCAAAAAGAAGGGGAAGACCTAGAAAGCAAGAAGTAATAGAAAAAGAAAAAACTAAAGCAAAAGTAGAGGAACCTAAACAAGAGAATGCACCTAAAAAAAGAGGTAGACCAAGAAAGGTGGTAACACAATAATGATAAAAAGCATGACAGGATTTGGAAGAAGTACTTATGAAAATGAAGGCAGAGAATATATAGTAGAAATAAAATCTGTTAATAATAGATTTACTGATATAAATATAAAAATGCCAAGAAACTTAAATTATTTAGAAGAAAAAATAAGAAAACAAATTTTAAGCAATATATCAAGAGGAAAAGTTGAAGTATCAATACAATTAAATAACAACAGTGACTTAGGTAAAAAAATAAACCTAAATACAGATATTGCTAAAAAATATATAGAGGAACTAAAAAAACTATCAGAAGAAACAAATATCATAGACAACATAAATATTATGGATGTTGCAAAATTTCCAGATGTTTTAAATATAAGAATAGACGAAGAAGCAGAAGAGGTTATAGAAAAAGAATTATTTACAGCACTAGATAGTGCAATAAATAGTTTCCTTGATATGAGACAAAAAGAAGGAAGCAAAATAAAAGTAGACTTAGAAAACAGAATAGAAGTAATAAAACAAAAAATAGAGCAGATTTCTTCAATTTCTGCTGGACTTGTAGACGAATATATAGTAAAATTAGAAACAAGAATAAAAGAATTACTAAAAACAGATGTAGTAGATCAAACAAGATTAGCACAAGAAGTAGTTATTTATTCTGACAAATGCTCAGTAGAAGAAGAAATAACAAGATTAAAAAGCCATATATCACAATTTTTAAATTTGCTAAACGAAAACATTGCTATTGGTAAAAAATTAGATTTCTTAATTCAGGAAATGAATAGAGAAACAAATACAATAGGATCAAAAGCAAACAATTTAGAAATAACAAATTTTGTTGTAGATATAAAAACAGAATTAGAGAATATACGTGAACAAATTCAAAACATAGAATAAAAATTAATGAAAAGTAGAGGTCAACCCCAAGGTCGACCTACAAACAAAGGAGATGAATTAATGCAATTAATAAATATAGGTTTTGGAAACATTGTTTCTGCAAATAGAATAATATCAATTGTAAATCCAGATTCTGCCCCAATAAAAAGGTTGGTTCAAGAAGCTAAAGATAGTAAAATGGCAGTAGATGCAACATCTGGAAGAAGAACAAGAGCAGTTATAATAATGGATTCAGGACATGTTATACTATCTGCTGTTCAACCAGAAACAGTTGCAGCAAGATTAGATAAAGACATAAATAAAGAAGAAACAGAAGATTAAAAATAAATTAATAATAAAAAGGAGATTGATAAATATGATTATAAAACCAACAGTAACAGATTTATTAAAAATTGTTAACAACAGATTTGAGTTAGTAACAATAACATCAAAAAGAGCAAGACAAATAGCAGCAGGAGCTTTACCATTAACAAAAGTAGAAGCAAGATCAACAGTAACAATAGCAGCAAACGAAATAGCAGAAGGAAAGGTGAGAGCATGCTAGTACTATTATCTGGAGTTTCAGGTGCAGGAAAAGATACAATAAAAAAAGAATTATTAAAAAGAATGGACAATGTTATAACAATGCCATCATATACAGATAGATCACCTAGACCAGGAGAAGAAGACGGCGGAGTGTATAATTTTGTAACAACAGAAGAATTTGAACAAAAAATTAGAGAAGATGAGTTTTATGAGTACTCAGTACATCACGAGCACTATTATGGAACTTCAAAAAAGATATTAAATGAAAATATTAAAAAAGGAAAGATAATAGTAAAAGACATAGAAGTAAACGGAACAGAAAACTTAATAAAGCTATTAAAAAATGATACAAAAATAGTAACAATATTTCTAAGAGTTCCAAAGGATGAATTAAGAAGAAGACTAGAACACAGAATTGAAAAAGCTAGCTTAAAAGAAATAGAGCTAAGATTAAATAGATTTGATTATGAAGAATCTAAAATAGGAATTTATGATTATGTTATAAAAAATGATGATTTAGAAAAAACAGTACAAATAATTATGACAATAATTGAAAATGAATACAAATTAGCGAATGGAAAATAAAAAAAGTGGCTTTGCCACACTTTAAAAGAGGTTTGAATTAATTATATATTCAAACCTCTTTAAATTAACTTGGTAAATTTATTTTAGAATCTTTTTCCCTTTGCCTAAACAAAGTGATTCTATTACCAATTACTTGAATTACAATAGAATTTGTTCTTTCTGCAATTTCAAAAGATAAATCTTTTGCAGAATCTGGTGCTGTTTCTAGAACAGTTATCTTAATTAATTCTCTTGCTTCTAATGCGTCATTTAATTGTTTAATTAAATTATCGTTTATTCCATTTTTACCAATTTGAAAAATAGCATCTATACTATTTGCTAATCCTCTTAAATATGCTCTTTGCTTACTAGTCATATAAATCTCCTATCTATTATTAAAATTAATGTAGGGGTCGCCGTCCTCGGCGACCCGAACACAAATACAATAATTTTTTATATTTCTGAACAGTAACTATTTTAGTACAATTTTAACCAAAAATCAATACCACATTCTTGTTAATACCCAATATTTTTGATATACTAAATAAGCAAAGGAGAAAAAATGGTAGCAGAAGTTATAATAAACACAATAGCAAAAGAATTAAATAGAACATATGATTATATAATTCCAGACTCTATTTTAAATCAAATAAAAATAGGGTCTAGAGTTTTTGTACCATTTGGGAGAGCGAAGCAAAAAGAAGGCTTTGTTGTAGGAATAAAAAAAGAATCAGAATTTGCAAATAAAGAAATTATAAAATTAGAGGACAATATATTAACAAAGGAAAATGTAGAATTAGCCAAACTAATGTCTAGAAGATATTTTTGTAACATATCAGACTGTATAAAACTAATGCTTCCACCAGGAGCAACAAGTACAAATATAGAAAATAGAGTAAAAGACAAAACCGAAAGCTTTGTATATTTAAAAAAAGATATAGACGAAATAGAATTTGATATAGAAACTAAAAAAATAAAATCAGAAAAACAAATAAAACTACTAAGATTTTTATTTGAAAATGAGGGAATACATGTATTAGATTTACAATGCATAACAGAAATTTCAAGAAGCATAATAAATACATTATCAAAAAACGGATACATAGAAATAGTTCAAGAAAAGGTAGAAAGAAACCCATTTATACATAAAGACATAAAGAAAGATAAACCATTAAAATTAACTCAAGAACAACAGAATGCATATAATAAAATAGTAGATAGCAAATTTAAAGAATTTCTTATATATGGTGTAACTGGTTCTCGGAAAAACAGAAATATATATGCAAATAATTCAAAATGCACTAAAAAATAATAAGACAGCAATTGTACTAGTTCCAGAAATATCACTTACCCCACAAATGGTAGATAGATTTTTAGCAAGGTTTGGAGATTGCATAGCAGTATTACATAGCAAGCTTTCACAAGGAGAGAGATTTGACCAATGGAAAAATATCAAGAGTGGTAAAGCAAAGATTGTAATAGGCGCAAGGTCTGCAATTTTTGCACCAGTAGAGAATTTAGGAGTAATAATAATAGACGAAGAACATGATTCCTCATATAAATCTGACATGGCACCTAGATATAAAGCACAAGATATAGCTAAATATTTAGCAAAGAAAAACGACATCCCATTAGTATTACGGTAGTGCAACACCAGATATAGGAACATTTACAAGAGCACAAAGCAGTGAAATAGAATTAATAAAACTTACTAAAAGAGCAAATAATTCTAATCTTCCAAATGTAGAAATTGTAGATTTAAGAGAAGAATTAGCAAATGGGAATAGGTCAATAATAAGTAATAGATTATATGAGAAAATAGAAGAAAATTTAAAAAACAAAAAACAGATAATACTATTTTTAAACAGAAGAGGTTATTCTACTTTTGTTATGTGTAGGGACTGTGGCTATACATTAAAATGTAAAAGATGTAATATCAGTTTAACATACCATGAATACACAAACACATTAAAATGCCATTACTGTGGCTATGAAATAAATAATGTAACAATATGCCCAAGCTGTAAAAGTAAAAATATAAAATTCTTTGGAACAGGAACAGAAAAACTAGAAAATGAAATAAAAAAACTTTTCCCACAAGCTACAACAATTAGAATGGATGTAGACACTGTTACAAAAAAGAATTCTCACGAAACAATTTTAAACAAATTTAAAAATGAGAATATAGATATTTTAATAGGTACACAAATGGTAGTAAAAGGACATCATTTTCCAAATGTAAATTTAGTTGGAGTAATTGCTGCAGATGGAAGTTTAAACATAGAAGATTATAGAGCAAATGAAAGAACATTTGATTTACTTACACAAGTAGCACGGAAGAGCAGGAAGAGAGTCAAATGATGGACAAGTAATAATACAAACATATAATCCAGATAATTTCTGCATAAAATATGCAAAAGAACAAAACTATGATATGTTTTATGAAACAGAAATAGTACTAAGAAGACAGTTGAAATATCCGCCATTTTGCGATATAATAATGATTGGAATAAGCTCTGCTTCAGAGCAAGAAGTAGAAAAAGCTTCTAAAAAAATATATGAATTAATAAATAAAGAAAATATAAAGTATAAAACAAAAATAGAAGTATATAGACCAGTTGTAGCACCAATCAGCAAAATAAAAAATAAATATAGATGGAGAATAATTATTAAGTGTAAGCTAAATAATAATATAATAAATCTATTAAATTCAGCACTAGAAAAATACTACAACTTGAAATTTAAAGATACAAGAGTTGTTGTGGACGTTAATCCAAACAATATGAATTAGGGGGCAATTTATATGGCAATAAGAATAATAAGAGAAGAAGGAGACGAAATACTAAGAAAAAAATCAAGAGAAGTTGAAGTAATTGATGAAAAAACAAAGGAATTAATAAAAGATATGATAGAAACTTTGCACAAGTACCAAGGTGTTGGTTTAGCAGCAGTGCAAGTTGGAGTTTTAAAAAGAATATTTATAATAGATTTATACGAAGAAAATGTAGAGCCTTATGTTTTTATAAATCCAGAAATTATAAAAACAAAGGGAGAACAAACAGTAGAAGAGGGATGCTTGAGCTTCCCAAATAAATTTGCAAAAATAGTAAGACCAAAAGAAGTTGTAGTAAGAGCTTTAAATGAAAAAGGTGAAAAGTTTGAAATAAAAGCAAAAGACTTATTTGCACAAGCAATATCACACGAAACAGATCACCTAAATGGAGAATTATTTATAGATAAAATAATACCAGGTACGTTAGAAATACTAACACCAGAACAAAAAGATTAAAAGGAGGAAAAACATGAAAATAGTATTCATGGGAACCCCAGATTTCGCAAGAGATTCGCTATCAGCAATATATGACGCAGGACATGAAATTACGGCAGTAGTTACAGTTCCAGATAAGCCTAAAGGAAGAGGAATGAAATTAATTCCATGCGAAGTAAAAGAATATGCAATAGAAAAAAATATAAAAGTATATCAACCAGAAAAGTTAAGAGAAAATAAAGAAATAGTAGACACATTAAAAGATATAAATCCAGATGTTATTTGTGTTGTAGCGTATGGAAAAATAATACCAAAAGAAATATTGGAAATTCCTAAGTATGGATGTGTAAATGTTCATCCATCATTACTTCCACAATATAGAGGTTCAGCACCAATACAATGGGCAATTTTAAATGGAGACAAAGAAACTGGTGTTACAACAATGTATTTAGACGAAGGAATGGATTCAGGAGATATTATTTTACAAACAAAAACTCCAATAGATAAAGACGAAACATCAGGAGAATTATGGGATAGATTATCAAAAATAGGAGCAGAACTTTTAGTAGAAACATTAGAAAAAATAGAAAATAAAACTGCTCCAAGAATAAAACAACCAAAAGAATTTACACTTGCTCCAATGCTTGAAAAATCACAAGCAAAAATAGATTGGGAAAGTAAAACAGCACAAGAAATAAAAAATCTAGTAAGAGGCTTAAACCCAATAATGGGAGCCTATTCGGTGCTAAACGAAAAGAAAATTAAGTTTTGGAAAGTAGATAAATTATCAATAGATGAGTTTATAAATAAATATCCTGAATTTAAAGAATATGAATATAGATTTTTAGAAATAGATCCAGGAACAGTGCTATATATAGATAAAAAAGAAGCAATATATATAATGGCAAAAGAAGGAATAATAAAAGTTCTAGAAATACAAGGTGAAAATGCAAAAAGAATGCCTACACCAGAATTCTTAAGAGGAAATAGAATAGAGGTAGTAGACAAATTTGAATAATATATTCATCTGCTTAAATTAGATAATTTAATACCTGCAATAAAAGAAACTATCAACAAAACAATTGAAATAATTCCTTGTGTATTAAAACTAAAACCAGGATAAATTACAAAAACAGAACCTAAAACAAAACCAATTATAGCAAAGTATGTATATGACTTTGCTATTTTAAATAGAAAATTAATTAAAACCAAAAATATAATTCCACCAATAGCAATACCAATAGCAATAGGAATTAAGATAGACAAATTTAAACTTGCTATTGCAGAAATATAAATTTCGTAAATTCCTAAAAGCATTAAAAGTACAGTTTTACTAACACCAGGAATAACAATTCCTGCAGATGTAATTGCACCAGAAAGAATTAGGTGAGAGTTAGAATTATAGTTATTTAAAGTACTTGAAATATTTCCTTCAAGAGCAACCAAATATAAACTAAAAGAAAAAGTAACAAGCATACAAAGAATATGCGAAAAGGTTACTTTTTTTACATTAGCTTGCTTTACAACTAAAGGTATACTACCTAATATTAAACCAATAAAAGCAAAAGAAGTTGGCATATAGTATTTATTAAAAAGAACTTTTAGAATATTTCCAAACAAAAAAACACCAACAAAAACTCCTAAACAAATAGGAAATAGAAATGTAAAATTCTTTTTTATATCTTTAAAAAAATTCAAAACAGAATTCACTAGCTTTTCATAAAGCCCGAAAAGAGCATAAAAGTACACCACTACTTATTCCAGGAAGAATAGCACCAGCACCAATAAAAATTCCAGCAATAAAATTTCTCATAAAATCTCCTCGTATAAATTGGAATTTGTAATTATATTCCAAATTAAAATATTAAAATTCAAAAAATGGTTCAGGTCATGTCGCTTTCATAGAAATTGTAAATCTTCTTGCTCCGCAGCGCCCTCATTAAAAATGAGATTCCCTACTGCGCTCGAAGAACAATTTCTAATTCAAGCTAACTCCATTCACAATTTTTTTCATTTTTAATATTTTAATTTATGGTAAAAACATATTGCAAACGTTGTAGGGGTCGACGTTTACAATAAATCTCACATCATACCTCACACATCAATTAAACAAATTCCAATTTATATAATTCTATGCTTTTTTTAAAAAATTATTATAATATTCTAATTTAAGGTTAATCTAAATATAAGAGGTGTATTTATGTTTAAACCTAAATTAGTATATTATGAACCAAACGCAGAAAATTATAAACTAGGTAAAGAATTGCTAGATAAGTATAGAGATGAAGGAGTTAAATTAATTCCAATAGAAAATCATAATAATATAGAGGAATTAAGAAAAAATCCAAATTCAGAATTTGCAAATATGAAGCAAAATATAATTATTGGAGTTAGAAAGACGCATAAATTTGTTCCAAACCATAAAGTTTCAGATTTTTTAGTACCATATACATCATCTGGCTGTATAGCAATGTGCATGTATTGCTACTTAGTATGCAATTATAACAAATGTTCATATTTAAGAATATTTGTAAATAGAGAAGAAATGCTAGATAAAATAATAAAAGTAGCAAATCAAAGCGAAAAAGAATTAACATTTGAAATAGGAAGTAATAGTGACCTTATTCTAGAAAACACTATAACTCACAATTTAGAATGGACAATAGAGAATTTTAATGCAGATAAAGGATATATTACATTTCCAACTAAATTTGATATGGTAGATCCCCTTTTAAAACTAAAAAACAAAGAAAAAGTTATAGTAAGAATGAGTATGAATCCAGAGGAAATAATAAATAGAGTGGAGTTTGGAACATCAAGATTAAATGAAAGAATAAAAGCAATAAACAAGTTAAAAGAAGCAGGTTACAAAGTAGGAATACTAATTGCACCAATTATCCTAGTAGATAATTGGAAAGACCTTTATGAAGAATTAATTAAAAGGCTATCAGAAGAACTAAGTGAAGAAATAAAAAACGAAGCAGTGTTTGAACTTATATTTATGACATACAGTTATGTTCACAAAATGATAAATAAAGAAGCTTTTCCAAATGCAATAAATTTATTTAATCCAGAAATTATGACAGGTAGAGGAAGAGGAAAATACATGTACAAAAAAGAAACAAGGGAAAAAGGCGAAGAATTTTTAAGAAAAACTATGAAAAAATATTTACCTAATGTCGAAATATTGTATATCGTGTAAAAATATTGTATAATTAAATTGTAAAAAAAATTACAAAAGGAGGGTCACAACATGAAAAACAAAGTTGTGATTACAGGAAAAGATGAAAACCAGTTTGAAGTTGAATTTAGACGGTTTTCTAGAAGAGTCATAATAACCTGTGTTAAGATTAAAGGACTTAATTTCCTTGGGGCTATTGAAGAGTTTGTGAAAGAATTGGACCTTCAATCTGTTGATGATGGTATGATGGAAATTTCTTACCGTTGTAAAAACAGAAAAGAGTTCGAAAGAATTTGCAAAAAGTTGAAAAGACCCTAGAACCTCATAAAGAGAAACCTTACATAAGGCTTCTCTTTTCTTTTATCTATTTAGTAAATAAACTGTCAAATTCAAAAATGAAGCAAAAATAATCCATAACAAATAAGGTAATTGTAGTAAGCCAGATAACTTATTTTTTGCATAAAAATTTTTTATCATTAAATATACTAAGACTATAAGCAACAAAATCCAAATAAAAGAAAATAATCTCCATTTAAAAACAAAAAAGAATATTGACCATAAAGCATTTACAAACAATTGCAAATAATAAATATTGCTAGTTTTAGAATCTAATAATGAGTTTGATTTTAGTATTCCATAAGATATTCCCATTAAAATATAAAGAATAGTCCATACAATTGGAAATAAAAAACTTGGTGGTGCCCAACTAGGTTGAAGTAAAGAAGTGTAATCAATATACTTAGATGTAACAATACCAACTAATCCACCAATTAATAATGGAATTAAAATTGACTTAATATAAATTAAAGGTTTACTCATAAAACCTCCTTTTCTAATAATATAAATATATTTTATAAAATTGGAATTTATACAAATATTAAAAAATATTTTTGAGGTCAGGCACTTTTATTTTTCTAAAACATATACTTTGGTATAGAAAAAATGGAGGTGCATATATGCCATTACTTAGCATTACTGGATTAGTAGCGTTTTTAAAAACGGCAATTTTTGCTTTTGGGTACATATCAAATAATGCTTTGTTTCCAGAACCGCTTTCTCCAGAAGAAGAAGCCATGTATTTAGATAAATATATGGAAGGAGATGAAGAGGCAAGAAATATATTAATAGAAAGAAATCTAAGGTTAGTAGCACATATTTGTAAAAAATATAATATACCAAATCTGGATAATGATGACCTTATTTCAATAGGAACAATAGGTTTAATAAAAGGAATAAATACATTTAATACGAATAAAGGAGTCAGACTTGCAACTTATGCATCAAGATGTATAGAAAATGAAATACTAATGCATTTAAGAAGTATAAAAAAACTTGGAGCAGAAGTATATTTAAATGAACCAATAGGAAAAGATAAAGACGATAACGAAATTGCTTTAATCGATATATTAGAAAATGACGAAAAAAATATAGAAGACGAAATAGATTTAAAAATAAAAACAAAAAAATTATATAGTAGAATGAAAGATATATTAAAAGGAAGAGAACAAACTATAATAGAACTCAGATTTGGACTTGGAGGAGAAAAACCAAAAACACAAAATCAAATAGCCAAAATGCTCCGGAATATCTAGAAGTTATGTATCAAGAATAGAAAAAAAGGCAATTGGAAAATTGAATAACAAATTAGCAAAAGAATTATAGTAATTTTTTATACAAATTCTAGAAAACTATTTAATAAATTTTTGTGTTATGATAATATATATTCAAAGTACAAAAGAATGGAGTGATTTTAATGGCAAACTTAAAACTAGATTTAACATATTCAGGAGTTTCAGACAAAGAAATATCTAGATATGGCTCAAAAGTAACAAAAATATGTAGTAATTTAATTCAAAAAGCAGATGATGAAAATGAATTTGTAGGTTGGCTAAACTTACCAACAAATTATGATAAAAAGGAATTTGACAGAATAAAAAAAGCTGCAAAAAGAATTAGAAAAAACTCAGAAGTATTTGTTGTAATAGGAATAGGAGGATCATATTTAGGGGCAAGAGCTGTAATAGAATCACTAACGAGTAATTTTGCAAATATGACGCCAAAAGAAACAAGAAAATCACCTCAAATATTTTTTGTTGGAAATAGTATAAGTCCAAATTATATAAACGAACTAATAGATTGTATAGGAGACAAAGACGTATCAATAAATGTTATATCAAAATCAGGAACAACAACAGAACCAGCAATTGCGTTTAGAATTTTTAGAGAATACTTAGAAGGAAAATATGGAGCAGACGAAGCAAGAGATAGAATTTATATAACTACAGACAAAAGAAGAGGAGCACTAAAAGAACTTGCAGATGAAGAAGAATATGAAACATTTGTAATACCAGACAATGTTGGAGGAAGATATTCTGTTTTAACAGCAGTTGGACTACTTCCAATAGCTGTAGCAGGAATAAGCATAGATAAACTAATGGCAGGAGCAAAAACAGCACAAGACGACTATTTAGAAGGAGATGTAAAATATAATCAATGTTTTAAATATGCAGTTGCAAGAAATATATTATACAAAAAAGATAAAAACATAGAAATTCTTGCAAACTATGAACCAAAACTTCATTATTTTACCGAATGGTGGAAGCAATTATATGGAGAAAGCGAAGGAAAAGAACATAAGGGAATTTTTCCTGCAGGAGTAGATTTAACAACAGACTTACATTCTATGGGACAATACATACAAGATGGAAAAAGAGATTTATTTGAAACTGTTATAAATGTAGAAGAATCAAAATCAGATATAAAAATAAAAAAAGATGAAGACAATTTAGACGGGCTAAACTTTTTAGCAGGTAAAACAATGGACTATGTAAACAAACAGGCCATGCTGGGAACAATAGAAGCTCATGTATCTGGAGGAGTTCCAAACATTATAATAAACATAAAAAAATTAAATGAAGAAACAATAGGAGAATTAATATATTTCTTTGAACTTGCATGCGCAATATCAGGAAACATACTAGGAATAAACCCATTTGACCAACCAGGAGTAGAAGCATATAAAAAGAATATGTTTAGACTACTTGGAAAACCTGGATATGAAAAATAAATAAAAATAATTGACAACAAGCTTACAACAAGAGTATAATAAAAAGGTAAGATAAATATAAACGTAGAAGAGACAAAGTAAAATAAAGGTTGCTTAAAGAGAGGATTAGTGATTACGCTGAAAGCTAATCTAAGTAAACATATTTGAAAAACTACCTCGGAGTTTCTAATTAAAAGTTAGACGTGTAAGATGCGATAAAGTCTTTAATTAAGTAAAATAAAGGGTGGAACCGTGTTTTATAAAATACCCCTAATAGATTAAAAAATCTATTAGGGGATTTTTTTATTGTTTAAGATAATATATAAAAAGAAAGGAAGATAATATGTTAGTATCAATAGGAAGCAGAAGTATACCTAAAATTACAGCAATAACAAGAGCATTTTCTAGATATCCAGAATTATGGGTTAATAGTTCTGACAAAATTGAATATATAATTATGCCACAAGAAGTAAGAAAAGATGAAAAAAGTGGACAAGAACAAGATAAATTTTCTGGAGTTTCGTGTAATCCAATGTTTCTTTCAGAAACTATAAAAGGAGCAAAAAACAGAGCAAAAAATGCTTATGAGCATGCAAAGGAAAGAACACGGCACATGTAGCTTCGGAGTAGGAATAGAAGCAGGAATGTTTAGTGTACCAGAAGTAGAAACTAAATATATGGACTCAAGCATTTGTGCAATATATGATGGAGAAAGATACTATATAGGATTTAGCCCATCATTTGAATATCCTCAAACAGTAGTAGATAGAACTTTGCAGGGAGAAGAAATAGGATATATGGAAGATGTATTTGGAAATACTGCAAAAGGAAGAAAAGGGGCAATAGGAGTTCTAACAAACGGAAGAGTATATAGAGATGAACTAGAAGAATATGCAGTAATAATGGCACTAACCAAAATCGTTTCAAAAGAAATATATGAGAAGTGAGATATTAGGAATTTTAAAATATAAAATTAAAAAAGGAGAGAAAGATTATGTTAAAAATTAAATTAAAAGATAATTCAGAGTTAGAAGTAGAAGAAGGATTAAGCGTAATAGAAATAGCAAAAAAAATAAGCGAAGGATTAGCAAGAGTAGCAACATGTGCAGAAATAGATGGAGAAGTTGTAGACTTAAGAACAATAGTAGAAAAGGACTGTTCACTAAACATATTAACATTTGAAAGCAGTTTAAATGGTAAAAAAGCATATTGGCATACAACATCACACATAATGGCACAAGCAATAAAAAGATTGTATCCAGAAATAAAACTAGCAATAGGACCATCAATAGATAATGGATTTTATTATGACTTTGATACAGAAAAACCATTTACACCAGAAATGCTAGAAGCAATAGAAAAAGAAATGAAAAAAATAATAAAAGAAGACTTACCAATAGAAAGATTTGAACTTCCAAGAAAAGAAGCAATAAAATTTATGGAAGAAAAAGAAGAACCATACAAAGTAGAACTAATCAACGATTTGCCAGAAGACGCAATAATATCTTTCTATAAACAAGGAGAATTTACAGACCTTTGTGCAGGCCCTCACGTAATGAGTACAGGAAAAATAAAAGCAGTTAAATTACTTTCATCATCAGGAGCATACTGGAGAGGAAACGAAAAAAATAAAATGTTACAAAGAATATATGGAATATCATTCCCTAAAGCAAGCCAAGTTGATGAATATGTAAACATGATAGAAGAAGCTAAAAAAAGAGACCATAGAAAATTGGGAAAAGAATTAGAATTATTCTTCTTTGACGAAACAGCACCAGGAATGGCTTATTGGATGCCAAAAGGATTTACAATGATGAACACATTAATAGACTTTTGGAGAAAAGAACACAAAAAAAGAGGATATCAAGAATTTTCTGGTCCACAATTAAACAGTAGTGAATTATGGAAAATATCAGGACACTGGGATCACTATAAAGAAGATATGTTTGTGCTAACAGATGCAGATGGAAATGAACAAGCACTAAAACCAATGAACTGTCCAAACTCAATAAAAATATATCAATCAAAACTAAGAAGCTACAAAGACTTACCATTAAGATTTAATGATGTAGATGTTATTCATAGAAACGAAAAATCAGGACAATTAAATGGACTATTTAGAGTAAGAATGTTTAGACAAGATGATTCTCACAACTATATTACAGAAGAGCAAATAGGAAGTGAAATAAAAGACATTATAGAAATAGCTAAACAATTATATTCTGTATTTGGCCTAGAATACAAATTAACACTATCTACAAGACCAGAAGAAGACTTTATGGGAGAAATAGAAACATGGGATAAAGCAGAAAACGATTTAAGAAAAGTATTAGACGAAATCTGCGGAGTAGGAAATTATCAAGTAAATGAAGGCGATGGAGCTTTTTATGGACCAAAAATTGATATAAAAATGAAAGATTGCTTAGGAAGAGAATGGCAAATGGGAACAGTACAATTAGACTTCCAATTACCACAAAGATTTAATTTACATTATATAGACAAAGACGGAAACAAAAAAACACCTATAATGGTACACAGAGCTTTATTTGGTTCATTTGATAGATTTATAGGAATAATAACAGAACACTTTGCAGGAGCATTCCCAACATGGCTTGCACCAGTACAAGTAAGAATATTACCAATAGCAGATAGCCACAAAGAATACGCAGAGAAATTAAAAGAAAAACTAGAAGAATATGACATAAGAATTGAATTAGATGAAAGAGAAGAAAAAATAGGATACAAAATTAGAGAAGCACAACTTCAAAAAATTCCATATATGCTAATTGTAGGAGACAAAGAAGTAGAAGCAAATGCAGTAGGAGTTCGTTCAAGAAAAGATGGAGACATTGGAGCAATGAGTGTAGAAGACTTTATAAATAAAATAGAAGAAGAAATAAAAACATTTGCAAGATAAAATGCAGCAAGGGGGAAAAAGGGGTCAGACCCCTTCTTCCCCCTTGTTTTAAAAAAAGTGTTGTGATATACTAAAAAACAATAAAACAAATAGGAGGAATTAATATTTTGAATACTAATGAAAATATTGTAAACAACTTAAAATACTTAGGGCTGGATTTAGAAAATATACCAGATTCAATAAAAGAATTTGTGCCATTAGATTATAGGCCATCAAAATTTAATGACGAACACAATTATAAAGTATATAAATATGTAAATGTAGAAGACATTCAAATATTACTTACTCCAACAAATAGACTATGTGACATATCAGAAAAATATCGGGAAAGCAGTTCCTTTATATGAATATTTAATACCAGAAAAGGAAGAAAGCATAGAAAAACATACTAAGTTTTTAGAAATGGTTAAAAACTTGGAAGTAGATAAAATAGAAGAAATATCAGAAGAACAAAAAATTTTAAATAAACAAATACCATTTAAAATAAAATATCCAAAAGATTATTTATGGCAAATATATTATTCAGAATATACAAACAAATACTTTATGTTAGTCACAATAGAAGATTTAGAATATAGTGCATTTTTCTATCTTTTAAAACAACAACTAGCAGGAAATAAAGGTAAAATATTTGTGCCAATAAGTTATACAGATTACAGTAGAATGTATTTAACAAGAACACAAGAAACAGACATAGAAAACTATTTGTGGTATTTTACAAAGGAATGGCCATTAGTTTATGAAGTATATGATAAAGAAAATAGCCTTACTGTTAATATAACAGGCAAAACAAATATTTTTGATGAAATAAAAAGTGATTACAAAATAAAATTAAAAAGCAAACAAGAGGCAGAGAAGTTCTATAAATTATTAAAAGCATTATTTATAATGCAAACAGAAGCGCCACATTACTATAATTTTGAAATTAGTATAGATGGAAGAGGTGGCTTACAATTTAGTTTAGAAGGTAAAAAAATAATTTATGAAATTTTATCAAGTTTTATAAAACAAGAATACCTAAAAGCAGAAGAAAAAGATGTAAAGATAAAAAAAGAACAAGCAAAATTAGAAAAATCATTAAATAAAATAAAAGAAGACTCTAAGCAAAAAGAACAAATATATTTAGAAAAAGAAAAGCAAATATCAACATTTTTAGAATGTAAAAAAACATTTTTTGGCAGAGTAAAATATTTCTTCAAAAATAAAAAATTAACAAAGCCAAAACAAGAAGAAAAAAAGAAAGAAGAAACAAAGCCAAATACATTAATAGAACAAGAAGAATATGATGAAATAAAAAAATACTATACATTAGAAGAATTAATTGCACTATATAAAAAAGTAAATGAAAATGAAATTAGAGTTAAAAACCTAAGACTTGATGAAAAAGCTTTAACTAATAGATTAAATAATTTAAATAAGAAAATAGAAAATGCAGAACTATATATAAAAGAAATAGATGAGCATAAAAAAAGCATTTTTGAATTTTGGAAATTCACAAATAAGGACAAAAAGGCAGAACTAGTTGGCGGAGAAATAAAAGAAGAAAATACTAAGAAATTAAAAAAAGTATTTAATTACGAACTAGATTTTGAAGATTTATCAAAACAGCTGGACAAAAAACAAAGACTAGAACTTACTCAGGCAGAAACAAACAGTATATATATTGCAACAACAGACATTATAAATGATATAAATACAGTAGCGAATGGAGAAAAAATTACAGAAGAAAGACTAGAGCAAATAAAAGAAGAAGCATCAAAAGAAAAGATACTATTTGAAAATGAGCCATTCGATATATTTAGAGCAATAGAATCTAACAATAATTCTGTTAAAACATTAGCAAACAAAAAACATAGGGAAATAAAAAAAGAATTGTTTAGAATACTAGACATAAGCCCAAATACAACAGTAGAAGAATATACAGAAACTATCAACAATATAATTAAAGACATAAAAAATGCAATAAAGAAAATAAAAATAGAAATTCAAATACCAGTATATAAAGAAGCAAAAGATTTAGATAAGTTTAATGTTTTTAGTATAAACCCAGAAGATGCAATAGCTAGATTTAAGAATTCAGAAGAGAAAGAAACAAATTTATATAAAATAAATTTAAAAGAAGATGACAAAGTAGTTGCGTTAACAAATATTATATATTACTTTAATAATAATAAAACATTACCATTAGGAATGGATGTAGAAGAGGGATTACTATTAGAGATGGGCAAAGTAGAAGAGAAAATAAAAGAAGCAAAAACAATAAACCTTGTATGCTATAAAAATCCAGATGATGAAATGTCTAAAATAGAAATAAAAAAAATCCATATAAAAAACATATAGATAGGGGTGGACGAATTGGTCCACCCAACTAATTTCTAAAAAAACAGTTGTAATTTTAAAAAACATATTGTATAATACAAATTGCAAATTAAATAAGCCGATGTGGCGGAATTGGCAGACGCACTAGACTCAAAATCTAGCGGGAAACCATGTGGGTTCGAGTCCCACCATCGGTACCAAAAAATAAATCTCATAACAAAGTTATGAGGTTTGTTTTTTGAATTTGAAATGGTAGGACTCGAAAAGACCGTAAAAAAACTGTCCAGTGGACAGTTTTTTAGGTCGCGGGTAGAGGAGCCACCATCGGTACCAAAAAATCATGTACACAGTTAACGTTGCAATTAACATAATGATATGATATAATAATAAAGCAAAAATTTGCAAATTTCCTTATTTTGCAGCTATGGAACAGAAATGTTCAAGGGTCAGCATAGTAAAATAATTATTTAAAAGGAGAAATAAATATGCAATTTTTAATTTCTGAAGAAGCTTTAAAAAGCTTAAAAGAAGAAACCCGGGCAGATATTGCAAAGAATGCAACTTATGGAAAAAAGATACTAAAACTGTTTTTAAGAGATGACGACTACTCTGTAAGAAAAGCAGTAGCTGAAAATCCCAATACATTGTCAGAAACATTGGAAGAGCTTTCAGAAGATGACGACTACTCTGTAAGAGAAGCAGTAGCCGGGAATCCAAACACATTGCCAGAAACATTGGAAGAGCTTTCAGAAGATGACGACGAGGGTGTAAGAGCAGCAGTAGCTGAAAATCAGAACACATCGCCAGAAACATTGGAAGAGCTTTCAAGAGATAGCGATTGGTGTGTAAGAGCAACAGTAGCTGGAAATCCAAACACATTGCCAGAAATATTGGAAGAACTTTCAAGAGATGACGATTGGGATGTAAGAGAAGCAGTAGCTGAAAATCCCAATACATTGTCAGAAACATTGGAAGAACTTTCAAGAGATGACGACTGGGATGTAAGAGAAGCTGCATTTCAAAATCCAAATACTTTAAAAGATTGCTAACTGTATTAACAACCTATTTTCTTTTTAGAAGATAGGTTGTTAATATTTTATTGTATAGGAAAAATCAAAGTCTTTTACGTATTTTTATATGAAGACATATTTATTTTATCTTATTGTAAAGAATTTAATAATATGATAAAATCCAAACAAAAAGGAGAAAACTATGTTAGAGATTAAAGTTAAAAATCCAGGGGCAGAACTTACAAGTGTGAAGTTTAATGGAAAAGAAAGATTGCATGATGGGAAAACTTTTTGGGATAGGCAAGCTCCAATTTTATTTCCAACGGTAGGAAGATTAAGAGATAATAAAACTGTAATAGAAGGAAAAGAATACAAAATACCACAGCACGGATTTGCAAAAGATATGGATTTTGAGCTAATAGAAAAAACAAAAAATAAAGAAATATACGAATTAAAAAGCAATGAAGAAACACTAAAAAAGTATCCATTTAAATTTGTGCTAAATATAGAATATGAATTTGCAGAAGATATCTTATCAACTAAGATAAGAGTAATAAACAAAGATGATAAAAATATGATATTTGGATTAGGTGGACACCCTGGCTTCAAACTAGAAATGCCACAAGAAGAATACTATTTTGAACTAGAAACAGAAGAGCCAGAAGTAGAATTTATGGAGGTAGAAGGAAACTATATATCTAATGAACCAGCTAAAAATATATTAAAAGAAAATAAAATAATTGAAATTACAAAAGAGAGCTTCTTAAATGATGCAATAATGATGAAAAAATTAAAATCAAATAAAATTACTCTAAAACAAAAGAAAGATAATAAAAAAGTATTAGAATTTAATTTTAAAGATTTTCCAATACTTGCAATTTGGTCATTGCCAGGAGCACCATATATATGCTTAGAACCATGGTTTAATTATGCGGATAGAGTAAAAGAAACTGGATACTTTAAAGATAAAGAAGGAGTAATAACTTTAAGTCCAAAAGAAGAGTTTGATTGTGAGTTTAATGTTAAATTTTTTTAATATAAAGGAGTAAAACTATGCAAAAAAACATGCTATTAATAGTTAACCCTAAGGCAGGAAAAGGAACAATAAAAAGAAAACTTCCAAAAATAATTAAAAATTTTTCTGACGAAGGGTACTTTATTGAAACTTGTTATACTAAAAAGGACTACAAACCAAAAGATATATTAAAAGACCATAAAGATGTAAAACTTGATTTAGTAGTGTGCTGTGGAGGAGATGGAACTTTAAATGAATTAATCAATGCAGTAATGAAAATGGAAAACAAGCCACAAATAAGTTTTATACCACTAGGAACAATGAATGACTTTGCAAGAACAATTAGAATGTCTACAAATAAAATATTTTTGTCAAAGCACATAAATGAATCAAGACTAATAAAATCAGACATTGGTTCATTTAATAATGTATACTTTAACTATGTTGCAGCATTTGGGGCTTTTACAGCAGTGCCTTATGTAACCCCACATAAGTTAAAAAAAGTTTTTGGTAAAATAGCATATTTTATAGTTGGAATAATTTATATAGGAAAAATAAGAAGCTATAATGTAAAGATAAAAGTAAATGGAGAAGAATATAACGATAGAGTAATATATGGCTCAGTTAGTAATTCTAAATCCATAGGAGGATTTGAGTGGTTTAAAAGGAAGGGTGTAAAAATTAATGACGGAAAATTTGAAGTACTATTTATAAAAAGACCCAAAAATATAATTGGATGGATAAACACTCTAGTACTATTAGCAATAAAAAAACACAAAAGTAAATACTTCTACTATTTCCAAACAGATAAAATGGAAATTGAATCTGATAAAAAATTAACTTGGACACTAGACCGGAGAATATGGAGGACGTAAAAACAAAATAGAAATAAAAAACAATAAAGAAGCAATAGAATATATAATCCCAGCTTAGTTAAAGAAGACATTATAAAAATAGAATAAAAAAATGTAAATTTAGAAGAAAAAAAGTAGAAAAAACGGCTTGAAAACAGCATAAAAAATTACAAGAAAAAAATTCTTGTAATTTTTTTAAATTTTTTTAAAAAAAGTGTTGACATGGAATATAAACCTGTGCTAAAATAAATCTTGCGTTTGACAAAGAACGCAAAAGTACATTGAAAAATAAACAATAAATTCCTTTAAGAAGAATACTTTGAAGT
>ERZ773235.1489-NODE-1489-length-23615-cov-5.286545_pt1 | contig 23615 bp, 14 predicted proteins | sample MGYA00580522_ERZ773235 | MGnify/ENA primary metagenome ERZ773235 (study PRJEB29015, sample SAMEA2737797) | human gut metagenome | biome: human gut; feature: human-associated habitat; material: faeces | place: China | collected 2012 ...
ATACTTCGTCACCAATCGTTACAACATCATTTAAATTCAAAGTCTGAAGCACTGTAAGTGCCGTCATTAATTTAGTTGTACTAGCAGGTGCTCTTCTCTCATCTGCATTCTTTTGATACAAAATATCTTTACTTTTCACATCAACCAATATTGCCGACTTAGCACCCACTGTCTTATTTATTTCCTGGTTGCTTTCTTTATACTCTATTGGTTTCAGGCTGTAATCTGTCCATGGATTTTTTTCGCTAATCACATAATTATCGTGAATAAAATCCCTAACAACTGCTTCACTTTGCACCGCAGTTTTGGCCGGACCTATTGTTTTTGTTTTTTCTTCGCTGTTTACTCCCAAAAATACAATTCCAATGCTTAAAAGCACTACAAGAATTGCACTGAGCAAACATCTTATTTGAGCTTTCATTAAATCACTCCTTCGTTTTTCCTTTCAGTATAATTACTTGTTTACATTAACTATATAATATCAATTATTTAATTAAATTACTAAAAAATTTAATGCAATTTAGGGATGCTCCTTGCCTACTCATCTATAATGGTAGAATTAATAACAAAATTTCTTAAAGGCTATTCAACCCGAAAGATGGAACCTAGTTCCGATTTTATCTACAATAGTAGAAATTCTTAAAGGTTATTCAACTGGGGGGGCATTAATGACCCCTAAAGTATCTACAATAGTAGAAATTCCCCATGCATTACTTTCACTTCTAATATAAATCATCTGACGTAAAAATATGGTGTTTAAATGAAATATTTTCCCACTGCACTTCTGCCGTAACAGTATTGTCACTTTTCCACTTTTTATACATTTCGTCTGGTAATTTTTTGTCATTAAAAGACATAAGGTTTTCAACCTTGTCGGCAATTTCTTTTTTCTCGAAAACCTTCTTTAGTCTGCTTTTGCTAATTCCGATTTTTGAAAGTAACTCACCATTTGTCTCCGTGTAGTAATTTGAAAGTTTTATGTCAATCTGGTTGCTTTCTTCCTGAGACAATGTAACTGCATATTCATCTCTTAATGCATACATACATTCCCGCCTGCAAATATCATCAAGAACTGTGCTTTTTACAAGATTTTCCATTGAAACGCCTTTGCTTGTCTTCTTGCTCCAATTTAAATCTTTACCCTTTGTTAAGTAGTATGTTTCGTAAGTTCCCTGGGCTGTATACGCGTAGTATTTGGCTTCATCTAAATATACCTTGATTTTCCCTGCGTGTATGGCAACTGTTTTATCATCTGTTTTTGTAGCTGACTCCTGCTCACTTTTGCTACTTGAACTTCCACACCCGGGAAGTGTTAGAACCATGGCTGCCACCATGAAAACTAAACATATTTTCTTTATTTTACCTAAAACTCTCAATTTAATCTCCTTGTACTTTCGTTTCCTATCTTATTGTAGCACAGAAAGTGTGTTCTCTACTCTCCCTGCGTTTTTCTTTTTTATCTTACCCAAACGCCAAAAGTGTTCCCACTTTCCTATCTGCGTTTTTCTTTTTTATCTTACCCAAACGCCAAAGTGTTCCCACTTTCCTCCCTGCGTTTTTCTTTTTTATTTTATCTCAACGTGGAAAGTGCCTCCACTAATTTCTTTGCGCTTTCAATTACTGTGCTGTTGTCGTTTGACTTTGGTGCGTACTCAAAAGTTAATTTTTCAGGAACAAATTTTAGTCTGCCCTTGTATTCTCTCACCAAAAGTGGAATTCTTGTTGAGTCGATTTTTGCATGATTCCACATTGTTAATTTTATTAATTTTTTGTTGCCTGAAATTTCAGTCACAAAAGCTTTGTGGGCTGCTGCCTTTAAGAGTACAATCTGTAAAAGATTCTCAACCTGATTTGGTATGTCGCCAAATCTGTCAATTAATTCATCCTGCATATCTTCGTATTCTTCCAAAGTTTCAATACCGGCAATACGTTTGTAAACGTCCATTTTTATTGATTCATTCTTAATGTATGATGCCGGCACGTATGCGTCGCAAACCAAATCAACTTTTGTTTCAAAGTCATCATTTACTTCGTTGCCCTTTAAAGTTTCAATTGCCTGATTCAGCATTTTGCAATAAAGGTCATATCCTACAGCTTCCATGTGACCACTTTGTTTTGCCCCAAGCAAGTTGCCTGTACCACGAATTTCCAAATCTCTCATAGCAATTTTCACACCGGAACCTAACTCTGTAAAATCCCTTATGGCTCCCAAACGTTTTTCAGCCACTTCTGTAAGCATCTTGTTTCTATTATACATTAAAAATGCGTAAGCCATACGGTTAGATCTTCCAACACGCCCTCTAAGCTGATAAAGCTGTGACAGACCCATACGCTCTGCCCCATGAATAATCATTGTGTTGGCATTTGGAATATCAAGTCCCGTTTCAATAATCGTTGTACTTACAAGCACATCAATGTCACCATTTACAAAATCATACATGATTTCTTCAAGCTGTCTCTCGCCCATTTGTCCATGAGCAAAAGCCACGTTTGCATCAGGCACCAGACTCTGCACTCTACCTGCCATGTCTGCAATGTCCTGCACTCTGTTGTAAACAAAATACACCTGACCGCCTCTTGCAAGCTCCCTGTTAATGGCATCCCTCACGATTTCGTCATTATATTCCATAACAAAAGTCTGAATCGGCATTCTCTCCTGAGGTGGCTCTTCCATAACGCACATATCTCGAATTCCAATTAAGCTCATATGAAGAGTTCTTGGAATCGGAGTTGCTGTAAGAGTCATTACGTCAACATTATTTTTCAATTCTTTAATCTGTTCCTTATGTTTTACGCCAAATCTCTGCTCTTCATCAATAATCAAAAGTCCCAAATCCTTAAATTTAACATCTTTTGAAAGCATACGATGAGTTCCGATAACAACGTCAACATAACCTTTATTCAAATCTTTTATTGTTTTATCAATATTTGATTTTGTTCTAAATCTTGAAAGCATTTCCACTCTGACAGGGAAATCCTTAAATCTCTGCTTAAAAGTTTTGTAGTGCTGCTGGGCCAAAACCGTTGTTGGGACAAGATAAGCCACCTGCTTGTCATCCTGCACTGCCTTAAAAGCCGCACGAATTGCCACTTCTGTCTTGCCAAAACCTACGTCTCCGCAAATCAGTCTGTCCATAATTTTCGTGCTTTCCATGTCTTTTTTCACTTCAGCTATGGCATTAAGCTGATCATCTGTCTCCTCAAATGGAAACATTTCCTCGAATTCCTTCTGCCATTCCGTGTCAGGAGAAAACTGATATCCGTTGCTGTTCTCCCTTATTGCATAAAGCTGAACAAGCTCCTTCGCAATATCCGCAACAGCCTTCTTAACCCTGGTCTTTGTTTTTTTCCATTCCTGGCCACCTAATGTGTTAAGTTTAGGTGGTTTCGCCGTGCTGTCAGCATATTTTTGAATCATATCAAGCTGGGTTGCTAACACATAAAGGTTGCTGCCCTTGGCATATTCAATCTTAATGTAGTCCTTTACAATATGGTCTACTTCTATTTTTTCTATTCCACGATAAACACCAAGTCCGTGGTTTTCGTGGACAACATAATCACCAATGTTAAGGTCGGTAAAACTTGAAATATTAGTACCTGAATAGCCATGCTTTCTACGTTTTCTTTTCTTCTTTTCGCCAAAAATATCCGTGTCTGAAATAGCCACAAACTTAATCATAGGGTACATAAAGCCACTGCGAAGCTGACCTTTTATAATCATAACTTCACCAGGCATAACCTGACGTTCCCCGTCTTCTTCGAAAAATGCGCTAATCTCAAACTCTCTAAGATCCTCCGCCAAACGCTGGCCTCTTGTTTTTGAACCGGTTACAAGAAGAACCGCATATTTTTGCTCTTTATATTTTTTTAAATCCTGAACAAGAATCTCAAACTTGCCATTGTATGGACTTACGTTTCTTGATCCCACTTCCACAAAATCATCCACGCTAAATCCCTGAATCTTCTGGGCAATTGCTGTAAATAGGACTTTTTCGCCACTATCAATCTTGGCAATTATCTGATTTTTGTCCCAAATTACATCTGTCTGCCCCGGAAGCACGTAGCCTTTCTGAAGGCGGTTAGCCATACTATCTCCAAACTCCGCATCAACCACGTTAAGTTGCTCCGTTACCCTCTTTGGCTCATCAATAAAAAATATTGGATTTTCAAAATAGTCAAGCAGACTTACCAAATTATCATAAAAATAGTTTACATAACTATCTACTGCTACCTGACTTGGGTTAATATCCATATTTGTAAGAAACTCTTCAACTGTAACTCTAAGTCTGTTAGCCTCTTCCGTCTTAAAATCTTTTCTGAATTTTTCAACATTTTGGTCTAAATCCTGTCGAATCTTCGCCATTCCCGCCTGAATTTCTTTCTTAGTCAGTGAATATTCGCTGGCAGGATAAATTTTTACCGATTCAAGATTCTCAATTGAACGCTGGCTTTCCACCTCAAAACTCTTTATTATGTCAACCTCATCGTCCCAAAAATCAATTCGATAAGGCACCTCATCTGTCAGCGTGTAAATATCAACAATGCTTCCTCGCACCGCAAACTGTCCCGGTCCATCAATCTGAACAACCGGCTCGTATCCCATCTGCACAAGCTTGCTCTTTAAGGCATCTATCTGAATTATGCTGCCTTCTTCTATTTCAAGATAATTATTTTTGATTTTTTCAATTGGCATTATCTTGTCCATAAAGGCATCCGGCGTCAAAATTACCGTAAATGGCTTATCTTCAACTATTTTTTGAATAAATTCAAGTCGTTGTTGCAATATAAGATTTCCGTGTACATCCGCACTAAAGAAAATAAAATCCTTTGCAGGATACATTACAACATCGTCCGAAAAGCCCTTTAAATCCTGATACAACTGACTTGCTTTTGTTGCACTAAAAGTAACAATGACTTTCTGCTTGTAGCCATTGCTCAATCCATTAATAAAATGAGCAAGCTGGGATTCCCCACACCCTGTAACCTGACAGGATTTGTGTTCAGACAAGCAGACCTTAACCTGCTCAAACTCATTTAATTGTAATAGTGGATAATCAAAACTTTTCATTTACTACTCCCGGACTTCACTATTTTGATAGATTCTAGTTGAATTTATTCATTGCTATATTTATATCTTCTAATTAAATTTGTTCATTGCTGTGTTTATATCTTCCAAAATCATAACTTCAACTGCTGAGGCTGCATCTTTTATACCCTGCTCAGCCAAAACTCTTTCGCCCTTGCTAAACTTGCCAAGCACATGATTTACAAGATTTCCTTCATTTGCACCTACTCCCACACGCACCCTCTTAAACTTCTGAGTTCCCGCGTGATTAATAATACTCTTCAAACCATTATGACCGCCTGCGCTGCCCTGGGCTCTAATTCTAATTCTTCCCGTAGCCAAATTAATATCGTCAGAAATAACAATAATGTCATTCTCCGGATCAAGCTTATAGAAATCCATAACTGCTCTCACTGACTCACCGCTAAGATTCATATAAGTCTGTGGCTTCACCAAAATCACTTTCTCGCCACCAATATTTCCAATACCGCATAAAGCCTTGTGTCTCTTAGTCTTCACCTCAACACCCATCTGACTTGCCAACTCATCTATAACATCAAAACCAATATTGTGTCTTGTTTTATCATATTCCTTATCAGGATTCCCTAATCCAAAAACTGCATACATAATCGTACCTGCCTTCTATAATTTACAAAATAGTCTTACTCTTAATGATACTATTTTTAGGAGTTTATTTCAACTAACTAAGGGGATTATGTTTGTATTTAATCCTTTTAAAAAAAATTACCCCTCCGAAAGCTGACACTTTCCGAGGGATTCTTCTTTTTTTAATATTTACTTTTCATCTCTTGTAACAACACTTATTCCAATACCAATTGCATTAGGTCCAACGTGACATCCTATACTAAATGACAATGAATCATAATAAATATCGTGGATTTCGTTTTCAAATGTGTCTTTTACCATCTTGTACCACTGGTCTGCGTCTTCCTGTTTCTGGAATGTTCCTGCTGCTCCAAGTCTTAACTGTTTTCTATCTACATCAGCAAATCTTGTATTAAGGTCTTCTTCAATAGCTTCTAACATCTTAAGTTCAGCTTTCTTCATTCCTCTAACTTTAGTGAATGCATCAAGCTTTTCACCCTGAATTGTAAGTACAGGCTTAATGTTAAGAACTGCTCCTATGGCTGCTCCTGCTGCTGTAACACGTCCTCCTTTTTTAAGGTATTCTAAAGTATCAACAGCAATGTAAATACTTGAATTGTAAGCATTTTCTTCAAGTTTCTTTTTTATTTCTTCTGCTGTCATTCCCTGATTAGCCATCCATTTTGCTTCAAGAACTGACTCTCTCATTGTTACTGAGATTCTGTGGTCATCAACAACCTGAACCTTTCCGTCATATTCTTCTGAAAGCTGAATTGCCGCGTGACATGAAGCACTTAATGCGCTTGACATTGGAATGTAAACAACCTGTTCATAGCCTTCCTTCAAAATGCCATCCCACATATCCATTACATCCCCGGGTGATGGCTGTGATGTTGTAACATTCTTTCCTGAAGTCATTGCGCCATAATATTCTTCCTGTGTAATGTTCTTTCCTTCGTAAAAAACATCTCCCTCTATGATAACCGGCATTGGAAGAGAATATATTCCAATTTTCTTTCCTTCTTCCGGTGTAATTCCACTATTACTATCAGTCATTACTGCTGTTTTCATATTAGTCTACCCTTTCTCTAATAATTCGTATTGAATGTTTTCTCGTTATTTATTCTATATGATTGTATCTAAAACAGCCCAAATCAACAGGCATATTTTTCCCAATATTAACTTTTACAGTATAACATCTGATTGCTAATTAATCAATAAAAGTAAGCATTTAGGGAATTTTTCTTCGATATTAAAAATAATTTTTGCAATTTAATAATTAGTACAAATTAGTTTATAAGAAGAAAAAGACACAGCCTACTAATTACCGTAAACTGTGCCTCTTTAACTTAAATTTTATTTAGTATAAACACTCATTTCCCACAATGAATATCCATATGGAAGTGCTCTTTCCACGCCCTGCATTCTTACATATCTTGCCTTTGTAGCGTCAAATGTTATAGTTTCTTCTCCACCTTTTCCATCTGTTACATTCTTAACTGTTGTCCAGTTTTTGCCATCTGTTGATGTCTGAATCTTGTATGCCTTTCCGTAAGCACCTTCCCAGTTAAGTACTACCTTGTTGATTGTGTAAGCCTTGCCTAAGTCTACTAAAAGCCATGCATCATCTACAAAGTTTGATGACCAACGTGTTCCGTTGTCCCCATCTACTGCATATTTTGCTGCCATTGCATCAGTTTCATTTCCTGATGATGTAGCCTTAGCTGATTTTGCAACGTTTGTATCTGATGGGACTGATGAATCTTCATTATTTGAATCATCTGATACTGAGCCTGAAACTTTACCGTAAACTTCCATTTCCCATAATGAATATCCATATGGTAATGCTCTTTCTACACCCTGCATTCTTACATATCTTGCATCTGTAGAATTAAATGCTACCGTTTCTTCTCCACCTTTTCCATTAGTCACGTTTTTAACTGTCTTCCATGTTTTTCCATCTGTTGATGTCTGAATCTTATACGCTTTTCCGTAAGCACCTTCCCAAGTTAAAACAACTTTATTAACTGAGTATGTTTTTCCAAGGTCTACATAAATCCATGCATCGTCTGCAAAATTAGACGACCAACGTGTTCCCTTATCTCCGTCTACTGCGTTTTTGCCACCAAATACATCATTTTCTGAACCTGATGTTACTGTTTTGCAACCTGTAGAAATAATCTTTGTTTCTGATGTGTCAGGTGTTGTTGGCTGCTCAGGTTCTGTTGATGAACCGTCAATCTTGTATTCTGCTGTTGCCACAGATGAATCAATCATTCCTTTTCTGTAAGCAATCGCTTTTAATGTTGTATTCTTGCTTATCTTAATACTTGGAACGTATAAGTTTGACTTTTCGTTAGGGGTTGAACCGTCTGTTGTATATCTGATTTCCACACCCTTAGTATTACTGCTAATGTTTACATTCAAAGCCTTACTGTATGTTCCTGATGGAATGCTAAATATTGGTGTTTCAACTTTTGCAGCTTCATACACACCCATTTCCCACAATGAATATCCGTATGCTAATGCTCTCTTTACACCTTGCATCTTTACATATCTACATTCAGTTGCATCAAATACAATGCTTTCTTCTCCACCTTTGCCATTGTTGTTTTCATATACTGTTGTCCAGTTGTTTCCATCTTTTGAAACCTGAATCTTGTATTCCTTAGCATATGAAGCTTCCCAGTTAAATGTAACCTTATTAATTGTGTAATTCTTTCCTAAATCAATCTGACAATACTGATTATCTGTAAATTCTGAAGACCATCTTGTTGTTCCATCATTGTCAACTATCTTACTTCCATCTACACTTGGATTTTCTGAAGATGAAACCTTAACGTTCTTTCCTAATGCAATATTATTCTTAAGAGATACGTCTGTACCATCTACGGTAATTGTACTTGAAGCCATTGCAGATGTAATATATTCATCTTTTACTGCGATAGCTTTAACTGTTGCTGTACTTGATACTGCAAATACTCCATCATAAACCTTTGATGATGTTGTTGGCATTGTTCCGTCTGTTGTATAGTAAATAGTAGCTCCAGGTGTTTCTGACGAAATTGTTACATACTGTGTATCATCATATTTTCCTGATGGAACAGATATTTCAGGAGTTGAAGCCTGTACTATGTTAAAGCTCTTATTCTTATATACTTCAAAGTTTACAAGTGCCTTTGCACCAATTGTTGCTGTGCCAATCTTGTTACCGTTAGTTTTAAATGTTACAACCTTTGTGTCGTTAGTAGGATTCCAAACTGTTGCTGTGTATTTGCTTGTATCCTTGTTGTAATATACTGCTGCTGAGCAATCTCCTGTTGCAACAATGTCAGTTGTTTTTACGCCTAACTGTTTCATACTGTTAATAAACCAATATGTGTTAGCTGTATCTGTTTTCTGAACCTTTGTATCATTTACAAGGAATTTCTCCATTGCAAGACTTGGATTAGTCTGTGAAAGGAATGGCCATGTAATATGTTGCCAACCTGTATCTGCCTGTGGATACTCTTTAAGCATCTTGTCAATTTCTTCCTGACTCTTTCCTTCGTTCTTAGCTGCCTGTACTGCCTTAGCCATTGCTATTGTTGTATCATCTAACAATCCCTTATATATTTCAGCACATCTGCTCTGATTCATTCCGTAATATGTTAAATATTCTGAAATCGGAAGCCACTGAATACCATAAACATATAATGGCTGTCCACCAAAGAATGTTCCATAGAAGTTAATTCCACCGTAGACCTGACCTACTACATTGTATGGCCATTCTTTAATCCAGTTGTCTTTGTCGTAATCGAACCAATACTGTTCCACTGCTTCCATTTCATTTGTAAATCCAAATACTCCTGCATCTCTGTATTCATCATTTTCTGTAAGAACTCCCCAAAGATACATACTTACCCAGCTAAATAATGATTCACTGGCTGATTCCTGATTGTTACCTGAATCATTGTCTGCGTATCCGCCTGCCCATGAATGTCCTTCGTACATATCATAAGCTCTAAATCTACAGTATTCACTGTCATTGTCAGAAGGTCCGGCATAATCTCTAATCATTATTTCAATCATACCTTTGTAATCATTATAAAATTCATTATCATATGTAGCTAAAACTGTTGCTGCAAACATAAAGTAACCATATGTAAAATGGTGATCACAAATTGCTGCATTTGCCCCAAACTCGCTCTGTTCATAGTAAAGAGTTCCCCAGTTATTATTATAAATAAAATAACTGATATCATCCTTTCCGTCATAAGTAAACCAGTTAACAAGAATCTTCTTCATTCTCTTTAAGAATGTATCTCTAAGTTCTGTTTCTCCAAGCTGGTCTGCCATAAGAACTCCCATTCCCAAAGGATGAAGGTTCTTGCCTTCCCAATATGCATCACCTGCAGGATTTAAGTTCTTTGTTGCATCTTCCAATTCATTTAAGTAACCTAAAACTGCCTCTCCATCAAACTCTGCATTAGTTGGAAGAGCAAATGTTGGAAGAAGTCCTGCAAACTCTGAAACTGTCTTAAATGAAAGTCCTTCAATAGTCTTTAAATCACCTCTTACAGATGAATATGTTGCAAATGCCTTATCATCATCTGTTGAATTTTTCCACTGGTGTGGAAGCATACACATAAATGTCTGGTCTGTAAATCCATTTCTCTTAAGACTTGTTGTAGTCTTATATGTTGAAGTTACCTTTGCTTTACTGTCATCATAACTGTATGTAACTTTTGTATCTGTAACAAAAGCATATCCATGTCTATAGAATGTTTCAATCTGTGATTTATCTTTCATTGTTCCAATAGACATGTAACCGTTAGTTTCAGGGAATGTTACTCTAATATAGCTTCCAATCTTCTTAAATGTTGTATTTTCAGGAACAGTTAAACAATAATAACTTTTTGATGTTTTTGTTTTGCTCTTGTTATCACTGTCTGTAATTTCAAGACCGATATGATCTGCTTTCATTGAATCAAGATTTTTTGCCAATATTTCATTTCCGTTACCGTCAAAAATTGATGTAATGGCTGATGATGAAATATAAACTGACTTTGTATCGCCATATTCTGTATAGATGTAAGGTGAACCTTTTACAAATGTACTTGTCATTGCAACATGATTGTCGTCTGCAAGCTGTGCTGTTACTGAATAGTCACTATATCCGCTTACCTTATCACAAGCTGTAGCTGTATCAAGGTTTTCAGGCAAAATATAAAAATCAGTTTCAGTTTCAGAATTAACCGACACGTTTACATCAGTACTGCCCATGTCAGGAAGCCAGCCACTTGTTGCTGTCAAAATGCCAAGTCCCTTAGATGAATATTTCATTTTCATTGGAAGAGTTGACATTAAGTTTCCAAACTTATTAATAAGCATTGACTGCCACCAGTCATTACTTGCTATCGGTGATTTAACATCATCTGTTTTGTAAACAGGTAATTTTGCTTTTTCGTTGTACATTGAATTTGCAAGATATGTTCCCTTACCGTTTGAAACAACATACGAATCAGGAAGGTTTGGAATACTATGGTTTACCTTTCTGTCGCCTGATTTGTACTTATAAACCTTCATTTCCTTTATGCTAAATCCGCTACCACTTTCAACCCTTGTATATCCATACATTCTTACATAACGTGCATTGGCATATAGTTCAATATTTGCAACTTCATTACCATAACCTTTAAGCTGTCTGTATAAAGTTGTCCAATTACCCCCATCTTTTGAAACCTGAATGTCATACATCTTTCCTGCATCAGATGACCAATCAATTTCAACACGTCCAATATCATAATTTGCTCCAAGGTCAACCATAAACCACTGATTGTCTTTTTCTCCTGATGTCCAATATGAATTATCATTTCCATCAACTGCATTCTTAGCCAATACAGAAGTCTGGTCAATTACTCCATTATCGTCGTACATCCACCATACATCTCTTAATGATGATGCTGTGGCATTTTTATTTAAGGCAAGATTTTCGCCATAATCTACAGGTCTTTTTGTTATCCCGTCTTTACCGTACACTTCAAACTCATACAAAGAATATCCGTAAGCTTCTAAAGCCTTCTTTGTCATATAAACTCGTACATATCTGGCATTTGCTGTTATGTTTAAGTCCTCATTTCCACCTTTGCAATCGGAATTAACATAAACATCACTCCAATTTTCTTCGTCATTTGAAACCTGAATCTTGTATTCCTTGGCATAAGCACCTTCCCAATATAACTTTACGCCTGTTACATCAGTAACTTTTCCCAAGTCAACATAAATCCACTCTGTGTTATCATTCCATGCACTTTCCCATCTTGTACCGGCGGATCCATCTACTGCATAAGCCGGGTCACTATTTCCCACTGAAGAACTTGCATACACCATTCTTCCTGTAGAAATTACATACGGTGAATCGTCTGCTGCCATAACATTTTGAATCTGCCCTGCCGGCAACATTCCCGTAACCATTGCCGCTGTCAAAAAGGCCGCTGTGGCTTTCTTTGCCACTGTAATCTTCTTACCTTTTCTCATTATTTTCTTACCTCCTAAATAAAAAAATACAATATATACTTTTAACCCTCTAAAACCTTCCGTACCTGGATTTCTTTAAAGAAATATTCTAGTCCTTTCCAATCTAAAACATTCTCAAAAAATCAAATTACTTTTCTAGAATATTTTAGGAAAACGTTTTTTGCAATATTTCAACAAAGAATAGTTGATTTTAGACGTATTTTTGTATATATTGTATAATTTTTACTTAATTTTACTATTATTTAGCACGAAAATTCGGCATAATTAAAATTTTATTTCTTTCATATTTTTATAAAAACGATTCATTTTTCTAAAAATAGTTTTATGCTAATACTTTTCCTTCAGGGAATATTGTTCTAAATACTTTTCTTACTAATGGTCCTGCAATAATTAACTGGAATGGTAATGCCATTACAAAATTCTTTGGTATGTTAGTTAACCAGATGAATAATACGTTGCTGAAATCACCCATTCTAATACTTGCTTCAACCGCACCATAAAGTGACATTATAATTACCATTGGAACAACCATTGAACATGAAACTGAAATTACTTTTCTAAGTGTACTGCTATCCGGCTTAACTAAATATTTAAAGGCAAATCCCTTAGCCAATCCTGAAACTACAAACCAATCCATACATGCTGCAAATACATAGGCAATTGGAAATCCTAACCATGCATCCTTAATAACCTGCGTGTTAAATGTTCCTGTGTGTAATGTTACGTTGTAAATGCTCATCCATAAAACCATAGTGAAGCACATAATTACTGTGTAAATAGAAGAATTTTTAAGTTTAATTCTGATTTTCTCTCAGATTTTCAATTAATTTAAACACTTCCGGGTGCTTTTCTTTTAAATGCTCATCAAGAACATGTCTTCTTTCCTTAAATCTTTCTGCCATTTCAGGATGTTCATCCCTGATTCTTCTATGTATTTCTTCTCTATGCTTTTCGAAACGTTCAGCAATAGTTTTTTCATCTTTTCCTGAAATATTAACAATCTCTTTTAGATGTTCTTCAAGATGCTCTAACCACTCGTCCTCGTCAAAAGCATCCATATGTGACCAGCTTCCGTGGAAAAGTTTCTCCATATCTCCTGTTTTCTTTAACTGCTGAATCTGCAGAACAATCTGCTTTTCAATTTGCTCTTCACTTTCAGCTCCGTATGCCCAAACGAACTCCTGAACCTTGTTATCTACTCTTTTTCTTGAAGCACTTCTTTCTTCATTTTCTACGCCACCCTCTAAAGGATAAGGTCTTCCAATACCCATATCCTTCAAAGCAATGTGAATAGTTCTTCTAACTCTTCCTTCTTCAATCATATACCCTAGTCCCAGTGTTCGAAGTTGCTCATTAATCTTTGCAATATGTTCAGTAATATAAAATCTAATGCCTTTGTCTTCAAGTGACTTGTACAACATTGCCAGCCTATCTGCTGCAGTTATATCAATACTTCCAACGCCGCCTGCATCAAGAATTACAGCTTTGGTATCCGGTTTTATGCTGTCTTCAATATCGCGTTGCAACACCTGAATATTACCAAAAAACAAATTACTGCTAAATCTATAAATTATAACTCCTTCAATGGCATGTATTTGGCTTCCCTCGTTCAAATCCCTAAAATGTCTATGCCCCGGCTGTATTCCAAGAAAACATCTTGAAGGTTTTGATGTTCTTATAATCATTTCTGTAAAAGAAAGAATAATACCAATTAAAACACCATTTATTGTTCCAAGTAAAAGTACACCGAGAAAAGCTCCCATAAAAATTAGAAATTCAGTTCTGCTTACCTTCCACAACCTTGCCGCCAAGTCAAACTCCGTTGCACCCATAAGTGCTGAAATAACTATTGCCGTCAAAATAGGAATAGGAAGATATCCGATAAATCCTGTTCCGCAAAGAAGTAACACTATCATAGAAAATCCTGCCACAATGCCTGTAAGCTGAGTTTTTGCCTGATATTGTTCACCCATTGCCGTACGGGAAACTGAACCGTTAATAGGGCAACACCCTGTAAAAGCCGCCACAAAATTTCCCAGAGAAAATGCCAAAATCTCCTGATTATCATTTATTCGATAATTATTTTTTTGAGCAAAACTATTTTCCGCCAATAATGTTTCTGCCATTATTACCACTGCCACTGACAAGCTGATTGTTATAATCTGTTGGATTGAAACTGACGAAAAATCAGGAATACTCCATCTTGGAAGCCCCGGCTCCACTGCATTTAAAGTCTTAATTCCCCAATCTCTTATTGGAAGACTTATTGTGCAAATCGTACCCACAAACATTAAAACTACTGCCATTGGAAATTTAGGCATTATCTTCTTCGAGACAAAAAGTATTACCAGCGCTATCACTCCCATAATTACTGATGGAATATTTATATTAAGCGCAGTCTTATAGATATGTTCGGCTAATTCGAAAAACTCTCCTGTTCCCGATGTGCCTCCCATAACCTTTGGAATCTGCATTAATATGATCGTTGTACAAATACCTGTTATAAAACCACCCATTACCGGTGCTGAAATGTAATTAACCAGCTTTCCGGCTTTCATAAAATAAAAAGCCAACAACCATAAGGCAACAAAAAACGTCATAACAGGAACTGCTGCCATAGCCTTGTCTGAACCAGCCTCTATGTTAAGTGTCAAAATCGCTGAACCTACAAGAACTGCAGGAGCCGCGTCCACACCAAATATAAACTGAGGCGATGTAGAAAAAAGTCCAAAAACAAGAATTGGAAATACCGAACCATACAATCCGTAAACTGCAGGCAGACCGGCTATCTGTGCATATCCCATAGAGATAGGAATAGACACCGCCATAATAATAATTCCTGCAATAATGTCCTTTATAAAATTGTCTTTGTTATAATTTCTTAATGTTTGCAATAATTTTATATTCATTTTAAAGTCCTTCTATTCCGTTTTTCCCTATTATAACTCTATTTTTCTTTTTTGTTCACAAACATTCTTGTTATTAAAGCCACTATCGGGGAAAGTACTCCTGCTATCGGCCACACAACCCATGAAATATCCCACTTTCCTGTTGGAAATGACCATCCTAAATAGATTGCCACAAAGATTAACCAGTACACTAGCATAACGGCTCCAACAACAGGAGCTTCTTTCTTTTTCTTAACAGTGTAGTCGCCTTCCTGCAATAATACGTCAAAACTTGAATTAATGATGCCTACTCTCACAAAAAGATTAACTGCCACTGCCACGATCAGAAGCAAAATTGAAACTGATATCACCACAATATCATCTTTTGCGTTAATTCCTGCGCAAAGCATTAATGGCACACAGCTTAAAATACATAGAACTACTCCAATTCCTACTGATATTGTAAACTTCCCCGAGAAATCATTCTTCTTTTCTCTGACAATGCCATCAACACCATATTCAGTTTCTATTTCTTCTTTGCCTAGAAATTCATATTTAGAGGATTCCCTTCCGCTTAAAATAAATAGAAATACTGCTACAGCCACCATTACAAGAAGTATTGCCACGCCTATTCCGCTGGCAAAATCCTCTGTAATTCCAATTCTTCTGCTTTCACTTAAACCTATAAGGGCAATCAATGGTGCTGCAGATGCCACACATAAAGATACTCCAAATGCTATGATAGGTGACGTTTTAGTCTTAATTCGTAAAAATTCATCTGCCTCTTCCATAGTAACCTTTCGAAGCTTCTTAGAACTTTCCGTACTTTTAAAACCATCAACGTTTTCCGCTTCTTCAATTTCATCTTTTAATAAGTAATCAGTTGTAACACCAAAAATTCTTGCCAATTCCAAAATTCTGTTTAAATCAGGCACTGACTGGCCACTTTCCCATTTTGAAACCGACTGTCTTGAAACTGACAATTTCTCAGCCAACTCTTCCTGGTTCCAACCGTTCTTTTTTCTTTCTTCTGATATTTTTTCTGCTAAAATCATATTCTACTTTCCTTTCTGTTCGAACATCCTGATTTTACCATAAATAGCCGGTTACTGGCTATAAAGTCGCCTTGGAAATTTGTCAACTGATGGTTGCAACTGTGCAAAGAAGCCCTTTATATGGGCTTTTTGCTATAAATCATTCTCTGTTTTTAAAGCATTCCTTTAATATCTTATATAAACGGCACCATATATACAGGTATATAATTAATACCATTTTCCCATTTATAATCTTTGGTATGGACAACATATCTGTCTCTAATTCGACTACTGAACTTATCGCAAAATACATCTAACGATTTGTGTCCTCTGTAATTGCCTGACTTTACCTCAATTGGGCATATTTTTTCATCTCTCTGGCATCAGTATAACGCAAATCCCCATTGACGTAAACGTAAATTCTACGCAAATCCCCATTCGTTTGTTTCTAATTTCTACGCAAATCCCTGTTCGTTTTATCTGATTTCTACGCAAATCCCCGTTTATTACTTTTCGGGAGCAATTATATTGATAAATAGGTTTCTTTTTAGTCTAAACATTTCCATTAACTTTATTATCAATGGCGCGCACTAATAATTCATGTCTTTTTCGTGTGTCTGCATTCTTACCACAATACGCTCTTTCAATATATTCTTTTTTGACTTTCCACTTTACATAGATTATTATTTTATACAGAAAAAATATTCAAAAGAGGTACATATATGCAGAATGACAAAAATTTCTTAGGCACGGCTCCTATTGGAAAGCTTCTTCTAAAGCTGTCTATTCCAACAGTAATCGCCCAGCTTATTAATATGCTTTATAATGTTGTGGACAGAATTTATATAGGACATATTCCGGGGGAAGGCAGTCTTGCTCTTACCGGAGTCGGCGTGTGCATGCCGATTATTATGATTGTTACTGCTTTTGCAGCTCTTATCAGTTCCGGTGGTGCGCCAAGAGCTTCTATTTGTATGGGAAAACAAGATAATAAATCCGCAGAACAAATATTGGGAAACTGCTTTTCTTTACAGATTGTTGTTTCTATTGTTCTTACGGTGGTTTTGCTGATTTGGAATAAAGATTTGTTAATGGCTTTTGGTGCCAGTAAAAATACACTTGGATACGCAACGGACTATATGCGTATTTACGCTTTAGGCACATTGTTCGTTCAGTTAACTCTGGGCATGAATGCTTTTATTACTGCTCAGGGATTCACAACAACTTCAATGGTTTCCGTTCTTATCGGTGCCATTTGTAATATTACTTTAGACCCTGTATTCATTTTTGTTTTTAATATGGGCGTAAAAGGTGCAGCCCTTGCAACTGTGCTGTCACAGGCAATTTCAACCATATGGGTAGTTGTTTTTCTTAGTGGCAAAAAAACACAGCTTCATCTGCAAAAAAAATATATGGGCTTGAAACCTAAAATTTTTCTTCCATGTGTTGCACTGGGACTTGCAACTTTTATTATGCAGGCAAGCGAAAGCGTTGTAACCGTCTGCTTTAACTCATCTCTCCTTCATTACGGTGGAGATATTGCCGTTGGTGCCATGACTATTTTAACCAGCGTTATGCAGTTTGCCATGTTGCCACTTCAGGGAATCGCCCAAGGCTCACAGCCTATTGCCAGCTATAATTACGGTGCAAAAAATGCAGACAGGGTAAAGAAAACTTTTCGTCTGCTTGTAATTACATGCTTAACATATTCCACATTGCTTTGGGCTGCAGTACAGATTATTCCAAAAGTATTCGTAAGTATTTTTACTTCCGACGCAAAACTGGTTGCCTTTACTGCACCAATGTTAAAAATATATTTGGGTGGTTTATTCCTTTTCGGAATTCAAATTGCCTGTCAGATAACATTTACGTCCCTTGGCAAAGCAGTCAACTCTATTATTGTTGCTGTTGTGCGTAAGTTCGTACTGTTACTTCCGCTTATTTATATTATGCCTCACGTTGTATCTAATCCAACTATTGGCGTATACATGGCAGAGCCTATTGCAGATATTATTGCTGTGCTGTTTACATCTGTTTTGTTTACATTCCAGTTTAAAAAAGCACTTGCACAAATTAGGAATTCTAATAAAATGTAACGAAGAATGTGATATTCTTATTAAATTTACAAACCGAAATAATCTTTATTAGATGCCCTTGCGAACAACGAATTATGAATAATTGTCATATAATGATTTTGGATATCTCTAATTAGCTTCTTTGCGACATGAATAATAGCTACTCGGTAAGGATAAGAGGCTATTTAGTTCTACATCAAAGATAGAATTATTTACACCAACAGTATTTGCTGCTAACTCCTTTAACTTCAGGAATTGCTGAGGCAAAAAATTGCCTCTGGACAATGAGCGAAGTTTTTCATAAGAAGCTGAATTCATGCGAGCCATCTTTTCAGCAGAACCATAGTTTTCAAGCAGATACAAAGCAGTTTTTGAAAATCGCTCATTAAATAATGGCTTGAGCTCGATAACTTAAATACCGTAAATGAACTAATACGATACGGAATAATAAGTGAAGACAACACCAATAAATTTATATCACTCCATCAGATGATTATGGAGGTTTCACTAGTTGAGAATATGCCTTCTGTATCATTATGCAAAAAGCTACTTAATCATCTACATTTTATTTGCCTTGCAAGAGGTCTTGATGTGACAAGACCTGTCATTATAACTAATGCACTTACAAGTATAAATAACCACATTATTATAGAACACAATAACTATTATCTTTCTTTTCTTCAGGATATGTTCCCTTACTTTGAAAAGTACGGATTAATTAACGTATTGCCCGACATAATAAGCAGAATTGAATTATTGATGAATGAAAAAGAATCCACTATAAACGAACTAGACAAAGCACTGTTGTTGGATTACAAAGTATGGCTTTTACTTTCAAAAAAAGAATATGACAATGCTATAAAGAAATACAACAAAGCAATTAGACTTGTAGAAAACTATGATAATTTAAACGAAATATCAGCTCGCTCTGCCAATCTTCTTTCAAACATATACAATAATCTTGATTACACTGCTGTAATTAGTTCCATATCCTATCTGTTTTTTCCATCTTTTTGTTATTTTCTTATGTAGATTTTTTGACAAAGGTATTGAAAGCATTTCCCCTTTTTTACAAGTCGTTTTCATTGTGCGTAATAAACGTTTTTCAATTATATGATGTACTTCAACATTTTTAACTCCTTTATATGACTTTTTTAAATGTCTATACTCGCCTATTAAAATTTTTGACATACTGTTAATGTCAGAAATTGTCTCAGCAGCTCGCAATGCCATTTTCTTTTTAACTGTAACTCTGACTGCATTCACCTTTTCCATTTGTTATGGCTGTTGTAGAGCCCTGAACATCCTTTGAATAGAAATACTCACTCTGGCTGCCACCATAATATCTAATGCCTGCAAATGTATTGTTCTCATTTCCTATGATGTTCTGGCTTGTCTTTTTACCATTATCATCCGTTGTGTATAATAGTACACTTCCTTCATAATAATAACATGTTGTGGTTGTGATGGACTTTCCATCTGCCGTTGTTGTTTCCGTCTTTCTGATTCTCTGTCCCTGACCGTTATAATCACCTTCAATATTTTTATTAGCGTGTTCAAATCCTGATTTCTTGTATCAATTATTTTCTGTTCACTTTCAACAAGAAAAAAGCCTTTACTTCCATGGCTAATAATAAGTCTCTATTTTTCAATAACTATTGCAAAATTATATCTTGTTTAAGAAAATATTTTAATTTTAAAGATAAAAAATTCTTCATCCTGCAATGCTTTATATTCTATATTGTAATTATTCAGAATATTACTTACAATATATAAACCTAATCCATTACTATTTTCCTTATTTAAATCAAATTTAACATCAAATATTTTATCCATATTCGAAATTTTATTGTTACCGTATGAATTCTCTATATATAACCAATCATTAACTATCCCAATATTAATTACCCCATTTACATCAGTATATTTTACCGCATTACTAATCAAATTAGATAAAATAATCTTTAAAGCTGTTTTTCCTATATAAATATTCTCATCTAATATATAATTATTGACAGTTATTTTCTTTTGATTTGCTAATATTTCATACTTTTTTAATATGTCTTCTAATGTATCATTTATTTTCAAATATTCTTCATCATTATTCAAATTTTCTATAGAATGAACTGATAATATTTGAGAAATATTTTTTGTTAAACTATCAACGATTTCAATACATTCATTAATATAAATATCTCTTTCTTTATATTTTCCAATATTGTATTTCATGTTTTCCAGTATTATTTTAAGACTAGCAAGAGGAGTTTTAAGTTCATGGGATGCACCTTTAAAAAAGTCATATTTTAACTTTTCTAATTTTAAAATTTCTTTATTTTTAAATTCCAAATCGTCAATTGTTCTTAATAAAGTAGAATACAAATCATTAATTTGTTGTTTTAATTCTCCAACCTCATCATTAGAGCTAACTTTTAAACGCGTTTTTCTATCCAGTTTCATCATTTTATCAGTAACAATTTTTATTTCTTGTAAATTATTTTTTATTGATTTTGCATAAATTAAAGAAATAATAGCAGAAAATAAAATTGATATTAATAATGAATATGGTAAAAATTTAAGGCTTAAATTTTTCGCATCTTTTTGCATATCAGCTGTAGAAACAAATTGTAGATTTATTTTTTTTCCATCATCAAGCTTTATTTCTCTTTCTTCAATTATCAAAGAATTACTATCACTTTCTAAATTAACATTTATATTATCTTTGATTTGTATTTCATTCTTATTATTTTCTTCTTTTATAAATGCTTTTATTTCACTACTTTTAGAATAAAGTTCCAAAGTTTGTTCTATATATTTTATTTCTTTTCCATTCATATTACTAGAAATTTCATTTGCAATATTATGAATCTTTTCTTTTCTCGTCTCCAAATATGTTTTAGGAAAGATAAAAAAAACTAATGAATGAACTAATATAATTATTATTCCAAGAACAGAAAATATTTGTATGAACATTTTGGGAAATATCTTTAATTTTTTCATTTTCTCTCCAATTTATATCCTACATTTCTTATAGTAGTTATACAGTCTAATTGTAATTTTTTTCTAAGTTCTTTTATATATACATCTATTACTCGATCATAAGGAGTTTCTTCGCTATCTTTCCATACATAATCAATAATTTGCATTCTTGTTAACACTTGTCCATTATTATCCAATAAACATTTTAATACTTCTAGTTCTTTTGCATTTACATCTATTTCTTCACCATTTATTTTAGCTGTATAGCTATTAAAATTAACCGATAGATCCTTATATTCAAACTTATCTAAATGTCCATAATTCTTCTTAATTAAAGAATCTATTCTAGCCTTTAAGACCGGCAATGAAAATGGCTTTTCTACATATCCGTCTACTAAATTAGTAAATGCATCAATTTTATATTCTTCATCACTAAATGCAGTCAAGATTAGAATTGGTAAATTGCTTTTCTTTCTAATTTCTTTCAACACTTCTAAACCATTTATAAAAGGTATCTGAATGTCTAAGATAACCAAATTTATATCGCTATTAAATTTTGACAAGGCTTCTCTTCCATCTTTAGCTTGAATAACAGTATATCCAAATTCTGAAAGATATTCACTTATTCCCTCTCTTATCATATTATCATCTTCAACAGTTAATATTTTCATATATACCTCCACTTAAGCCTCTACACTTGTATTATACAGCATATTATTTGATATTTAAAAGCCAAAAAATTTTTGGTGCTAAAAAGCACCAAAAATTTTAATTATTGTCAATTAATAATTCTTTTGGATTCCTTCTTAATATATTGAATGAAGAAATAATCAATGATACAAGAAGTACTAAACTCATAAATATTACTACATAAATTATGAATTTAGGTAATACATTTATATCTAAACTTGATAATGTCTTGTTAAATCCTTCAGCTTCTGCCCCACCACCTAATTGGCTAGATGCGGATTGTCTAGCTATTTGTTTAGCTATATCACCAGTAACCTTATTCAATATACTATTTCCAAGCTTATCAGCTGTATATTGAGCTAAGAAATAAGAACCAACGAATGCGGGTATTGATATAAATACCATCTCAATTAGGAATTGACCAAAAATTTCTAATTTTGATATACCTAATGATAGTAATACTGCTATTTCTTTCTTTCTAGCATTCATCCACAAGAATAATAATAATGAAACTACAACTCCGGCAAATATTAATGAGCCAACAAATAATTTATTTGAAATTGAGTAGATACCTGATATAGATTGTTGTAATGCAGGGTAATTTGATGAACTTTTAATCAAATTATATTCTCTCCAATTTATATCTAATTTCCCAATATCTTTTATTACACTATCAAGATTCTTATCACCTTTTACAAAGAATGTTGCATCTTGGTATACAGCTGTATCTTCTGTATTACCATAAACTTTAGCAGCTGTATGAACATCAGTGATTAATGTATTTTCGTATAGTTCTTGTGCTGCACTTACTCCACCGCTATTATGCCCATCGAATAGACCTTTAATTTCTACTTCTACTGTTTCATCTGCACCTTTCTCATTATCAGCATCAAATAAATTAGATTTTATTTTTATCTTATCTCCAACTTTAAGATTATTTTTTTCAGCTAAATCTTTATGCATTAAGATTTTATTTTTATCTTCATTTTCTAAATGCTTTCCTTCTACTAATTTATATGCTTCTGATACAAATTTTGTTTCTTTTGATGAGTCATTAACCCCAGTTAACATAACTGTTCTTTTAAAATTCTTCGCTCTTTCAGGTGATTGATTCGCAAGAGTCTCTTGAGTTTCAATAATATCATAATCAACTAAATCTGCAACACTGTTTATTCTTTTTACATAGGAGTCTATACTATCTGTTTGAGATATCTTTTTAATATCTTCACCTTTTACATTTCCCCCACCTCTAGGTGTTCCTGGATTTACTTGTCTATTTATCTCCATAGAAAAACTATTTGTTATATTAGCAAATGTTTCTTTTGAAGCTCTGTCCGTAGCATCTTTAATAGATAAACTAATGAGACTCAAAGTTGACATAGATAAAATAACTAATATAATAATTAATGATTTTAAGCTTTTTCTAGTTACATAAGCAAATGCATTTTTTATCATTATTCAACCTCCAAATTCATTTTATTTACTTTTTTCAACTTTTTACCACTTAGTTCTAAAATGATATCCGCAGAATCTGCTACTTCCTTACTATGTGTTACAACTATTACACATTTATTTCTATCTTTAGCTAATGTCTTTAATATATTAATTATTTCTCCGGCAGTAACACTGTCTAGATTACCAGTAGGCTCATCAGCCAGTATTATTGGAGCATCTGATACCAATGCTCTGGCAATAGCTACTCTTTGCTGCTGTCCACCAGATAATTTCATAACATTTCTTTTTATTTGTTTTTTATCTAAAC
>ERZ773235.1495-NODE-1495-length-23571-cov-5.106651_pt1 | contig 23571 bp, 23 predicted proteins | sample MGYA00580522_ERZ773235 | MGnify/ENA primary metagenome ERZ773235 (study PRJEB29015, sample SAMEA2737797) | human gut metagenome | biome: human gut; feature: human-associated habitat; material: faeces | place: China | collected 2012 ...
TTATTTTATAGCCTGCCAATTTAGAATGTTCCTATTTTTTCACATTTCTTATAAATTTAGGAAAGTTATCCACATTGGATAATTATACTGATTCCTCTACGAGAAAAAATGTTTTTTCGCTGCGATGGTGAAGATATGTCTTTAATTTCCATTTACAACAAAAATAAAAAGAGGCGAGCCAAATCAAAATATCTGCTTTCTGTTATGGTTGATGTAGTGAAGGATAGGGACATAATTCCTGCCAAAGTAGTTTATGTTCGCAATCGCAACAAACGCAAGGAATCTCTCTGCCTCATTTCCACAGATGTAAATGCAAAAGCTACCTTAACTTGAGCAGAGAATGCAATTATGGATGCACTTCCTGCATTGTTGAAAACAAAACTCCAAGCTGCTTAAGGTCTGAACATTGACAACTGAATAACTGCCAGGTATTGAATTTTCAATGTGCATAGCTAAAATCTATGTGCGAAGTTTGAGAAATTTATTTATTATAACGAAATGTAGTCCAAGCTTCCACATCATGATATAATTATTTTGTTTCAGAATGATAAAGAAGAACCTGAAAGATCGTATCTTCAGGTTCTTTTCTCGCTTTATTTCATAGAAAGCACATAAATATCATTTCCATTTTTCGTGCACAATGTTTCTCCCCTGAGGAACATCCACTCAAAAGAATCCTGCTCTGCTTTCAGAAGTTCGGTTTCTTCACCGCTTAAAAGATTAGATTTCTGTTTCCATGGAAACATCAAATTGTGCATCCGGATTTTCCTCATAATCTCCCACTGGCATATACACAGAATAATAAACAACATCCCCATCCACAAAATAACTGCCCAGTGAGCAATCCTGTTCTATGGGAAGCTGTATTTTATTTATATCTACAGTCAAATTTTTTCTGTTCTCTGCGGATTGTTTTGTTTTATCCGAAGAACATCCTGTCAACAGTAAACAAACGAACAAAAAATACATACTTATCTTTTTCATATCTGACAGCCCTCCTTTACTGCTAAATTAATTTCTCTTTTTCATCTTGTCAATATTTTCTGGCACACTTTGTCTGGTTTTGGCATACTTTATATGCACATATAAAAATAGATGTGTTACTATAAAAAATATAAAAAAATAGAAAGAAGAGAACTATTGTGAAAAAATTTATTTATGCCATTACTCCATTTTGTATTTATTCTTTTTTTGTTTTACTTTTTTATTATGTTGCGGATTATCTAGCTCCAACGCATAATATGGAATTAGCTCGTTACTTGTTTGCATTGTTTTATCTTTTTCATGCTCTGATAGGTGTATTTGTTTTAGGGTTTATTTTCGGAAAAATCACACAAAAAAGATTTGCCTCAAAAAAACTCATTCATTCTTTATGGCTGGCTGTATTCACCTTTGTTGTTATATTTATAATCGGAGGATTGGACGGTATATTCTCTCAAATGCAATTTCGCTCTCACCAAACGACTATAGATGATTTTATTTTTGGTATTTCCCACCCTGATACACATTACTTTGCTATCGGGACGTTCTGCTCATTTTTTCTTGGTGAACTGCATGAATATTTCATTTTGAAGAAAAAACAAAAAGAAGAGGACGGGATTAAATAAAATTTGATTCCGTCCTTCTCTTCTCATATCATTTAATCATTTTTCAAAACATTAAGATGTATACTCCTCTATTGAAATTTGTGTTTCAATTTTATCTTCAAAAGCATGTGCTACAATCTCTATATACTTTAAATACACATGCAAATATGTACTACAAACATATGATTTTCTTCAAATACTTCTATCTCTCCTTCTTTATATTGAACAAACTCCTTAACACCTTTCAACCCAATCCCATGCAGCTGTTTATTATTCTTAGATGTTTCAAGCAAAGCATTATTTTTCAAAACAGACTCAGAAATATAGTTGCCCACCACCAGATGAAGCATTTCCTGTTCCATTCCAATATTTAAACGGATATATCTATTTTCTTCTTTTTCCTGTTCCTCCGCCTCGATTGCATTATCCAATAAATTTGATAACATCACGCCGTATTCAATAGATGCCATCTCCTGATTCACATTTACTTTTACTTCTATTTTTATATTTTTAATGGAACACTGTGCTGCTTTATCACAAATCACAGTATTTAATATCGTATTGTCTGTGTAAGCAAAATACATCATATTTAATCTTTCTCCCAATATTTTGTCAATATCCTGTTCGACGATGTCATATTTTCCCTCTTGCAGCAACTGTCGATATGTTACAAAATATCTTTTCAGATCATGACGTAATAATTGCACTTCCCGATAACTTCTTTCTTCCTCCCTGATCCTTTCCTCCTGCTGTGATATCTGCATACGCAATAATGTGTTTTCCATCTCATAGTGATTCTGCTGATTTATATGAAGAATCATTTTTAAAATTATAATATTGGCAATAAACATCAATATATCTAAAATCAGGAATGTTTTCTGCCATATATCTGGGAAATCAATACTTTGTGACATGGCAATTGACAATAACACTATAATAAAAAAAATGGCGTAAAATATCGTAATAATCGTATATTCTTCTTTTTTTAACTTTATTTTATCATGAAAAACCCGCGTCAAAATATACGCTGTTAATAAATATACAGAATTCGTAAGTACGATTCCAAACACTCTTGCTGTACTTTCCGCTCCCTGAATACTTATATTGCGAATGGATTCCCCAGACAAAAGAAATGTTGTTCTTCCCCTTAACATACTTACCAAAACCATAAAAACATTGCAGGCAACAATAACTAAAATCTTTTGTTCTGTTTTCCCCTCAAGCAGGATACAGGACATCAAAAGCATCACACCCATGCCAAACAGCGACTGTAGTAGATTGGGGAACACCATAAAATGCGCAATACAAAAATTCAGTAAAATCCATCCGGCTATATACACTTTTTTCACAGACTGTTTTTGGTGAAATAATGCCGAAAGGATCCATATCTGTGTGATCTGACCTGCGGCACTTGCATATATCTCTGCTATCATACTTACTACTTCCATTTATTTTTCTCCCGGACATATTCCATATATGTATGCCGCACTTGTTCATACCGGTTATTTCCAACACTTATTTCCATGCCATTGCATAAAATCACTTTTTTTGTCCTTAATATTTTGATATATTTGCAATTGACGATGTAACCAATATTAACCCGTGCAAAACCATATTTTCCAAGCAATTTCTCATAATCAGAAATTTTTCCTCTTAATTCGAAGTTTTCACTCTCACAACAAATTTGCAGATAATGCCCCCTGCTCTCTAAAAACATAATATCATCGACTGCGATCCAACATTTTCCTTCTCTTGTAGAAAACTCTAACACTCTGCTCTCGATTTCTTTTTTTGTCAGAAATGCATGCAATGCCTCTTTCAATTCCTGATTCATTTTTTCTTTTCTTATAAACCGCAGCGGCATATATCGAAAAGATTCAAAAACCATTTCTTCATGATTGCTGATAAAAATAATGTCAGAATGTGGATTTTTTGTTAGTATTCTATCTGCCACTTCCATTCCATTTATCTCAGGCATGTCAATATCCAGAAAATACAAATCATCATCCACAGAGATATGATCCAATAACTCCTGACTGCTGTTATATTTTTCCACAAGTATTTCTTCTTTTTTCCCATATAATTCTGCCCTGATTTTTTCACACAATAACTCTGCAAAAGTATTATCATCATCGCAGATTACAATTTTATATTTCTCATGTTTTTTTATCATTTTTTATTTTCCTGTACCCATCATAATCACACTCATACTAACATCCCCGGATAGCCTTGTCCATGATATTACATGAAAAAAGCATATGTCCTTTGGAGAATGTTTTCCAAAAAAACATATGCTTTTTCGTAATAAATTGTATTGATATTCCTACAGCATCTTCTTTTTCCGCAAAAACAGCATGGTAATGATACAGATCAATAATGTGATAATACAAATGATCAGAAATCCGTGCGGTGTATTTGCAAACGGCATCCAGTTCTCGTTCACGTTCATTCCGTAGATACCGGAAATGACGGTTGGAATCGCCATTACAATTGTAATAGAGGTCAGATATTTCATAACATTATTCAGCCGGTTATCTAACAGCGAAGACATCAGCTCTCTGGTTCCGTTGATGATATCTCGGTAGATGGTTGTCATTTCAATCGCCTGACGGTTCTCCACTATCACATCATCCAGAAGTTCCTTATCTTCCGGATACTGCTCCAACCGTTTATAGCGCGTCAGCCGGTCAAGCACTACCCCATTTGCCCGGAGCGATGTTGCAAAGTAGACCAGCGTGGATTCCAGTTCGTGCAGGTTGATCAGATCAGAATCGTCTGTATCGCTTCCGACACGTTCTTCTATCTCAGTACGTCTTTTATCGATGATCCGGAGATTTGCCTGATAAATTGCTGCTGTCCGGTACAGGATCTGATACACAAAACGAAGCTTCTTCTTTGTGCTGAATTCTTTCACACGGCTCCGCACAAAGTTCTGCAATACCGGTGTATCCTCCGTGCAAATTGTGACAATGATATCCTGCGTCAGGATGATACCAAGCGGAATTGTCGTGTATGTTCTCTGATCATGACGTATCTCGATGGCCGGGATATCCACCAGTATCAGCGTATATCCATCCTGCAGTTCAATACGGGAACTTTCTTCAACGTCGAGTGCAGCCTTCACGTCATCAATATCTACCATTAATTTCTCAGCAATTTCCTCACACTCATCATGTGTTGGGTTGATCATCTGCACCCATACACCATCACTTAATTTTTCTTCTTCATGTATGACCTGATCGTCCGTCCTATAATAAGTCATCATAATTGTCACCTGTTCCTGCATTTCGTCGCATTTTCTCTAATAAATATCATAACATAGTTTTTTTGATGTTACTACGATATTTTTGTAAAATGCCTTTTCATTTTTTGCGGTCAGGAAGCTGTACCAGAATGATCGCCGCAAACATTAATACACAGCCAATCAATTCCCTGAGAGAAAGCGTCTGATGCAGGATAAGGAATCCTGCAATTACTGAAACCACTGATTCCAGGCTCAAAATTAACGATGCAACCGTCGGATTCATTCCTTTCTGCCCGATGATCTGCAGGGTATATGCAACGCCACAGGACATGACACCTGCGTATAGGATCGGCATCCATGCAGCAAGAATACTCGTCAGCTGTGGTTTTTCCGTGAGAACCATCCCTACACCGGACAGGATTCCACAGGTGAAAAATTGGATACAGGATAATTTCACTCCATCCGCTTTTGGGGAAAAATAATCAATGACTAAAATGTGTAAGGAAAATGCCAGTGCGCAAAGCATCAACAGAAAATCGCCTTTCTGAACAGAAAATCCACTCTCTGTCATGCATAAAAGATATAATCCGGCTACCGCGATCCCAACGCCACACCAGACTTTACCGCTCACTTTTTTTCTCAAAAAAATCCCAAGTACCGGAACAACCACAATATACATTGCTGTGATAAATCCTGCTTTTCCGACAGATGTATACATGATCCCAAACTGCTGCAGATTACTTGCAATACAGAGAAGCACACCGCAGGCAATACCGCCAATGAAAAGTGTCTTCCGCTCTTTGCCATCCATTTTTTTTGCAGCTTCCGTGTTGCCTTTTCCATTTATCTTTCCCAAAAGGGCAATGCATGGAAGCAGTACCACACCTCCAATGATGCTTCGCATCACATTAAACGTAAACGGGCCAACATAATCCATGCCGACACTCTGTGCAACAAATGCCACGCCCCAGATGGTCGCAGTTAAAAGTAATAATAATGATTGACGTAAGACAAATTTATTCATAATCCTCCTTGTTTGCGGAGCAAATGCGACTGTCCTTACAGGAGCAGAGGATTTTGTCTCCCTGCTTTCTATAACAGAATAGGGCGGCTTATAAAGCCACCCTGCTTAATCTTCAAAACTAAGTTACCATTTTCGGGCAATTTGTGCAAGCATTTCCACAGATTTGTTATGAAAAAACGGATGCCCAGTTTATAAATATCTTAGAACTGCTTAAGAGATTCTTCACTTTCCAGTCAAATTTCTGTCACAAATTTCCTTTAATATAAAATCATCAAAAGGAGCTGCCGGTTTCAAAGCAGTTTGGGGTTGGAACAGTTCCGTCTAAATACAATTCCTGTGGACATTATTTTTTCCAATGTCCACAGGGTGAAAATATATATGGGCAGCATTTCAGAGATTGAAATGCTGCCCTCCTTTTTAATGTCCGTCGCCGGATTTAAATCCGGTATCTGACACGATTTTTTCACTGTTCTGTTTCACGGTATCGGAAGCGGTGTAAGCACTGTCCTCATACAAAAAGATATGCAGTTCTTTTACATTGTCGCTCAGATCACACGGTATCACGACATCACCTGTTTTTTTGCTCAAAACCCTAGTTGTCTTGGTAAATGGAAATCCTGTGGTGTCTCCAATGGAATATTGGAAAACCTGTGACGCAAGCGCTAACAGTTCTGCATTTGAAAAACTGGTCTGGATATCACCACATACCTCATTGATGAGCTTATTTACGGTTGTAAGATCGGACTGCTGTGCTTTTTTCACCATCGCGGTCAAAACCGTACGCTGACGCTCTGTTCTGCGGTAATCATCACCGCCTCCATATCGGATTCTCGCATATGCACATGCCTGCACACCATTTAAAGTATATGTGCCTCCCTGCGTAAGATTCTCGGCCTTATTTCCAGTCAATTCGTTTAACTCCCGGATATATCCGGTCATGAGAGACGCCTCATCATCTGTGATCTCCATGTCCACACCACCAAGTAAATCGACGCATTCGATGATCGAGTTGAAGTCGACTGTCACATAATCTGTGATGTTTAAATCAAGGTTTACATTTAGCATGGATATCGCCTGCTCCGGTCCACCCTTAGCGTAGGCGGCATTGCATTTCTGGAAAATTCCATCTCCGGTATCCAAATAAGTGTCGCGGTAGACAGAAACCAATTTTACCTCTTTTGTATCATTATTAATATTGGCAAGCATAATGACATCGCTCCGCCCCTGCGACAAATTTCCATTGGAGCGATTGTCCAGACCAAACATCGCAATGGTCTGGTAACCCTTCATAATTTTCTGGGATTCCTGCGAAATATCCTCATTGACCTCAATCTTGTCCATATCCAGCTTTGTTTTCTCAATTTTGCTTAATTTTGACACAAAAAAAAGAACCACCGCAAGAATAAGCAGCAACACGATCTCCATGATAAAAATCGTGTTGCGCCGCCTTCTTGCTGCCGCTCTTTTCTGATATCTTCTGCTGTTTTTTCTGTGATTCTGTTCCCTTATCGGATTTACGTTTTCTCTCTGGCTCATTTTTCATCCCCGGCTTTCTTTTTGTAATGATTCAGTACTTCCTGTCTGAATTCATGTTACAAAAAGAAAGTCCGGGATTCAATCAAGCTTTTCTTAATCATTCTTAATAATCTGCCGCATAATTTCTTATAAAACTTTTAAGCATTCCACATTTTAAACCGCTGAATAACCGCTGATTCTCATGAAATAGCAAAGCAGATATAAGAGCAGTAAATGCGCCGGATAGAAAACATAGAAGAAATATTTCATTTTCCAGCCGTGGGTTCCGTTTTCTCCCGTATCCACATGGTTAAAATATATGGGCAGCATTTCGGAAGTGGAAATGCTGCCCTCCTTTTTACTCTCAATTCATCCACAAAATTACACCTATTGCCTGTACCAAACCATTTCCTGCAGATTACACCAGAAATAATCATCTGTACAGCCTGCTACATAGCATGTAAACATATCTCCAGCCTTGCTATCATCATAATAAAAGCTGAGTCTTGGGCATAACCCCTGTTGGGAGCGGTCTGTCAGTTCCCATACATATGGTTCCTGATTACAAAATCCTATATTTTCAGATTCTAATGTATAAATATAAGCACCGTCTTCCTGAATACGGAACGCCATGCCCCAGCTCGGACAATACCATGTGCCAATGAAATTCTTTTCCATTGTCTCAGCATAATCATCAAACACATCAAAGCCTTCCACCGAAGATGCATCTGCTGTGATCTGGAAAGACGCATATTCACTGTCTGTGATCGGTCCAGATTTCACTATATTGCTCTGATCCGGTTTAAGTTCCGTATCTTCTATTATTTCTGATGCCATCTCTGTGTTTTCAGTTTCCTGATTTTTTATGTCAGCTTCTGTGGAAATCTCTGTGCCATTATGATATGTTTCATCCTGGCTTTCCTGCTGCTTCCCCGTCTTCATTGCTTCCCATTGTGTATGTATATCACTTCCTGCACCCACAAAAATCACAAGACTCAATCCTACAATAAAGCACCACATCAGCACGAGGATAAAAATAGTTAAAAATCTTATTCCCTTCTTTTTTCCTAGTCCCTTCCCATTATTTTGGGAACGTCTCAGAAGATAAACAATCCTTACACTGACTAAAATCCACAAGCCCACTAAAAGCAGCGTTGCCCCAATAAGCATAAAATTATAATAACTATCTGAACTTCCCACAACAAATGTCCAGATTCCATAACCGACGGCAGTTGCAGCCATCAATATTCCAAACCAAAGATTCAGATATGGCTCTGTTTTTGTGTCCTGTTCTGCCATAATCTCCCACGTTTTTACAGTGTCCATCAGCCTGGTCTGATCCCCGCTTCTGAAAATCTCCTGTAATTCATCATCCGACAGCTTAACGGTCTTAGAAGGCACCGCAGCGCAATGCTCCAGTTCGATCTGCCAGCTGTCCTCCCTCGCACGAAATGATGCTGCTGCAAGCAGAAAATAATAGGTCTTCAACACATTTTTTCCCAGACTTTCTACTGCAATCTGGGAAAGTGCCTGTTTTGCAGCCAACGGTTTTTCCATCAGGATGTCCTGCTTGGCCATTGTCAGCAGGGTTATACTCTTTAAGAAAAATTTTTTATTATGATTTTCGCGATAGATGACCAGATTATAATCGTGCTTTTCCTGCAGCGTAAAATCCTTCATCCGCTTTGCAACAATTCCATTATGGAAAATGCGAAACCCCATCATAGAAAACATGCATATAACATAAAGAAGGATGTAGCTTGAAAGCTTTATTTCTATCTGTGGAAACAGTATTTTATCCACCATACCAAGAGCAAATAATAACAGTAAAATCAGATATCTGAACGCGCACTCTCTCTTTGCTCTCCGTATACATTTTCTTGCCATTTCAATTCCGCGGTTGTCGTACAATTCCACTGATTCATTTGTGTCATATATATTCACGATTCCTGCCCCTTTTGTATTATGTCAAGCTTGTATTTCATTTTCTATCAAAAGCTAAACCGCTGAATATCCGCTGATTCCCATGAAATAGCAAAGCAGATATAAAATCAATAAGTGTGCCGGGTAGAAAATATAGAAGAAATATTTCATCTTCCAGCCGCGGGTTCCGTTATAAAATGCGATCGGGATAAAGCCGAACAGCGCCGGTGTCTCCCAGATGAATGATGCGCATCCTGCGATGATCTGCCACATTTTTTTCTTGCGGAAAATGTATAAGACCATGATACAGAATACACCTTTTTCGGCATAATCGGTCTTTAAAAAATACGCCAGTGCCATTCCTGCTGCCACGATCAGGATATACAAGATCACCTTCAACGCCTGATTCCACTCTTCTTTTTCTTCCACTGCACGGTAAGCGATCATCGTCAGCAAACCAATGAATAGTGTAAAAAAGACATTCTGATAATTGAATTCGAGTATTTTGCTGCTGAATGCCAGATCAAACGGTATCTCTGAGAGCAACGCAAACAGTCCAAGCCGCATCGCATATTTTTTCACATCATGCGTATGTAGAAATCCCTCCACCAACAAAAAGCAAAAGATTGGGAACGCCACACGTCCGATCATTCGCATGACCGTGTACATCCAATACAATGCTCCATTTGCAGAGAGCCATTGCATGATCGCATCTGTATTGGTCTGATCGAGTTCTCCCAGCCCGTTTACCATCAGAAGTCTTGCCAGCACAGCAGCGCCGATATGGTCGATCAGCATGGTGACGATGGCGATCATTTTTAAGGTACTTCCGCTAATTCCTTTTTTCTTCTCCATAATCTTCCTTTTTCTAGCCAACAAACTCGGCAACACATCTTCTGTATGCCGCTACCGGATCAGCTGCCTGTGTGATTGGTCTGCCGACTACGATATAATCAGAGCCAAGCTCTTTTGCTTTTGCAGGTGTTGTCACACGCTTCTGATCTCCTACATCTCCGTCTGCAAAACGCACGCCCGGTGTGATGGTAAGGAATTTTTCTCCACATACTTCGTGTACTTTTCCTGCCTCTAATGGAGAGCATACCACACCGTCTAACCCTGCTTCCATTGTATTTTTTGCATAATGCATAACCGTTTTGTCAATCGGTTTGTCGATCCACAATTCTTCCTGCATCACTTCCTCGCTTGTGGAGGTAAGCTGTGTCACAGCGATCAGCAGAGGTCTTGTTCCGTCTGCTCTTGTCAGTCCCTCAATCGCTGCAGACATCATTGCTTTGGTTCCTGCCGCATGAACGTTGCACATATCAACATCAAGGTTTGATAATACTGCCATGGATTTTTTGACTGTATTTGGAATATCATGTAATTTCAGATCAAGGAAAATCTTATGTCCCATCTTCTTAATTGTTCTGACGATCTCAGGTCCTTCTGCATAAAAAAGTTCCATTCCGATCTTTACAAATGGCTTTTCATCCTGAAATTTGCTTAAAAAGCTCACTACTTCTTCTTTGCTGTTAAAATCACAGGCAATAATGACATCTCTTCCCATAAGTTCTCCTTTTTCTATTCTCTGTATTTATTCTTTTTACAGTGACCGTTATGTATCACCTCATCAAAGAATACTACATCCAAATTTAATTGTAAACATAATTACCCGCAAAAACATTCATTTTTTTCTAGACAATTGCATTTAATTATGCTAATATAACGAAGTATGGTTTTGGTCGTACAACCGAATATATCGGAATGTGGCTCAGCTTGGTAGAGCGCTTCGTTCGGGACGAAGAGGTCGCGTGTTCGAATCACGTCATTCCGACTGACTGAGAGGATATTGATATCACATCAATATCCTTTTTTTATTACTTTCACACAAAATTTCACCCAAACATACTACAAATATAAAATTTAACAAAAAATTCACATTATAACAGCAATTTGTGGCTGTTTTGCTGCTGGCAATATGCTATAATAATCGGACAAGCGAAAAAGGAGATGACACTATGAAGAATATAGAATTGTCAGCCTGCGAAGAAATGATAATGACAATTATCTGGAACAATGAGGCTGAATTAGATTTAGCAGCAGTCATGACTCAGACAAACGAGCGCTATCATACTGCCTGGAAACCACAGACAGTATCTACTTTTCTTTCAAGAGCTAAGAAAAAAGGCTTTCTGGCTTCTTATCAGAAAGGACGTTACTCTTACTATCAACCACTTGTGAGCAAAGAGGAATACCGCAAAATGAAGCTTCTCGCCCTGTTGACCAAGTTCTATGATAACGATAAGGAAGCTATGAAGAAAGATATAATGGCATGAAAAAAACAGTTCTAATTACCGGTGCGTCACGTGGTATCGGACGTGCAATCGCTGTTGCTTTTGCAAAAGCAGGTTATAACCTTGTCATCACCTGCTCCAAAAGTGAAACAGAACTTTTACATTTAAAAAACGATCTGGAAAGAGACTATTCCGTAGATGTCCTTGCAAGTATTGGTGACATCTCTGATTTCGAATATGTGACACAGCTTTTTTCACATATTGAGCAGCGTTTTCACGGTGTCGATGTGTTAGTCAACAATGCCGGGATCTCATATGTCGGTCTGCTAACTGACATGACGATCGATGAATGGAATCATATTCTGGGTGTGAATCTCACTTCCGTATTTTCCACCTGTAAACTGGCGATTCCTCATATGCTTTCCAGAAAATCCGGAAAAATCATTAATATTTCCTCTGTCTGGGGAAATGTTGGAGCATCCTGTGAAGTAGCCTATTCCGCCTGCAAGGGAGGAATGAATTCTTTTACCAGAGGTCTTGCCAAGGAACTTGCACCAAGCAATATCCAGGTAAACGCCATTGCATGCGGCTGCATCGACACACAGATGAATGCATGCTTTTCCGAAGAAGAACGTGCTGCATTAACAGATGAAATTCCAGCCGGAAGATTCGGAATGCCGGAGGAGGTTGCCTCCCTTGTTCTGACGCTTGCCGAAGGAAATGAATATCTGACAGGTCAAATCATAACATTAGACGGTGGCTGGATTTAGCCATCGTCTTTTTTCTTAGATTTTAAGAATAAATTCAGAAAATCGGTACTTTCCAATATTTACCAGTCAAGTGAGCTAAAATCCTTTTAATTTAACGAAAAGGAGCTCTCACTAATGAAAATTCAAGAAGAACGTGTACTCTTATTAATGGAGGAAAACGGAATCACACAGCGAAAAATGGCACAGGATCTCGCCATTTCCCCAACCACACTAAATGGCTATCTGCATGGAAAATATCTTCATGTTCCGGATGATGTGATATGCGAAATTGCTGACTATCTGCAGGTTTCTGTCAACTATATTACAGACCGGTCAGCACTGCTTCAGATTGGGAACGGGATCCACGACAAAGAGGAAGCGGTGGTTTTTGATAATTATCGTCATCTGCGTCCTTCTGACAAAAAAATCGCAGCCGACCTTATCAGCCAGCTGCTTAAAAATAATTGTGAGGATTCCAGCAAATCATGATCATGTTTACTGGTTTTCCTCGGCGGTCAGGATCATGACTGTCCTCGGCGGAACTTTTAATGATTTTTTATAATAAAACTCTGTCTGTTCTTCCACATTTTTTCCATCTTCATATGGAAGGAATGTGTTGACACAGACTTTCCACTGCATGCCCATTGGAAGCTCCGGAAGCTGCATAATCAGTGTTTCCCAATATGCATTCATACAGTAGAACACAATATCATCACGGATATCATTCTCATCTCTCCCTGCATACATAATACCGATCAGCCGGCTGTTATTATCTGTACCGCCATTCCATGGGAAACCATTGTGGATACTGATCTCCGGCAGTTTACATGCCGCCGGTTTTGTGGTCTTACGCAGGATCGCATTATCTTTCCTCAGGCGGATCATATAGCGGAAGAAATCGTGGATTTCTTTGTATTCTTCCAGACGGTTCCAATCCAGCCATGATGTGATATTATCCTGACAGTAAGAGTTATTATTTCCAAACTGTGTATTGCAAAATTCATCTCCTGCAAAAAACATCGCCGGTCCGCGGCTGCACATCAATGTTGCAAACGCATTTTTTACCATGCGTCGGCGCAATCCCTCGATTTCCGGATCGTCTGTTGCTCCTTCTGTTCCACAGTTCCAGCTGTTTCCATTGTTATCGCCGTCTGTATTTCCCCAGCCGTTTTTCTCGTTGTGTTTCATATTATAAGAATACAGATCATATAAAGTAAATCCATCGTGACAGGTCAGGAAATTCACGGATGCACTGATTCCGCGGTGTGCCGGATCGTATAGGTCTCTTGATCCTGTAATTCGTGTGATCGCTGTACCCGCCATGCCGCCATCGCCCTTCAAAAAGCGGCGCATGTCATCACGGTATCTTCCATTCCACTCTGCCCAACGGTTCCAGGATGGGAAACTGCCCACCTGATATAAACCACCGGCATCCCATGCCTCGGCGATCAGCTTTGCTTTTGCGAGAATCGGATCGCATGCAAGTCCCTGTAAAATAGGTGGATTTTCCATCGGTGCACCATTCTGGTCTCTGCTTAAAATAGATGCAAGGTCAAACCGGAATCCATCCACCCTGTAATTGATGACCCAGTATCTCAGACAGTCAATGATAAATTTACGCACGATCGGATGGTTACAGTTCATGACATTTCCACATCCACTAAAGTTGTAGTAATATCCATCCGGTGTCAGCATATAGTAGATATTATTGTCAATTCCTTTAAAGGAAAAACATGGTCCCTTCTCATTTCCCTCCGCTGTATGGTTAAATACAACGTCCAAAATAACCTCTATTCCATTTGCTTTCAGTTCATAGATCAGATTCTTTAACTCATCACCCTCATGGTTATGTTCCACCACTGAAGTATAACTTGTGTTGGGCGCAAAAAAACAGACCGTGTTGTATCCCCAGTAATTATACAGACGTTCTCCGTCCACCACACGGGTATCTTCCATCTCATCAAACTCAAAAACAGGCATCAGCTCCACTGCATTGATCCCGAGATCTTTCAGATAAGGGATCTTTTCCCTCAAGCCCTCAAAAGTACCTGGTGCTTTCACGCCGGAAGATGCATCTCTTGTGAAACCACGCACATGCATTTCATAAATGACCAGATCTTCAAACGGATGATTCAGAAAACAGCTCTTTTCCCAATCAAAATTATTTTCCACTACCCGGGCATGGTATACAAAGTCTTTTCCACCTTCCGGGCGCTCTCCCCAGTGTCTCTGCCCTGTCACTGCCCGGGCGTATGGATCAAGCAGGATATTGTCTTTATGAAACCGCAGTCCTTTTTTTTCATCATATGGTCCATCCAGCTGGAACGCATATTCAAACTCTTCGATATTTAACCCAAATACCAGCATGGAATATGTGCTTCCAATACAGTAAGTTTCCGGATAACGTATTTTTGCAAATGGCTCCTGTTCTTTCGGGCGGAACAATAACAGTGTACATCCGGTCGCTCCCATGGAATGGATGGTAAAACTGACTCCATTCGCCGCCTGCGCCGCACCATTCCTGTCATAAAATCCGGGCCGTACCTTATATCCTGAAATTTCATCCAGCGGCTGAAGTTTTTCGCCCCTGAGTGGTCTGTGATCAAAATCCATCTGTTTTCACCTCATTTTCTTCTGCTCTATATTAATGCGTTCTGACTATATTCTTATTATACTCGAAATACGTGATTTTACAAACTTTGTATACTACATTATATGTAATATGCTCAAAAAGGAAGCGCTTCGAAACAGCTTGCAGATTATCATTGTTTTCTTTTCGGAAAAATGGTAATATAAAATCAATATTTCACTGGTGTATTGCCAGCGATCACAAATGCAGATGAAAACGGACTGTACTTGTCAATAACTTGAGGAGGGTATCATACATGGAAGAAAAGATTTATAAAACAATGAGTTCCACAGGTGCTGCAAATCTTGCAATCGGGATCTGCGTTCTTGTTGGCGGAATTGTTTCCGGAATCCTTTTGATCGTAAACGGTGCAAGATTATTAAAACACAAAGGAAAAATTATGTTTTAATGGTATCTTTCCAAAAAGGAGAGAATGTATCCCTTTAAAGGGACACTTTCTCTCCTTTTTTCTTGCAATAAGTCAGCCTATTTTACGAATTCCTCAATCACACAGGAATGTTCCTTTGTCTTCACATCATAATTAATCCCGACAAGCAACAGATTTCCCAGATAATCTTCCAGACTTTGGCAGTATTCTTTCTCTTTGATCTGGCTGATCGCACCGGCTGCGCTCTTATCCCATTTTAATTCGACCACAAGTGCCGGTTTCTCCGGGTATTTTTTTCTTGGAATATATACCATATCTGCGAATCCTTTTCCCCCTGCCAGTTCACGATGCACAGTATAAAAATTTCTTGCAGCGTATAATGCCAGCGAGATTGTATAGCTTAATGCATTTTCGTCATTATACTGAATATGTGACGTCTCAAAATGAGCCTGTCTGATTCCTTCTGCAACCTGTTCCGGTCTTCTCTGCCAGATGGCATTCAATATGTCTGCGGAATTTTTCAGTGCCTGTGATACTTCTCCCCAGTCAGACACAGACACCGCATTCACATACTCACTTCTTATTTCATTATTTGGAATAAACACACATTTTTCATTCGAGTCATACCCCAGATAGCCTAGATGGATCAACAGTGTCAGGACATCATCCTCGGTGCGGAAAGTCGTCATATCGTTTGTAAAACTGCCCGTATTCACCGGTACTTTTTCCCCGGCGATTATGCTTAACACATCATCTTTCAGTCCGTCAAAGTTCATATCAATGTAAAACTGTAACGCTTCAAATGTTTCTGTCTGATTCCAGTAATTTTCTATTTTTTCAAAACGCATACAGTTCACAACCGATCTCGGACTGTAAATGGATTTCTCTTTTTCAAAGGAATAACCATCATACCAGCTTTTCACCTCTGACATGTCTGCTTTATATTGTCTGCACAATGCTTCTACTTCTGTTTCCGTGAATCCCACATAAGATGCAAGTGGTCCGGGACTGATCATGGAAAATTCATCAAACATATTTAACGCAGAATGCGTCCCATACTTTTTGATTGGCAGAATTCCTGTCATATACGCAAGGTGAATGTATCCTTTATCTTTTAGCAGATCTCTCAGAAAATCAAGGTATTTCTCCTGCGCTTCCTTGTCCTGCTTGTATTCCCTGAAAATACAGTCCCATTCATCAATAATCACTACGAACGGAATCTTCTTCTCTCTGTAAATATCCTGCATGGATTCCACAAGGTCTGTATCGTCAAAATAATCCACATCTGGATGCTCTGCTTTCAGTTCCCGGATCACCAGCTTTTTGATCCGGTCGATCAGCTTGTCAACATCACCGGTTCTGCTTAAGAATTCCTGCATATTCAAAAAAATAGTATCGTACTGATTTAAATGCTTTTTAAATCCGCTCTCTTTTGAAATTTCCAATCCTTCAAACAGTTTTTCCGAATCACATTCTCTGCTATAATATGCGGACAACATGTTAGCTGCCATTGATTTTCCAAAACGTCTCGGTCTGCTGACACAGATGTATCTCTGCATTGTGTTGATCACATGGTTACAATACCCGATCAAACCTGTTTTATCCACATAGATTTCGGAATGAACCATCTTATAGAACATGTCATTTCCCGGATTCAGATAATTTCCCATGAAGTCCTCCTGCTTTTCTATTATCGGCTGACGTTCACTATATGTTCCCCGTCACTGCCTGCCCGGCATTGCCTGTCATATTTTCGTTGCTTATTATGTTTATTGTAACGCTTTTGTAAGAAATACAAAAGAGCTTTTAAAATTTCTTTTTCGCATAAATAAGCATATAGATAACTCCAACACCCCAGAACAGAATCGCCACCCCACTTTTTCTCTCTGATTTTTGGTTCATTATAAAGGGTGTAGTGACTATAAGGTCAATGATTTTTGCACAAAATAAAAATATCTGACCGAAAATATAATTTCTCGCCAGATATTTTCATTTATGAAATATTATGTTCCATACAATACTTTTCTACTAACTCTATAAATTCTCCTGCAACTGCAATCTGCCGCTCTGATTCTTCTTTACTTGCAATATAAAAATCATCATAATCACTGGCATGCCGTATCTCTTCTGCCTCACCGATTTTTCTACCCACTTCTCGCGGAAAAATCTCTGTCTTAACATAATCTTTATTGAAATTGGCAATTGCATCTTTATGACGTTTAAATGCCCTTCCATCTAATGCATGAACTGCATTTATCGCATGAAAAATTGCATAATAGGCTCTGTTATTTGCGCCTTTATATTCACCTGCATTTAATAATATCTTTGCAGACTTCAGATCAGATTTTGCCGTCTCTATACGATATGACACAAGGTCTTTTCTTGTCCCTATCTTCTCATTATACTGCTCCATACAAAACCACTCCCTCCTTGTTCACATTTTCATAAAATGGATAATTAACAACCCATTTTTTAAAATGGCTCTCACTCTTCGCAATCGGTTTTATATCGATATCATTATCTAAATTGAAATCATAAGTCATATAGGAAAGTTCCTTGCTGTACTTCTTCAAATCTAAATCTGACAAATCCAGCAAGATCATAATATCTACGTCTGAGTCTGGTCTGAAATCTCCTCTGGCATAGGACCCATACAGAATAATCTTTGATAAATGTGTACCGTATATTTTTTTTATTTCTGAAATATAAGCTTGTAATAATCCGTTCATTTTTTGTGGCATAATTGTTACTCCTTTCCAGAATTATTTCACATTTCTCTCTCTATTATATCCTCTGATTCTTTATTCCACAATATTCTTTACGATTTCTTCCTGATCCCATTCACGATCGCATAAAACGCCGGGAATAATACACCGACAACCGGCCAGATGATCCATGTTCTGTCCCAGTCATTAGTTGTAAAGCTCCATGCAAGATAGATGGCTGTGGCGATCAGCCAGTAAACCATTACCGGCCCAGACATCTTTTTGTTTTCATGTTTTTTCTGTCTGGTGTAGTCTTCTTCCTCCAGAAGCTGGTTCATCGCATTCATTTTGGCAGCACTTCGCACAATAAAATAGGTTCCGATTGCAACAAGCGTTAAAAGCATGCATACTGCTGAAACCATGTAAAAATCACTTTCAGATACAGCAAGTGTTCCAAATAAAGGAATCACAGAGCATATGCAGCATGTAATTCCGATGACAAGCTGAGTCACATACGGACTGTGATAAGCATCTCTTTTTTCCTTCACCATGCCGCTTACTCCATAGGCAGTCTCTATGTCTTCCTTTTCCATAAATTCATATTTCTTTGTTTTCATACCACAAAGAATAAAAATCGTTACTGCAATTGCAATTAAAACAATCAAAACACAGATTCCTATTCCAGCCGTTGCATTTTCACTGATATGATAATTTGGCATCTCACTCATTGCTCCAAGCATTAATAAGACAATTGGAGATAAAATGCACAGCATCGTAGCAAAGGCTGTTTTTCCTGCCGACCAGTCAATGATCTGCAAATATTCATTTGCCATTTCCATTGTAACTTTATGTACGCTCCTGTCGCTCTCGCTTTCATTTTCATGCATCTGTGACGGCGCGTATTCTTCCTCTTCCAGTTCATCTTTGATCAGGTAATCTGTGGTCACTCCAAAAATCTCGCTGAGTTTTAAAATCTTATCCAGATCAGGGATAGACTGCGCACCTTCGTATTTTGAAATCGACTGGCGCGTCACTCCGAGTTTTTCTGCAAGCTCCTCCTGTGACCATCCGTTCTTTTTTCTCAGGTTGATAATTTTTTCTGCTAAGATCATAACTTCCTCCATTTTTTCGTCTTTTCTTTTTCCGGACAATTGCTTTTCGCTTTCAGTTCTCTTTTTCGTGTCCTCGAAAAATTTCTCTGTGTTGTGCCAAGATTGAGCGTCTGTCCATAAGAAAAAACTATCATTTTTTACCATTACACACCAGAAAGCCGCCTCGTCAATTTGTCAACCGATGGTTGCGATGCGCTTGTTTGCGGTATTTTATAGCAAAAAGAGAATCATTTTCAGATTTAACAAAAAATTAACTTAAAAGTAATTTACTTCAAAGTTAATTACGTCATATGTAGTTTGCTAAACGTATTATATCAACCCATAGTCTCCCAGGCACCGTTTCAACCCATCCATCACACCACTGAACACGACTCCATGCTCCGCTGCCTTGCCACAGTCCATCCAAAGATTATGCACCGCAGAACCTTCTTGTACTTGCTGCCTGCTTCCGGTGATACGCAAAAATTCTTTGGTGATCTCATACATAGACTGAGTTGTCTCGCTTCCAAAATTGTAAATTCCACCCGGAAGCTTTATCACACGTTCCATATTCTCGCACACTTCACGCAGATAAGTAATCCCGCGATACTGATGTCCGAAGGTAAGCGTCTCTTTCGCATTGAGGACATTCAATAGATAATTGCCTCTCGGTGAAATGTAGTCATACATCCATTCTGCCCGCAGCAGCACAGAATCCGGCTGTCTGTCCAACACCCGCTGTTCCATTTCCAGTTTATGCGCTCCATAGATATTCGCAGGTTTTGCCTCATCCTCCCGATATGGTCCGTCGCTCTTGCAGCCACGGTACACCTGATCTGAACTGAAACAGATCAGTTTTCTTCCGTCTGATGCTTTCGCCAGATAAACCGGAAGAAGTACATTTGCATAATAGGACTCTTCCGGATTTTTCTCACAGATCCCCACATCCGACATTGCAGCTGTGTGGATGATCACATCTGCTTCGCTCTCCTCCACGATCTGCCTGATCTGTTTTTCGTTCATTCCCTGAATGGACGGCGCGGCAATTGCTCCTTCTAACTCTTTCATCAGGCGTGTGCCCACAAAGCCGTGTGCTCCGGTAACTAATATTTTCATTTTGTTTTCCTCCTCATTCTTTTTAATGCATCTTCAACTCAAAGTCTTGATTTTCCTCCTCACATAATATCACTCATCGCCCTGTGCAAAATATGCATCGCAGAACCCATTCCATTTTTCTTCATACTCATCATGTTCTAATTTCGTCAGATCATGTGGTGTGTAAATATTTCTTTTTTGTGCTTCTGTCACAAAATATTCCAGATAATCTGCCTCTTCCGCTGACCAGAAAGCCAGCACCGTATCCAACCCTTTCTCTGCCGCAACCGCCATCCTCGTGTGTCCATCCATTGAAACAATTTCGTTTCCAAACTTTTTCAATGGAATGATGACATCTTCCTTCGTATGGATGAAAGTGCCCACTTCTTTTTTCTTGGACTTATCCACGTAAAACTGCGATGGCTGTATGTTTTTCAACGGAATTTCAAACAATTCCACTTTTGGAAATTCTTTTACCATGTTTCCCTGTACATCCCGGAATGTCGTGATATGCTCTGCAAAGAAACGGAAATACTCGATCACCGCCTCATAGTATTTCCTGTTTTCCCCGGTGATCACAGCCTCCGATGTTCCGGTGGTCAGCACCTCATAGAAAAAGATGCCATTTACCACGAATGCACCGTGCTGTCTTAATACTTTTTCGGAAAAACGATTATCTTCATAGCTGTTGATACGCTCAATATCCAATTGTTCTACTCCCTTTATTGGCATGCTATTTTCCTCACCTGTTCGTTATTCTGCTTACATAAAAAATCCTCATGTGTCATACATCAACGATAACACATAAGGATTTCCTCTTCAAATTATTTATTTCAGGGAGATTAATGAAAAAAAGTTTTGCATCACCAATGATGGTGTATCAGATTTTATCGGCACTATGCATACCATCTTTCTAGCAGATTCCCAGATAACTTCCCAGTTTCTCAAACTCTTCCGGATTAATGCAGTTCGGTATTTCCACATCTGCAATCTTTTCCCTGCACTCCTCATAATCCATCCAGCAGACTTCTGCGACTTCCGACTCTTGCAGTTTCAGTTTACCAATATCCACCGGCTGTCTGTATACAAAATCATTACTGAACTCATTATCCCGGAATATTTTTCCAGCAAAAGTTGTCCCAAACTTCACGAGTGTTGTTCCGAATAGTTCCAGCTGCTCCGGCTGTGCAGACAATCCCAGTTCCTCCTCAAACTCCCGCAGTGCACTCTCCATGACCCCATCTCCGGCACTGATATGCCCGGCAGAAGAGATATCATAGCAGCCGGGGTACGAATCCTTGTTATCGCTCCGCTTCTGAAGCAGTACATCATATCCGCTCTTATCATTTTCCCGCACGATCCAGATATGAACAGTTCCGTGCAGTGCGCCTTCACGATGTGCCACACCGCGTTCTTTTACTACGCCTGTTTTACTTCCATCCTCATTTAAAATATCGAAAAGCTCCAACTCTTTTGCATCCAGAACTGCCTGCTCCAGAATATCCTGCTTATTGTATACAAGCTTTAAAGAAAAGAACTCCTTCTGCTCCTCTAACAGACGGAAGAAAATCCGGTCGCCTTCCCAGAGATTCAATTCCGGAATCTGGTCTTTTTCTACCCATTCCAGCACACCTTCGTTGCAGTCGATTGGTGTTCCCTCGAATCCATCTGCTGTAAAAAGTGACATGTATTCTACGGTATCTTCCCCCAGAACAAAAGTTATAATACCACGATATTGCCATGAAGTCAGGGTATAACCGGTTTCCTCCCGGACTTCCCTTAACATGCATTCTTCCGGGCTTTCTCCCCACTCAAATTTTCCTCCGACACCGATCCATTTATCATGATTAATGTCATTTTCCTTTTTGATCCGGTGAAGCATCAGATATTTGTTATCTTTTTCGATATAACATAAGGTTGTTAATTTGTTCATCTGTGAAAATACCCCTGTCTCTTTTCATTTAATTTTAGCTTATCACTAAACCAGGGGATATTGCAACCTATACGCTGTGAGCACTGCTCATTGCTTACGCATAGTATTTTGCCTGTGCGCTCCAGAGTTCATAGTATTTGCAGTTCGTCTGTTCCACGAGTTCCTCGTGTGTGCCCTGCTGCACGATCCTGCCCCGGTCAAAGACAACAATCTCATCGCAGAACCGGCAGGAAGAAAGCCTGTGGCTTATGTAAACCGCTGTCCGGTCTCCTACGATCTCATTGAAACTGCTGTACACCTCCGCTTCCGCGATCGGATCTAAGGCGGCAGTCGGTTCATCCAAGATCAGAAATGCCGCGTTCTGATACAGCGCCCTTGCAAGTGCGATCTTCTGTTCCTCTCCGCCAGAGATGCTCACACCATCGGCATCACAATCCTTGTAAAGCCAGGTATCTAACCCCTTTTCCATCCGGGCAGAGCGCGCATCAAAGCCAGCCTTGCTTAAACATTCCAGTACTTTCTCTGAGTCATACTCTGTGGATGCTGCCACATTCTGCCCAAGCGGAAGGGCAAATAGTTTAAAATCCTGAAAGACAACTGAGAATACGGACATGTATTCCTTATAATTATATTTCTTAATGTTGATTCCATTCAGCAGGATCTCGCCTTCTGTCGGATCATAGAGCCGGCACAAAAGCTTGATAAATGTTGATTTTCCAGAACCGTTCTCCCCGACGATCGCTAATTTTTCCCCGATACGGAATTTCAGATTGACATGGTCTAACACTTTTCTGTCTGTGCCTGGATAGCAGAAGCTGACATCCCGAAATTCCACCTCGTACTGGCAGTCATTCCTTTTTTCCACGGTGAGGCTTCCCTGATACATATCATTCGGCGTATCCAGAAAATCAAGTGTTTTCTTTAAAAATTCCCGGTTTGTATGCACTTCGCCAAGTGCGCCCAAAAGCTCCTCCAGATTGTGGCTAAGCGCCGTCACCGCACTGATATACTGCGTCACAGCACCAATTCCAAACGCTCCTCCGTATGCCTTCAGACAGACAAGCAGATAGACCAAACCACTGCAGAGCCGTTCTGTCATCTTAGCAACTGCTGACAGGATGCCTCCTTTTCCTTTCTCCATGCGGTCCATCCCGGTTCCTATCCCCCAGACTTTATTTTTCTCATAAAATCCCATGACAGCCGGAATCTGCTCATAAACACGGATATCCTGCTCCCGTTCCCGTTCTCCTGCCATACGTGCCATAAAGCTCCAGAGGCGGTTTCCAAACGTTGCACGCTCGGAAAGTTCTGCAGCCATGTTCTGTACCCGTTCCTCAACCCAGGATGCCAGCGCCGTAAATCCTAGTATTCCAGCAAGAAATACAATCGTAAAAA
>ERZ773235.1511-NODE-1511-length-23446-cov-13.400881_pt1 | contig 23446 bp, 30 predicted proteins | sample MGYA00580522_ERZ773235 | MGnify/ENA primary metagenome ERZ773235 (study PRJEB29015, sample SAMEA2737797) | human gut metagenome | biome: human gut; feature: human-associated habitat; material: faeces | place: China | collected 2012 ...
GACAGCGACGCGCATAAGCGCATCGCTGTCCCGCAGGCTTTCTGCGTCCTTCTGGCGTACACCCGGCCAAGACCCAAAAGCGGCAAAGTTTGTCGTTCTGATACCCGGCCCGGGGATGTTTGTGAACGTGCGGAACGCTCCGAGGGTATAGTGATGTAACATTACGATGTTCAGTTAAAAAGTAGTTATTTTTATACTTGTTGTTGTGTTTTCAACCCCAAATTCATAAATCTAATTATCTAGGCTTATTGAAAGGGTTTTTAATGTTGTGTCATCAAAATCGGGGTTTTCATAGCTTATAAACATAAATACAAATCCCTTATCAAGATTATATTTTAAGCAAAATTGTTTGACATCATTAAGTTGAGATGTCTTGCGTTCGCAAACGGGGCAAGTTACCCATTCCATTTTTCCGCGTCCTTGACACTGATTTCCACATTTCTTGTCGTGCTATCATAGGTTGGGCAGACAAGAAGCTCTTTTTCCAGAGTTGTACCGTCTTTCAGTTTGAGGCTCACAGTGATATTGATTTCATCAGCAGACCACTGACCGTTATCATCTGCAATTCTGTACTCGAGGAAAACTTCGGACGAACGCTGATCATCATTGTTGACAGTATATGTGTTGCCAACATAGGAGTAACTATAAATGCCATCAGCCGAGCGTCTTGTTGCGTATACAGGAAACTCGCCAACGGACGCATCTTCCAGCAGTTCTTGGGTGGCAAACCATGCATTGTTATTTTCCAGATCGGACAAACTTTGAGCATTTTCTTCACCGTTAATCGTATACGAAACAGACTCGATGTCGCTGTTTTCACAGACAATACGAAACAGGAAGTTTTCTCTTCCGTGGCCGTTTCCTTCGTCATATCTTGCATAAAAGCCAGAATTGATAGACATATCGTCAGTAATGACAACGGGGGTAGTTCCAATTTCATATCCCGTTCCATCGGCAGCATACGCAGTCATTACAAGACTAAAGCCGGGAGTGGTGGGAGTGGAGGGAAACAAGACCCCAGCCAAAACGAAGCACAGACAGGCTGCAACAGCTCCCCACTTAATCCACTTCGGTTGTTTTCTTGCTTTTCTTGCAGGGGCCGCTTCAACAATGTACTCTTCATTCACTTGGCTGATAGCATTCAAAATGCGTTTTTCTTTCATAAGTTAATACCTTCCTTCTCCAATAATTGCCGCAGCTCATTTCGTGAACGCAGCAAAGACATTTTTACTTTGCTTTCGCTGATCGAATAGTCGGTGGAAATTTCTTTTATAGGACTCAAATACCAATAGCGGCGCATAAAAATCTTGCGCCTCTCTTTGGGGAGTGAAGCAAGAAAACAGTTGAACACTTCTGCTAACGCTAAATCGTCAATAATTTGCTCAGCATCGCCAGTAGCCGGAATACAATCATGTAGTTCCTCAAGGGCAAGCATGGTTTGCCCGGCTCCGCGTTTTTCGGTATTGTATTGATCCCATTTGTTTAAGGATAAATTGCGAGTGATTTTTCCAAGGAAAGTGGACAATCTGTTGGGGCGATGCGACGGCATGGATCTCCATGCATTCATGTATGTATCGTTGACACATTCCTCGCTGTCCTCATTATTATGCAAAATGTTATAAGCGATATAGTGACAATACTTGCCGTATTTATTCGCCGTTTCGGATATGGCATTTTCAGAGCGAGCCCAAAATAAGTCCACAATTTGCTTATCCTCCATGCGTACCTCCTTTCCCTTGTGATAAGGCCTTTCACCCTAATACACAGGATAACTGCTTACTTCGTTACAATATTTTTGAAATATTATTTTTATTTTAATAGCCATATATAACAAACACAAAGATAGCCAGAGCATACCCTATCAGAAAGCAGACACCAATTATACACCACACAAGAGCAGCAATAACATTACCACCAAGGAAAAAACCTGAATCCGATGTTACAATAACTTTTTCTCCGTTATCCATAGTAAGCAAGAGCCTGGCACCAATTTCTGGCCGAATGGATTTTGTCCGTTTCAAATTGATAATAACTGCCTTCGATGCTCGGAAAAAAGATCTGTTTTTCAAATGGTTTTCTAACTCATACAGTCGCTTATCCGTTTCGTATATCTGTTGCTCGGTATAAATGAATGTCTTGCGATCCACCGACTCGATATACAAAATATCATTCAAAGCAATTTGAAAAAGTTCTCCTTGCCGCCGACAGCACAATTTTGTGTTGAGAGAATCCAATGCAGATACAATTCTTTGAACATTTTCATCTTCGGCCATACAATTTATGATGACTTCAATTTCTTGAATATCAGCCTGTATGTTAATTGCTACTTTCAATTTTCACCCCTCCCCCTATGTGTATTTTATAAAAGGCAAATCAGTTTTTCAAGACAGAGCGACTCAAGATGCACCAAACAGCGACAGAGTTGCAACCAAACCCTATTTGCGCCAGTTTTGGGGCAGCGCACTAACGGCAAGCAATGCAAGTGTATTTATCAGAACCGCAGAAAAGTTTCCCCCTCCAATCCCTGCAAAAAAACAATGACCCAACACGTATTTACTAAATGGAAAGGAAAATCACAATGACTTTTGCAAAAACCTTTGGGCAGCGCCATGTCCTCCGCTTTCTGGACAGCCATGTTAATCTTTCCGGCTGCCGTATTACCGCAGCTTCTCCCGCCGGTCTGCGGGTGACCGATGGCGTACACAAGCTCTGCCTGAAAAGCACAGACGGCTGCATTCAGCGTGAAGATGATCCGAACAGTGTAGCGCCGGAGATCATTGAAGTCTACGGGAGCACAGCGCGCCGAACCGCTGTGACTAAACGCGGGGAATTGAGCCGGATGCCCCGCAGGCTTACGTTGCAGCAAACTGTGGAATTGCCGGAAAGCCTCTTGCGTCACTTTCTCTCACACCCGCAGCTCTCCGATGTTGATGTGCGCCGCCTTGTGGATACCGGAAGTGTGGATGAGGACGCTTACACGAGTATGCTCCTATGGTTTCTTGCGGCAGGCGGTGATGGGCACCGGCTCATTTTCGGCGGTTGTGACGAAGTAGGCGCCTATATGGAGTTGACCCTCTGGCACAACACCGCTCATGCTGAATCCTTCCAGTTCTATCTCAGCGATTACCCCTGTCCCGGCTATGCAGAATAAAAGGAGCTTGCTTATGAACATGGAAAAAATAGGGCAAATCCAGCTGCCCGCCCCGGAGGACTTCGATCCTCACCCCCGTCTGCTGCTCAATGGACGCGGTATTCACGCCGGAGAGACCTTCCATGCGCTCTTTCCGGATGGATGGCGGGAGATCACCATAGAAATGAGCTGGGAACCGGAGGGGCCCGGCTGCTGGTACATCTCCACCCCCGGTTTTACCCACATCTGTCCCATCGGTCTGTTCGTAAAGGAATAGGCCGAGACACAACATCTATAAAATACGCCGCGAATAAATACTATATATTGTGTTTCTTGCTTGACACAAGCTATATCCTGTGGTACAATACGCTTGTAAATGAATTTTGCACAATTTCCCTTATCAGGGACATGGACATAGATCCGTGTGTGGAGTGATCCACCTGTGCACGCTGTCAGGTTTGTACGCAAGTGTCAGTAGGACGACTGTACCCTTATTGGGTATCTGCCGCTTTACTGGCACTTTTTATATATAAGTATTGCCCTCGCGGCAGAAAGGAGTTGTATGGCAGAAGTCCATGTTTTCGGTCGGGTGACCAATGACCTTCAGCTGAAAATGAGTCACAGGCAAGTCCCCTATGTGTCCTTCGGTCTGGTCGAATGGATCGGGCGCAGGGATACCGGTCACAGACAGTATTTTGAGGTCTGGGCATGGGGAACGGCTGCATTGTCGCTGGCGGATGCAGAGATCCACAAGGATTCCCGCATCTGGGTCCAAGGCTTTTTGGAGCTGGTGGACTGCACCAGAAACGGTGGAAGCGAAAAGGACAAGCGGCTGAAGCTCAGCCTGACAGGATGGCAGACAAAGCCTCCCCGTACAGCGCAGAGCCCCGCACGAAAGCAAAGCCCCGGCGCTGCCCAGCCGCCGCTGCCTCCTGTGGAGGTCGTGGACGGAGATCGGGAACGCCTGCCGGAATAAGCGTATTCCGGCAAAGTGAAAAAGAGGAACCGCATCATGTGTTTTAAGAGATTCTGGACACATACGCGGTTCCTCTTTTTTTGTTTTCCAGATTATTTTTGAAAGGTGGCAACTGAAATGAAAAAAGAATCTCCCCTTTGGAGCAGTATCTCGCTTCTCATCGGTATCGTGATCGCCATTCTCGCACTCATCCGCGGACGGATGCTTCTCCCCCTGCTGCTGGCGGTGTTTGCCCTTTGGCTGCTGTGGTGGCTCTTGACGCAGGCTCTTCCGCTCTGGCGCAATAACCGTGCCTACCGCGCAAAAGAGGCTCGGCTCCGCGAGCAGACTGCGGCGGCAAATGGCGGCGGTCAACTGGCAGACGCGCTGCTGTGCCATGTAAACTACCGGATCACCGCCATGCTCCGCGCCGCATATCCCAACGCCCGTTGGGAGTGGCTGGCGGACAAGCCCTCCCGCTTTGCGGTGGAGGGCGGCACGGCCCGTATCCGCGTCTATGGTATTCCGGATTTTGATTACGCCGATGTGAAGCTGGATCAGAAGGCAAATCTGGGCTGCTCGCTTGTCAAGCTCTCTCCGCTGGTGACTGGGGCATCGGACACACAGCCGCCAAACCGGCAGCCGGTAAACCCCCGCGTCTGGTTTGAGACACGGGGCCGCGCCGTATTGGAGGCGCTGGTTACCGATCTGAACTCCAGAGGCCACAGCAGCCTGACCGTGCAGGAAAACGGTGAGGTTTTTGTGCAGGCCAAGGAAAACGAAGCGGAACCGGCAAAGGAAACCTTTCTGGACTTTCCTGAAAAGGTCTACTGGCCGCAGCTGGTCAAGGTTTTGGAGGAAGAAGGCTACGCTGCCGACGCAAGAGACGCGGATATGGAGAAAAATGATCTTGGCTACATCGTGGACTATAAGCGTTACGACGCCAATGTATTTACCGGAGTAAGCCGCAGGACTGCCGCCGTTTTTCAGTTCCACTCCGCCGCGCTGCGCCGCCTGAACAAAGTCGGCTGCCAGCGTTACGAAGGGGACTATACGCGACTCAAGCAGAAACACGCCGAGCGCAGAGCCCGGCGCATGGCCGGATAAGCAGTTTCCGCGCAAGGGGTAATCTGTTCCTCTGCATTGGCGGCGTCAACGCGCTGCACGGGCTGACCGATACCATTCGGGTGCCTGGCGTCCGCGAGGTCGTCGAGGCAATGGACATGGATCAGATGGCCAATCCCAATGTGCGGAAGGCCGTCCTCGCCATGCGGAAGGAAGTGCAAAAGATACCAGCATTCGCTATTCAAAGTACACATGGAAAACCGCCTGCAAGGGAGTGGACGATTACCTCCTGAGCCGGGCGGCAACGATGTAAAGGAGAAAGAAATGTTAACAGCACAAGAGAAAGCGCGGATCTTGGCGAAGATCCGAAAAGACAGCTATGGCATTACACTGGAGCAAATGAAGCAGTATTTCATAAAGCACCAGCACGCACGGGAAATAGGCGATAAGAAGATGATGGAAAAAATCGAACACCATCTCACCTACATCAATTTCCACTATGAATGCGGCCTGCTGGCCACCGGGCAGTATGATAAGCTCCCGGAGGTCATCCAAAACTGGTGAGACATCTCACTATAAAGAAAGGAACGGAACGAATATGGATAACATCATAGGCGGGCGCTCTGCGGTAATTCAAGTAACTTTTCTGATGGAGGATCGCGGCTTTTGCAAAGACGTGTTTGCCACAGTTGAGAAACCGACGCGCTACTATAACCGCATTTTTGAAAACTACACCGGCGAAGTCGCCACATGGTATTCCGCTAGCCCCTCGATCTTTGAAAGTGACTGCCGTATCAGCCCGCAAACGATCTTTGAGGTGGTCTATCAAGGGAGGCTTTGTGCAAGAGACGGAAACGGTGACTTTGAGGGAAAGATCCCCTTTGTTCCGTTTTTTGAGTTTGAACGGAGAGAAGCGATCCGCTGCTCTAAAAAGCTGCCAAATCTGAAAGGCTATGAGCAGATGAAAGAAAAGCTGTTATCCTTGCCCGGTGGTGAGCAATATTCCCTCCATGGTGCCTGTCAGGATAACTGGATCTATGCCCTCAACTTCGGTAAAGAGACCGTGCAGGTCATCGACACCAGCGAGTGGATGGGGCGGTCCTATGAACTGATTGCTGTTCTTTATACGCACAAGCCGACCGAATTCCAGTTTACAAATTACTGTATCCGGCCTGCCGGCATCATTTCATCTTCATCGCGCCACGATCTTCTGCTCTATGACTGGGCGGAACATCAGGCAGGCGCAGATTCTTATTGAGGTGGTTGTTTATGTCAAAGATTACGGAAAAGATCGCCAAGCTCCTTGCGTTGGCGGAAAGCCCCTACGAGGAGGAAGCCAAAGCCGCGCTGCTGCAGGCCCGGCGTCTGATGGCGGAGCATAAGCTCATGCCGGAGGACATCGAGCCGCAGGAGAACAAGAAGGTGATTCAGGAGTGTGTGGGCGTCACCTGCACGAAGCTCTCTTCGCCGTGGACGGTTTACCTCTCCACGCTCATTGCCGCACATTACTGCTGCAGGCCCTATCGGAGCTCCGTACACGGCAGCAAGGTTTCGGAGATCGGGTTTATCGGCATGGAGGACGACTTCAAGCTCTGCAAGCTGGCGTTTCTCTACGCCTATGATTGCATCGCAAGCCGATGCAGACAGATCCGTACCCAAAAGGGATATCCCGCAAAGACACTTCGGGAGATGTGCAATTCCTATGGCTGGGGCTTCTGCCGCGGCCTGTCTGCCGCTTTCCAAAAGCAGGAGGCAGAACATCAGGAATGGGGATTGGTCATGGTCGTGCCGCAGGCGGTCGAGGACGCCGTTTCCAAAATGAAGCGGAGCAGTTATAAGATCTCGTCCCAAAGCAGTATGAACCATCAATACGCAGCCATGGGCTATGCGGATGGGCAGGAATTTGATATGCGCCGCCGGCTGGAGCCTTCGGCGTAATTCTTTACTCCTGACCGCCAATAAAGGGTTTGCGGATGCGTGATAATTATGGTACAGTAGCTTCGTGAAAGGAGCCGATATCTATGCCACATGTTATCTCGGATCGTGACTTCAGCAAGCTGATAGAAGCCCATGCAGGAAAGCCTACTATGGAGGATGTCTATACAAAGCTTGCAGAAGCGGAAACCGACATTCAAACGGGAATGGTGTCCGATGCCATGGAAGGGCTGCGTATGCTGCGGGATAAATACGGCCTGTGAGGCAGAAAATACCGTATACCTTATATGGCTCTTTCATGGTAGACAGGAACACGAGAAATTGATATAATTAAGCAAATTGTTTCTTGTTTTGGGAGGTTTAGTATGCCATTACAGGGAGACCAGTTGAGCCGCATGACGATTCGCGGCTTCAAATCCATCAAAAACTGTGATATTTCTTTCGGGAAAATCAATGTGCTCATTGGTTCTAACGGAGCGGGAAAGAGCAACTTTATTTCGGCCTTTTCCTTTCTCCAGAGTATTCTGTCTAAAAATCTTCAGGTGTCTGTGGGACAGAGCGGCTTGAGTTCTCTTTTATATAATGGCCGGAAAGTGACCGAGGAGATTGACTTTGAGGTGTTTTTTGGGCAGAACTCTTATGGCTTCGTTCTGGTGCCTACCGATGATAACCGGTTGATCTTTCAAAAGGAATACTTCGGTTATCATGGTGGTTGGGACAATGAAAGCAACATTGGACGCGGGCATAGTGAATCCCAGTGGGAAAACGGCGCCCATAACGGAATTGACGATTACGTTGTCCCAACCCTGCGCAAGCAGAATTGGCGGGTGTATCATTTCCATGACACGGGTAAGGGCGCCAGAGTCAAGCAGGAGCATAACATTTCCAATAATAAAATGCTGCTGTACGATGCGGCAAACCTTGCCGCATTCCTTTACCGGTTAAAAAACTTTTTCAAGCCGAACTACGATGAAATTGTGGAAACGATCCGTCTGGTCGCGCCTTATTTCGATGACTTTGTTTTGGAACCCCAGGAGGGTAATGAAGAGCAAATCGTTCTGCGGTGGCGCCAGGCCGGCTGCGAAGATATTTTCAATGCTTCTCAGCTTTCGGATGGTACTCTTCGCTTTATCTGTCTGACAACACTTTTGCTGCAGCCCCATGAGCTGCAGCCGGCTACCATCATCGTTGATGAGCCGGAGCTCGGCCTGCATCCCTATGCAATCACGATTTTCTCTGAGATCGTGCGGCAGCTTTCCAATGAAAAACAGATCATTATATCCACGCAATCTGTAGAGTTGCTGAACGAGTTCGATGTGGAAGATGTCATTGTCGTTGACCGGAGTGATACCGGTTCTGAGTTCAGACGGTTAGATCCGGAGCAGCTCAAGCTGTGGCTGGATGGTGACTACACGCTGGGTGACCTTTGGAAGAAAAATGTTTTGGGAGGTAGACTCTCAAAATGAAAACAATCTACATTTATTGCGAAGGTCCCACAGAGGAGTCGTTCATCAATGCGGTGCTGTACCCTTATTTTCTCGGTATGGGCATTTATGTCTGCCCCATCGTTTGCGAGACGAGACGGGATGCCAACAGAAAGTATCGTGGTGGTGTAAGCCGTTATGCAAAAGTCAAAAACGAGCTCATGATCCTCTGTAAGAGTCATCCGCATGAGTATGTAACGACCATGTTTGACTATTATGCGATGCCCAGCGACACGCCCGGTATCTCCGATGCCACACCAGACATCTTTGAGAGAATTGGGAAAATTGAATCCATCATCAATGAAGATATCGGTGAGCGCAACTGCAGATTCCATTTCATGCTTCATGAATTTGAAGGCATCCTGTTCTCTGAGCCGAATACGTTCCATTTGATTGCCAATGATGGGATTGTTGGTGAAATTCAGCGGATCCGAAACGATTTTGAGACGCCGGAGCATATCAATAATTCTCCGGAGACTGCCCCTTCGAAGAGATTGGAGGCATTGATTCCCGGCTATGCGAAGGTAAAGAACGGAACACAGCTTTCTGAGGCGATGGGGCTCGGTGCGATCATGGCGCAATGTCCGCACTTCAAAAAGTGGATCGAGGATATGGTAGCATGGTGAAAGAAGAAAATGCGATCCTGCCCGCACAGGAACTACGCTCTCTGCCTCCCGAACTGACCCTTTCCGCCAAGTTGCTGGCGGCTCGGAATGACCGGAAGCGCGGTGTGCAATATCTGACGGCGGAACAGGTTCTAACCAGCATGGATCGTGCCATAGCGCGGGGCTCCTTGCTTTGAGAACTCAGCCTCGTTTGGAAGGAAGCCATTCCTTTCAAACATTTGGGTCACCTGACCCGTAAAAAAAGAATCGCTGCCACATGGCAGCATATTGCGAAGGACGTACAGACTTGTAAAAAGTCTGTGCGTCCTTTTTCATTTTCAGGAGGACGATATGAAACCCACCTATTCAGACGCCGGGAAACTGGCGTGGTATCCGGACATCGCCTGCCCTGTCTGTGGCGGTGATGTCAACTCATGGGATAAGCGATGCAGCCGTGCACTGGGCTATCGGCAGATCGTATGCGAGGGCTGTATCTCAGAGGAGTATCAGGTCACGGTGGAAAATCTGCGCTATGTGATGGAAAACCACTTTGGACTGGTTCCGTGTCCGGGGATATGAGCATGGAACAGAATCAACTGACCCGGGATCTCTACGCCGCAGGCTACACGCGGGAGGATCACCCCTCCTTCGTGTATTGGAGTGACTGGCAGAATTTCGGCTATCTCTTTGAGGCTCTATTGAAGTTTACATGGGAAACGCCGTGCGGTCTTCTGGTCGCGGGGGAAAGCTCTCTCGGGCGTGGCCTTGCCTGCAGCGACGCCTCGTTCCAAGGCATCGATTACTGCCCGGAAAATGACAACCCACTGCTGCGCTGTCCCTATGAACGCAAGGACTGTCCACACAGCATCAGCGGCTTTCCTGTCCCTCTCTGCCCCTGCCACACCACCGGTAAGCGATATTCCTACGAGCAAAGCGCCGAGAAGGTGGAAACGGAGAGAAGCGAGAGACAGCACCGGCAATACATGGAGATCACCGGCGGGGCCTACTGTGCCTGTGTGGTAGACTGCAATGGCTATGAAGGAGGCCGTGTCGAAGTCAAATACGATGTGGAGCAGTGCATTCGCTGCCGCTGTCAGAATCCCGTCTGCGTCATTCGCAAGCAGGAGCGAGACTTGAGCCGTGCCAATATCTTTTATGATGTGCGCCGCACATGGATCACCCGCATCGGCTTTCTGGAGGAAAAGAAAGTACAGGTGACCAAAGGCGAGCGTATGTTTCCCCATCCTGTGGCCCGAACGGACGCGGAGATCTGGCTGGAAACGAAAAAAGCGCACTTCAACCCGCTTTGGAGCAGCTCTGTGATCGACTCCCCGCACCAGACATCAGAGGATCGGCGGCAGACATTTTTCAGCAAAATGCACCGCAAGTACGGGGAGTATGATTACTTTGAATTTCACTATGATGTGGAGAATATCCGCATTGCCAAAAGTGAGCAAAGAGATCTTCTGCAGGATCTGCGGGATGTGGCGGACGGCTTGGAGGTCGTCCATGCAGTCGATCTCAAAAAGGAGCAGGCTGCCAAAAAGCGGGAATCCAGGCAGCGGCGTAGGGAGCAAAAGGAGCGGCGGCTAAATAAGCGGCGCTCTCCGGCTCCACCCAAGGAGGAACAGCTTACACTACTGACAGAGGAGGAGCATTTCAGCGATGGCAGTCAAACTGGCTGAACAGACGAATGGGCCCCACATTTTTATGCGGCTCCGTCTGGACAGCGGCCGCGTCGAGGAAATCGACGCTTACACCACAGAGGAAGGCTGGCGCTATGTCACCAGCGCAGACCGCACCCCGGAGGTGCGGCTGCGGATCATTGCGGCGTTTCATACGCTGCATTGACCTGCTTTCTATACATTTCAAGGGGAGGATGCCGTTTTTCGGCGTCCTCCCCCCATTTACAAAAAGGATGTGATTTTGAATATGAAATACGAATATTACCCGAAAAGACGGACGGAGCAGGAGCGCAGAGAGTTGAATGAGCAGATTCTCCGCCTGCTGCAAAGCGAAGCCTGTGAGCAGGCCGGTGTGACCGACGAGGACATTTTCAATCGCTATACCGGCGATGGCGGCCTGCATGGGCTGCGGCGCAGCGACTATGAAAACTACAACGCATTCAGCGCGGCGAAAAAGGAACTGGAAAACGGCCAGTTTTTCACACCGCCGCCGCTGTGCGAAATGATCGTTTCGGCGCTGCGCCTCTCCGACACAGATCTGGTAGCGGATCTCACCTGCGGCATGGGAAATTTCTTCAATTTCCTGCCAAATGAACGCAACGCCTACGGCTGCGAGGTCGATCCCAATGCCTGCGCCGTTGCCCGAAAGCTCTACCCGCAGGCACACATCGTACAGGGTGACATTCGGGACTATGAGCCCCAAACGCATTTTGATTTTGTTCTGGGCAATCCGCCCTTTCACCTGCGCTGGATCATGTCGGACGCCACCGTTATGACTTCCCATCAGTATTACTGCCTAAAGGCGGCAAAGCTGCTCAAGCCCCTCGGTATTCTGGCAGTCATTGTGCCGGCGACCTTCCTTGCTGACAGCTTCTCCGATAAAGGCGCCATCCGCATGATGGAGAGCCGATTCAGCTTCTTAGGGCAGGTGATGCTGCCGGAGCACGCCTTTTCAGACAGTGGCGTGGACGACTTTCCGACCAAGTTGCAATTCTGGCAGAAGAAAAGCACCGCGGCGGACTGGGCACCCAAACGGTACTCAACGGACTGCGCGGATATCTATATTCCCTCCGGGCATCCGGTCATGGCAGCGACCGCGCTTTACGAGAAGTTTGTCATGGTCGCAAAGGCGGATCTGGCAGGCAATCGGAACAAAGTCTTTCTGGAACTGGCACAGCTCAAAACCACCAAGAGCACTTTTCTCTATCAGGTGAAGAAGTATCTGTATCAGATCCGAAGCCATCCGGTCACGCGGGAAAAATACGACGCCTGCTTTGCCTACGTTCACCGCTTTTATACCCAGAGGCAGCCGGCGGATATGCCATATGAGGAGTGGCAGCGCGTGCAGCTTACCGAAGCAAAGGTGCTGGCGTATCTAAAGCAGGCTTTGTGCCGCCAAAACGCCAAGCCGGAGCGGGACGAAATTCGTCTGGTCAAGCAGAAATACAGCTTTGTCTACAAGGCATACAGCCGGAAAATGGCAAAGCTCCTGACGGACGAGATGCGTGCGCCGGTGGCGATCTATCAGGCAGTGCTGGACGATAAGCCGGAGCGGTTTCCGGGCTATGAGCGGCTGCTGCGCCGGAAACGCCGGGAATATGACAATCAGGAGCAGCCTTTTTCCGAGATGACCGAAAACGCGCAGCTTGCTGACTGGATCGGCCGCTTTCAATATTGGGACGCCCAGAATCATGCTTACATCCATCTGAATCCGCTCCAGAGCCACGATGTCAACCTGACGCTCCAAAAGCGATATGCCTTCCTGCAATGGGAGCAGGGCAGCGGCAAAACACCCGCCGCCATTTTTACGGGGAAGCACCGCGTGGAAATGGGCGCTGTCCACAGTATATGGGTCATTTCCAGCGCCATCTCCATCCGCAACAACTGGGATGTGATTTTGAAGGGCGCGGGGTTTTCCTATGTGTTTGTGGAGCGTCTGGCTGATCTGCAGCGCATCCGACCGGGTGATTTTGTGATCCTGACGCTGAACAAGGTCAGCCAGTACAAAAAGCAGATCGGGTGCTATATCAAGCAGCTTGGCTATAAGATCCAGTTTATTTTTGATGAGAGCGACAACATCTCCAACCCCAGCTCCAAGCAGACGCTTTCCGTGCTGTCCTGCTTTCGCCGCTGCAAATATAAGCTCCTGACTACCGGCACCAGCACGCGGAACAATATCTCTGAATTTGCTCCGCAGCTGGAGCTGCTCTACAACAATTCCATCAACATGATCTCGTGGTGCCGGACGCTTTACAGCTACGATAAACGGTCTGCGGATATGGAGCACAAGGAAAATCCCTATTACGCAATGCCGATCCCCGCTTATAAAAAGGGCTACCGCCTGTTCGCAAACTCCCATCTGCCGGAGAAAATCACCGTCTTTGGCGTGGGACAGCGAAATCAGGACATCTACAACGCCGACGAATTGGATCGGCTGTTGGGAAAGACGGTCATCACCCGCACCTTTGAAGAGGTCACGGGAAAGGACATCCGCCGTATCCATCAGATGCCGATCCCGTTTCTCCCGGAGGAGCGGGAGGTCTACAATATCGTGCTGAAGGAGTTTTACCGCATCCAGCGCGAATATTACAATTCGACCGGAAACAGCCGGAAGGATGCGCTGATGCGGCTCATTCAGCAGATCACACTGCTTCTGCGCATCAGTGCCGCTCCGGACTGCATGAAGGAATACGAAGGCGAGACGCCGCTCAAGGAGATGGCCGTTGTGGAAGCCCTTGCCCGGTGGCCGGAAGAAGTTGTAGCCATCGGCGTGCGGCATACAACGGTGTTGGACCGTTATGCCGCGGCGATCCGTGAATACCTTCCAGACCGGCCTCTCTTTGTAGCCCGATATACGCTTTTTTCATCCGACGCCAGATATTGCCGGATCTGTGCATCATCCACGGCGCTGATCCACACGTTATTGGATCCCTTCGCCTGCCATTCCAAGTAGTCGATCTTTGCCGTCCGCCACTCGTTACGGGTACGGTCATAGGTGAGAAACTGCTGCTTTTCTTTCTCCATGAAAATCTCATAGACCGGCAGCGTTCCTCCAAGGCGCATTGCATCCGGGTCATACAGGGTGACTTTCAAAATGCCGCCCTCTACCGCGCTTCGTACAAAACCGCTGTATCGGCATCGATAGAAAGTGTTCCAGCCCGAACCGACCTTGACCGGCACATCCTCGCGGGCAACCGCAAGCATTTCTTCAGTCGCAGGCAAATTCTTCATTTTCAGCAAACTGCTTTTTTTCATTTCTGCACCGCCTCTCTTTTTACAAAATCAATGTCATACCATACATCAGGCAGAATTTTTTCTCCATCGACCTCAACGACCGCAATCTGACAGATTGCTTCGGTTTCACGCCGCTCTCTGGCAAATGCGAGAATATCGCCCAGTTTTCCACACGCAGCGGGTGTCTTGCCTCGAACGATGGCATAGCCGTTGCGGCTGGTGCTGTGCTCACGCTGTACCTTGTCGCTCACCTTGCGGCCTGGGTGATCCACCATGTAGGCAAGTGCATGAAGAAAGAATTCTTTCCTCGTCAGCCGCCGCAGGATTGTCAGTTCCGTGCAGGCAATTTTGGAGTCACGATCGTCCTCGTCAATATCCCCGCCGGGCTGCACCAAGCAGTAAATGGAGCGATTCATGTCGCCATAGTAGGAAAGACAATCCAGCGGGTTCTCCGCACAATGGAAACCGTTGCTGGCGCAGTTTGCCTCCGGGGTGACATTCTTTCCCATGACGAACCGATAGCCACGGCAGGAGAGATCCGGCTCAAAGCCTTTATAAGCATACATCAGGCTGCCTCCCCAAAGGAGGAGAGGTCGCCCAACGAGATCTGCCCGTCGTCGGCTTCCGCTTTTTTCGGCAGTTCCTTTTTCTCCGGTTCTTTTTTCTTTTCTTCCTTTTTCTTCTTGGAAACAGACTTGGAAGCTGTTTTCCCACGATAGGGCTGCGGGACAAACTTCTCTTCATCCCCCTGATCCTCCTTGGCATCGGGGTCACGGAAATAGTCCTCCGCCCACTGATAGCAGAGATCATCGGGAATATCGCAGCCGTATGCCTGCTGACCGGGTCCCGGCTGAACGCCGTTTGCCTTTAGCTCGTCCTGCACATAATCCCATGCCTTCCGGCTGATGTACTGGAAACAGTGGATCATGCTTTTGCGCGGGTGCATGGTGAGCCGGGCAAAGCCGAGGTCATCAATACACTTGGTCTGGATAAACTCGGCAACGCTCTCCTTCATGTTGCGCCGCGTCAGCTTCTCCGTATCTGCGGACACACGCTTTGCGGCAGCCTTGAGCAACTCTGCCGGGCCCATGGCATCCAACCTTTCCAGCGCGGCCTGTTCCGCCCGCCGCTTTTCCGCCTGTTTGGCGTCCCATTCTGCCTTGCGCTTGGCTTCAGACGCTTCGTGCGCACGGCGGGCCTCATCCTCACTTTGGGTATTGGGGGCGGTTGCCGGTTCGCTGGCCGCCGCTGCCGGAGTCGGGGCTGCAGTCGGAGAACTTGCTGTCATCGATTCCACAGGAGCCGCCTGCGGCATATCCATAGTGCCGCCCCTGCGATTCATAGTAGATAGGAACGATCTCCTCGCTGTTGTACCACCAGTTATCCTTGGCGTTATAGTTCGTGGTCTTGATCTCAAGGATAGCTGATGTACCGTCCGACAACTCCACCATGTAATCCAGATCCGCCAGCATCCAAGGATATTGGGGGTGCCGGAACATGAACGGCCGGCGGTAGATCTTATAGCCCGTCTTATGGGCGAAGATCTTGGCAACCAACGGCTCCAGCAGAGTTCCAACCTCCAGCTGAACCCAGTTTTCGGCATCATCCGCTGTGACGATATTCAGCTTGTCATAGTAGAGATCCCGCCCGGTACGGAATGGTGAAATTCCGAGAACGGCAGCGGCATCACTTCCGCCGATGCCCTTGCGCCGGTATTCCAGCCATTGTTCACGCGGCAGACCTTCTGTACCGACGAGAATTTGCGGAGCGTAACACTTTGCGTTTTCCATGGATGCATTCCTCCTCGGTTTCATATCCGATGCGCGGCTTATTCAAAAGCCGCTTCTCTCTGTACCTGTGGTACGGTCGGAAGGAGCGTCTGGGATGCCCTCCGGGTTTCCATTTTCGTCTGAATTTCATTTTCTGTTTCCACCTTTCTTGATGATATATCCTCAAAGCCTTTCGGCGTTTGGGCGCAAAAAAAGCGGGAACAACGATTCTGGTAAAATCCAGTATGTTTGCCTGACAGCAAACCCTCGTCATTCCCGCAGTATGGGGCAGTACCCCGTAAAACAAAAAAGCCAGCAGCAGCCGGCTCTCATGGCACAGCAATACTACTGACAAAAACGTACAAACCTGACAACGTGCGCAGGTGGATCACTCCACACACAGATCATTGACCTATGCCCAAAGGGAAATTGCGCAAAACTCATTTACAGGCATAGTGTAGCACAATATATATGACAAGTCAACACTATTTATCCTTCATATTGTGTCTCAAATAGGTTTTGTTAGCTATTGTGGCGTCGAGCAGCAGTAACATCAAATGCTATGCATATATCAGCATAGATACACTCTCACGCTGCTAAAAAGGAGTGTCACCTGATAGTAAGTTCGCTATCAGGTGACACTCCGGAAGGGTCAACTTAGCTGCCAACCTATCAACAGCAAAAGAACACTCTCTAAGAGAAGTACCCCCACACAGCACAAATCAAACCATGCAGATTTTTTCTTTTCCTCGACCGCTCGGAGCGCGAAAAATGCAAATCCAAAAGCAATAAAAAGCAAATCGCTCCAGTGCTTTGGATATGCCTTGACTGGAAGCAAAATCATAACGGCCAAAAATAGTGCAAAGCTTATCACATACTGTATGATATTCTTGGGTAATTTTTCCATGTTATTATCCATTCATACAGCGATACACAACCGTATCAGCGTCTTCAATATAGTTCTGCTGATTGGCGCTTGCATACCATTTTGTGTACAACTTTGTTACCGTCCCGTACCCGATAACCCCCGGACCGCTGGGGCGCTGATACGAAAGGACTCTTACAGAAATAGCGTGGATACCGTCTGGGTGCACCGTCCCACCAATATTGCAAATCTTTCCTAAAAGTACTCCTGCCGCAAAAGCTCCAAGAGGATTAAATCCGAGTGCAGCGATTACGACCGTTACAAATGCACCGGAGGTCATATCGAGCAAATCCTGCATAAATGTAATGTCTTTCTTTTGAGTACCAATTAGTTTGCTATAATCAGTTGCAACTGTCCCGTCCGGCGGACCGTCAAGATATTTTACGGTATGTGCAAAAGGAGCAATATCATATTCCGTACTTAGCTTTGATGATTCCTGCGTTGTCACCTTAATGCAATTACCGTTTAAGATTACGTCTCTAATGGAATCAATTTCAACCTTATCAGATTTATCGCCTTCTACAAAGTTCAGCTTTGTCGTCCCATCTGTCGAGATTTCTTTTATTACAATACCATCGACCACATTTCCAGCAGCATCGTTATAAGAATATCTAAATCTACCTTCTACATTATCCGAGAAAGCAAACTCAATCATCTGTGAAAAATTGCCCACTTCATCAGTAGCATATGGGCTTAATTCGACAGCAAATGCAGGAATGGCGAGAGCCATGCACATTGCGATGCAGAGAATAAACGACACCATTTTACGTTTCATTTAATTAACCTCGCTTTCTTTTGTTGTTGAACATAGCTTAATCTACTTCGGATACATTGAAAATTATACCTCTGTATTTTCTACTAAAACAGCCCTCCCTTCTCGTAAAACTAAATACGACAAGGGAGGGAGTTTTTGGACACAACGGCTATTTATTTTTCGCAAACACTTTCTGCTAACCTAACCAGATCTTCGGCAGTGAAGAACCCGGATATGAAAAATCCAGCGTTGTCAGCAGTCATCCATACGATTGTGTTACCGATAGCAGCGTCATCGCTGATCAAAATGTCGGCAGTGCAGCCAGCTACGGTTACCTTTTCAACGGCAGTATTTGTTGACTCGATTTGCCAGAATGTCTCATCTGGCGGACTTGCATAATAGAATTTCAGTATCTCACCCTCGTCATTCATATAAATGACCGACGAAGTATTTCCTACACTATCTTCTGATATCTGTGTATATCCTTCGGGGATCCAAGTTAAATAGTAGTTATTCTTTCCTTCATTGCTGGTACGCCCATCCTCAAAATGATATATAAACAGCTCTTCGTACACCTCTTTGACCCATCCAAAAAAAGATGCTCTAGCCTCTGTATCGACGGCCAGCCAAGCACTTCCGCCAATGAGAACTGCAAGTATAATAACGGCAACTTTGTGCATCATTTTATAGAAATAAGGATGATCTGCGCGCTTTTTCAGCTTTCTGATTTTCCTTTCAAAAGCTGCAGAAAACTCATGAGGAGGAATCGCGTCGTAACCTTCTTCCATATAACGCAGATATAAGTCGCTGGATTTTTCAGCAGCCGCGCGTAGCCGCTCATCAGTGATCAAAATTCGCCGCCTCCTTCTTTATACAGTATCTCGAGATGCTTTTTCGCTCTCTGATCGATTTTCTGCGCCCAAGATAACGTAATTCCCAACATCTTTGAAATTTCACGCAAATTGTAGCCATGATAATATTTCAACCAGATAACATGACGTTGCTGCTCCGGCAACTTAAGAATAGCCTCTGTTAGCAAATCATCTGTGTGAAGTTCTGCACTCAGTTGATTAAGAATTTCATCGTTATATTCCGCAGTGGGATGGCGGCCATTCATTCGCAGCATATCAGTCACTCTGTTATCAACTATAGTTACGACGAGCTGCTTTGTTTTTGGACTCACCGGATCAATTATTTTGATATTTTCAGCTATTTTCATAAAAGCGTAATGTACTGCGTCCTCCGCATCCTGTTCATGGTGCAAACGCTTATAGGCGACATAGTACATAAGCCCACGGTATTCCCGGTATATGTCTTCGAATTTGCTCTTGTCTTCTTCTGTCTCGATCGTTTGAAGATAAATCAGCATAGTCTTGGCTCCCTACCTGTTATGTTGGTATTATAACAAAGCGGGAAATAGGTGTCCAGTAATTGTAGTGCCTGTCAGCACCGGAAATAAGGTTGATTAAGCTTTTCAGAAGTAAACCCTTGCCATTCCATTTTTCCAGAATGGCAAGGGTTTATCAGGTATGTATTAGTCCAATCACAAAAGCAGCCGGAGCCATAGTCTTTACGGCTAATATATGACACTATTCATCGCTCAAGAGGCCATCTACCACTTTAGCGAAGTCAGTGTCGTTTATAACCAATAATTCATCCTCACTCAAAAAGTCCTCCCGTGTATCAGGGGTTCCTGTTACAATAACGCCATTATCGGTAGGTGAAAACTTGTATTCGGTTAAATTGTCGGAGATGATAATGTAAGGAGCATCTGTGGATGCAGAACAATCTTGCAGAACAGAAAAATCATCCGCAGTAAGCGCCGTAAGCGCCTTCTCCATATCCGATGCCGCAGTAACAGCGTTCTCACCTACAAGTGCTGTTGACGTCCCATCAGGGAAAGTAATCAGAATTAAGGGCTCATTCGAAGCACGAAACCGGCTACACCATTCCATGAACAATGAGTTTTCTACATCTTCAGAGGAGACATCAGACTGATTTTGACATCCAGAAAAGCAAACTGTCATGACGCATACAAACAGCAGTATATATGCTCTTTTGATTTTTTTCATAATACAATCCATCTTCTTTCCATTAATTAACTCGAGAAACAATTTCAGTAGCGTTGTAGGGGACCGGAATGCTGGTAGTGGGCCATCCCATCACAGCGGGGTGCGCGGCGTTATCAATATAGCTGATAGTGTTCAAAACCATCACTCTGCCATTGCACGACTGAATATCGTTGAGAATTGACTGGTTAATACTGACGGTAGTATAAAGGAGGGCATTAGCGCTTCCTGTAATATAAGGAGGAAGCCAATTTAAGGTCTTGACAGCCTCCATAATAGCACTTGCAACATCTCGCTGAGTTTCAATCTCATTAATCCATCTTTCACCCTGCTCTGCAGTACAACCAACAACTACAAAACGACCAGGAACAGCCCCCCACTCTCGCGCCTGCTTGTATGCTACAGAGCCACCGCGGGGAGCGTACACATTATTTACTGTGCCATCCTCTAAAGGAGAAATTGAGTTTTCGTCGTATTCAGCTGAGAACATGGCGTAAAGAATCGCTTCATAATCATCTGCGAGATAGAGAGCGTCCTGTGCGGCTAACTGAGGAAGGATCACTGCCATCTTTTCGTCAACCATCTGTTGAATAGGATCGGCGGGCTTAACAGTGTCTTCGGCAGACAATTCGAACGCGGAAGCATTTACCATAAGCGCAAATACCATGCAAATAGCCATTAACAAAGAAGCGGTTCTCTTCATAGTAATCTCCTTTCGACGTTTGGTATTATCTATACCTTATATTTCATATTAATGTGAATTTGACATTGCTTTTGCAACATGTTTATCTGAGACATAACTATTACAGCTTACAGTCACTTAGAACATTGGATACACCCCCTATCATATCGGTAAGGCATTGAAATATATTAAGTTATCAGGCGTTAACTGGAGGCCCTTTACTATTCATCTTTTAGCCATTTGTGGCACTGATAGTAACTGGGGATCGCTCTGTTCCATTCACGGAAAAACTGACAACCATGGTATAGGTTTTTCCCTTTTTGACTGCCGCACTTTTTGTCATCTTCAAAATGCCAGATCCGCTTCCGTTCCAGCTTGCGATCAAATCGCTGCCACACCGGAGTTCCATCGTCGCCGAAATCTCATCTGTCATCTTATCGCCGACAATCTGAATTACACATGAGGCGTTATTCCCATCGAAGCTCAGGTGGGGCACCGAGGTAATGCTGCGGATTTGGATCGCATGTGCCGAAACAGAAAGAAGCATCACCAGAATAAGAGACATGCAAAAGAAACGCTTTTTCACTAATCTCACCTCCCTTCATTCTCTTAAATACGACAGCGAGGTGTATTTTTGGACAGGATAGCTGATATTTTTTCTTTGCAGTGATAGAATTTTATTGGACAAATATTAAGCCCTCGTAAAACGTAGTCGTTTTACGGGGGCTTATCTATTAACTTTTTCTGTAACTTGCAAAATTTGTCTATGATTCTCCGTATTTATTCTGTGAACGGCAAATAGATGTGCCTTGAACCTTGAAAACACCGCATAGAATAGCGCGGTCACATAGAGTCGTCCGGGAGTTATACAGGATCGGCTGACAGTATGCGTTTGCGTACCTGCCGGGGAAGTGCCGCACAGCGGCAGCCTGCAAATACGCGGCCTGAAGCGAGGGCGCAGGAAATGGTCCGGACGCAAAATCGCAGTCCTTACAGAATTTTATGCTTGGCAACCGCTATTGCGGAGTGTATAATGTGCCTACCCTGCTAAACCATTAGGAAAGGAGGCACTACTGCATTCTATAACGGTTTCCAAGCTGCAATAGGAGGTATTACCTTGTCTGACCAAATTTGCAGCAACAATGTTCAACGTACCTACACCGTCGAACAGGTCTCTCGAATCCTTGGGATCAGTCTCCGCAAGACCTATTACCTCTGCGAGCACACAACTGATTTTAAGGTCATTCGGCTTGGGAAGCGGTGCCTGCGCATTCATAAAGAGTCTTTTGATTCTTGGTTCAATGCGTTGGATCAGCCATAGAGCATCGAACAAGAAAGGAACCGTTATGGCAACATATACTATTCGCGGAACATCGCACAATGTCGTCTATACTTACAAAGCAGCTGACGGAAAACGCAAACAGCAATGGGAATCTTACTCTTCTGAATTGGAAGCAATTCAGCGCAAAGCCTATATTGACTATCTTCAATCTCAAAACAGGACATCTGATATTACACATGAAGCATCCGAGTATCGTAGAAAAAAAGCCGTTGAAAAGGCAGCTCAAAAAATTGCTGCTGAAAAGACAGCAACTGCTCCCGATACTCCGTCCCCTGAAAGCGAAGATAATATGAGCAAGACCTATCGAGAATTTATGGAGCGATTTCTTCCAATACACGCAAGAAAGAAGAATTTCTCACCTAAAACCTATGACAGCTATCGTCAAAATCTGGAAACGCATATATACCCTTATTTTGGTGATTGGGTCATGAGTTCTATTACCAGCAGCGCCATTGATGGCTTTATCGACCATCTTTTTCAGAAACCTTGCTGTGGAAGCAAGAGCTATGGCAAACGCACCTCGGAAATTCCAACACTGAGTTCCGGAACTGTAAAAAAGTGCTATAACATTCTTACACTTGGTTTTGAAACAGCAAAACGATGGAACTACATCGCAGAGATTCCCAACACCAAAGGTCCATCCGAGCACTACAAGAGGCGTAAAGCTTGGTCTGCTGAGTATATTTCAAAAATTCTCGATCAGATTCAAGAAGATCCCATTCTCCATCTCTCGCTTCACCTGGCCTTTGTATGTTCACTTAGAGCGGGCGAGATTGTTGCTATTGACATTCACTCAATCAACCTTGATGAAGGCAGCATGTGGATCTCCCAAATTCTTGAACGTGTCTCTGACGAGGCCCTCAAAAATCTCTCCAGAGAAAAGATTGCTAAAGTTTTTCCGAAACAGTTTTCTAACGCTAAAAGTCGCCTTGTCTTAAAAATTCCAAAAACAGAAGGCAGTTTGAGAAAGCAATACCTGACAAGCCCATTAGTTCAAGAAATCAAAGAGCGCATTGCGGAAATCAACAGAGCGAAAGAATCTCTCGGTTCTGAATATCAAGATAATGGACTGCTGATTTGCCAGCCAGATGGACGTCCCATTGACCCAAATAATCTCTGCAAGTCCTTCAAAGAATGGCAAAGCGCAATGAATATTACGGACCAAATTGATCTTCAGGGTTTACGTAAGTCAGGACAAATGCACAAAATCAGACTGACTAAAAACAATTACCAACTTGTGGCTGCTAACGCTGGACAATCCCCGGAAGTACTTATGCATCATTACAATGAAGCACTTGAAGTAGAGAAGCAACAGCTTGCATCGATGGTTGAATCAAGTTTTTATCCAACTCCTGCAAAATCAAATGAGAAGCCAGCATCTCTTGACGCAGCCGAAATTCTAAAACTGATTCAGGAAAATCCTGACCTCTCTGCCAAGCTCATGCAGCTATTAAAAGTCTCTGCATAAGACAGCACACGATGCAAACACTTTTTCGTTTAGCATGATGTTTAGCAACCCCGCAAATCTATGGTACTTGAGGTTCGACTTAAAAAAAGAAAAAACCTCGAAACCATAATGGTTTCAAGGCTTTTCTGTGGAGCTGCTGGGCAGATTCGAACTGCCGACCTCATCCTTACCAACTGCCGTAGAGCCTTCCAGCCCCTGCTGTTCAAGGCTTTTCGGCAATTTTTTGTCCAAAAAGGAAGAGGTCGCAGCCTGTTTATTCCATTGTTTCCGTCCATGTGTTTCTAAACTATACCCAAGAAAATGGACACGAGATTTTGACCCATGGCCCCGTTCGGCGGACACGC
>ERZ773235.1514-NODE-1514-length-23354-cov-3.623374_pt1 | contig 23354 bp, 19 predicted proteins | sample MGYA00580522_ERZ773235 | MGnify/ENA primary metagenome ERZ773235 (study PRJEB29015, sample SAMEA2737797) | human gut metagenome | biome: human gut; feature: human-associated habitat; material: faeces | place: China | collected 2012 ...
AGGCGCTTCGGAGCGCAACCGCCGCTTGCGGCGGCTCTTGGCGCGGAGATCCGCCAGAGCGGTGCTTAAGCCGTTAGGCGAGAATTGTGCGGTATTGCCCTAAGGAGGGTATACGATGTTTCGTATTTTGATTGCCGAGGATGACCCCAGCACGGCGCGTCTGCTTTGCGCCATCGTAAAGCGAGCGGGCTATGAGCCGCTGATTGCTGCCGACGGTGTGCAGGCACTGGAAATGCTCGACCACAACCATATAGATCTGCTGCTCTGCGATGTGATGATGCCCCGGATGGATGGCTTTACCCTGACCAGGACCATCCGGGAAAGCGGCAGCATGCTGCCTATTTTAATGCTGACGGCCAAGGATATGCCGCAGGACAAGCACACGGGTTTTATCGTTGGCACTGATGATTATATGACAAAACCGCCGGACCGGCAGGAGCTTGTGCTGCGCATCAAGGCTCTGCTGCGCCGCGCCCGCATCGTGGATGAGCACAGGATCACGATAGGGGATGTCGAGCTGGACTACGACACCCACACCGTGCGGCGCGGCCACGATGCGCAGGTGCTGCCGCCCAAGGAGTTCAACCTTCTATACAAGCTGCTGGCTTACCCGGAAAGGACCTTTACCCGGCTGGAGCTGCTGGATGAGATCTGGGGCATGGACAGCGAAAGTGACGACAAAACGGTAAATGTTCACATCAATCGGCTGCGCACCCGCTTTTACGATTGGCCGGAGTTTGAGATACAGACCATTCGCGGCATCGGCTACCGTGCTATAAAGAAGGTGTGATATGGCACAATTTGTAAACAAGCTGCGCGACTGCGTGCGCACCGTAAATTTGACAATGCTGCTGGTGCTGAACCTGTTTTTCATCGTTACACTGAATCTGACCGTTGCGACGGTGCTGGTGGTATTGGAGGCTGACCACGGCTTTTTTATCCAAGACGGCAGCGTCAGCATCGGCGGCGCACTGGTCATTTTGTACGCCAGCTGTATTTTGATGGCCATCAGCCTTGTGGTTGCGATTCGCCTTGTGTTAATAAAGCCTATCAAAAACATCATACAGGCGATGAACCGGCTGGCGGCGGGGGACTTCACCGTGCGCCTGCAGCCCGCCGCCCACGGGTATGAGCCTACCGAGATCCGGGAGTTCAAAGCAGCCTTCAACAAAGCGGCGGAGGAGCTTTCCGGCACTGAGCTGCTGCGCAAGGATTTTGTAAATAACTTTTCCCATGAGTTCAAGACGCCCATCGTCAGCATCAGCGGCTTTGCTGACCTGCTGCTGGACGAGGATGTCACACCTGAGGAGCAGCGCGAGTATCTGCAAATCATCCGCGATGAGAGCAGGCGGCTGGCACAGCTTTCCGGCAGTGTGCTGCTCTTGAATCGTATCGAGGCACAGACCATTCTGACCGACTGTACAGACTTTTCGCTGGATGAGCAGCTGCGCCAGTGCATCCTTGTGACCCGGCAAAAGTGGCGCGATAAGCCGCTGCAGTTTGAGGCCGAGCTGGCCCCCTGCACCTACCACGGCAGCGAAGCGCTGGTAAAGGAGATCTGGCTGAATCTGCTGGATAATGCCGCCAAGTTCAGCCCGGAGAACGGAACCATAAGCGTAACACTGCACTGCGAGCAGGGCAGACCGGTTGTGGCTGTCACTGACCAGGGCTGCGGTATGGACGCCGAGACCTGCTGCCATATCTTTGAGCAGTTCTATCAGGGGGACACCAGCCACAGGACGCAGGGCAACGGCTTGGGCCTTGCCATGGCACAAAAAATAGCCGCACTGCACGGCGGCGCTGTCACTGTGGACAGCCGCCCCGGCAGCGGCAGCTGCTTTACAGTAGTTTTGCAGTGAATATTGTTTAATGCCTGTTCAGATCGGCCCGTGGGATCACAGCACGATCCCGCCAAAAAAAGCGCTGTCCCTTTCCAAAAGGGACAGCGCACAGTCTGGGCTGTACAGCAGCCCAACATATTTATTATACCATTTTTTGCCCGGAGCGGCAAGCTTGAAACTGCACAAATCTTTCGCTGCATCGTTGGCATATCTGCGAATAGACGAATCCCAAGGGCTGTGGTATAGTATAGTCACAGAAAGAAAACAGCCGGAGATAAGGAGCAGACAACTCCAAGAGAAGTTGATCTTCCAAGGAGAAATGTCATAAGAAATCTCCAAAGAAAGCAAGACACCGGCGGTATTTCGTAAGGAAGGAGGCTCAAGTCCAATGGCAAACTTTAAAGATCCTATTCATCACCGGCGGGCCTGGGCCTGCTGAATGAAAAAGCGCCGCATCCGAAGCCGCAGGTCATAACCTGTACAAAGAATATTGAACGAGATGTCAGGCAGCTTACTTTTAAACAGCAGACTCAGGGGCCGTCATCAAAGACCCCCATGCAGCATATAGATCAGGATGAAAGAAGGCTGGTTATCATGACTGGTTCCACGCCACCCAACAGAGGGTATCTGAAATCTACCTGATTCATAAGGAGAAACTCCAATGTACTAAGTGTCAGAGGTTGATCCTCAATCTCAAAGCCTGAAATTCTGCAAAGGGAATGATTCCCCATGAAAATAGGAACCAACTCCGAAAAATAACGAATAAAGGTTATGAGGCTATGACTCCAATCATTTAGGTACTGCCGGGGCGAACGAAAAGTTCGCCCCGGTTTTGTTTGTGTCACGGTCTCCGGCTCATGTAGGGCAAGCTCAAGCACCTCAAGGCAAACGGACTTGCATTTCATACCAGATTTTGTTACTATTATTATATTTTCGATTATTAACAGGATTAAAGGAGATAAAACTGCATGAGCGTAAAAACAGTTTCATCACAGGCTGATGCTGTCAACCCGCTTGGATATGAAAAAGAAGGCAAGCTGCTTGTCGGCTTTGCCATTCCCTGCATTATCTCGATGCTGGTGACGTCGCTGTACAACATTGTTGACCAGATCTTTATCGGGCAGGGTGTGGGTCTGCTGGGCAATGCTGCCACCAACATTGCGTTTCCTCTCTCGATTACCTGCACAGCCATTGCGCTGCTGCTCGGTATCGGCAGTGCGACGAATTTCAGTCTCCAGCTGGGTGCAGGCAATGAAAAGCGTTCTGCTGAATATGCAGGCAACGGCCTGTGTCTGATGGCGCTGTTCGGCACTGTGCTGATGGCGGTCACGCTGCTTTTTCTGACGCCGATGCTGAAATTCTTCGGCGCTACGCCGGATGTTTTTCCCTACGCAGAGGCCTACACTCGCATCACAGCGCTGGGGTTTCCGTTCCTCATTATGAATACCGGCATGAGCAAGTTGATTCTGGCAGACGGCAGCCCGCGCTATTCCATGATGTCGATGCTCATCGGCGCACTTATCAATACGGCCCTTGATCCGCTGTTCATCTTTGGGCTGGATATGGGTATGACCGGCGCTGCACTTGCCACGATTCTCGGGCAGATCGCCTCGTTCTGCATCAGTATGCGGTATCTCTTCCATTTTAAATCTGTACCCTTCTCATGGGGCTGCTTTACGATTGACGGTGACAGAACACGCAAGATCTTCAGCTACGGTGCATCTGCCTGCTTCAACCAAATCGCTATGGCTGTTGTCCAGATCGTTTTGAACAACACCCTTGCACACTACGGTGCACTGTCGATCTACGGCAGCGATATTCCTCTGGCCTGCGCGGGCATCATCTCAAAGGTCAACATGATCTTTATGTCCTTTGTCATCGGCATTTCGCAGGGCGTACAGCCGATCATCGGCTTCAATTACGGTGCTGCGCTCTACCGCCGCGTCAAAAAGAGCTATCTGCTGGCGCTGGCTGTGGCTACCGGGCTTTCTCTGGCAGCGTTTGCCTGCTTCCAGCTTTTCCCGCGGCAGATCATCAGTATTTTCGGCACCGGCAGCGAAATGTACTACCAGTTTTCGGAGCGGTACTTCCGCATTTATATGTTCCTGACGCTGATCAACGGCATCCAGCCGGTCACCTCCAACTTCTTCAACTCGATTGGCAAGGCGCGCCTCGGCGTATTCATGTCCCTGACACGCCAGATTTTGTTCCTGCTGCCGCTCATCGTCATCTTCCCGCTCTTTATGGGCATTGACGGCGTCATGTACGCAGGCCCCATTGCGGACGGCGCTGCCGCCAGTGTCTGCGGCCTTTTCACCGTGCGTGAGATGCGGGAGCTGACCCGCCTGCAGCAAAAAACTGAAAAAACGAACTGAGGCACCTGCAAAACGCCCCCGCATCACTGTGCGGGGGCGCTTTTCTATCCCGTTACGGCTTTAGCGTATGGGCGATATGACGAAAAAATCTGTGCCCGATTAGCAAAAAGGTAGAAAGTGCAGGAAACCGCTTGAATTGCACCGGTTTCCGCACTACAATGGAAACCGAAAAGCTAAATCGGGTTTCCGCAGGAGGCAAGTGATGGACGAACACAACGAGCTGTGCACAAGACTGCGCACAGTCGGAATGGAGCTGTTCCGCAGGGACGGGCTGCGCTTTACGATGCAGCAGGCCGCTGCGATGATGCACATCAGCAAAAAGACGATCTACGCAGTCTACCCCTCCAAGGAGGCGCTGCTGCTGGATATGGTGGACGATGCGTTTACAAGGATCCACGCCCGCAAGCAGCGCATCCTTGACGGCCCCGGCACCCTGGCTGAAAAGCTGCGGGCGGTCATTATCGCCCTGCCGGAGGAGTACACCGCGCTGGATCTGCAGCAGATGGATCTTTTGGATGAAAAATATCCCAGAGTCGCAGCGCGCGTGCGGGAGCATCTGGAAACCGGCTGGGAGCCTACCTTGGCGCTGCTGGAGCAGGCGATGGAGGAGGGCGTTATCCGTCGGGTATCCCTGCCAGTTCTGCAGCGGATGATCTCCGCTTCCATTGAGGATTTTCTTGCAGACCGCACGCTCGATGCGCAGGGCATATCCTACACGGATGCCCTGGATGAGATGATTTCCATTTTACTGGAGGGGTTGTTGGTACGATGAGATACAGTCTTTGCAATCACTGGGAATTTACAGAGCAATGGAGCGATGCCTTCTGTCGGGGTGAACCTGTTGGCTGTCGTCCGGTGCGTCTGCCCCATACCTGCCGGGAGCTGCCGCTCCACTACGCAGACCCCTCTGACTATGAGATGGTCTGCGGTTACCGTCGCACACTGACCGTTCCCGATGCGCCCCGGGTATTCCTGCGCTTTGACGGGGCCGCCCATCAGGCGGAGATCTACCTGAACGGCCAGCTGGCCGGGCAGCATCAGGGCGGCTACACCGGCTTTACCATCGAAATTACTGACCTTGTGCGCCGCGGCGAGGAAAATCTGCTGGCAGTGCGGCTGGATACGCGCGAGGATCCCAGCCTGCCGCCCTTCGGCTTTGTCATCGACTACCTGACCTACGGCGGTCTATACCGGGAGGTCTGGCTTGAAACCTCGCCGCAGAGCCGTGTGAGCGAGCTTTTCGTGTACACACCGACACTAACGGAGGCTGCCGTGCAGCTGACCGTTGAGGCACCGGAGCAGGCCGCAGCGCTGCGCGTCCGGCTCTGCAGCAGTGCGGGCAAGACGCTGGTGAGCCGCCAGCTGCCCCCGGCAGGATCGGCGGAATGCCGTCTTACGCTGCCTGACGCCGCGCCATGGGACACCGAGCATCCGAATCTCTATCGCTGCATAGCAGAGCTGCTCGATGCCGAAGGGCAGGTGCTGCACAGCCGTGAGACCACCTTCGGCTTTCGGACGGCTGTGTTCCGGGCGGACGGCTTTTACCTGAACGGGAAAAAGACCTTTCTGCGCGGGCTGAACCGCCACCAAAGCTACCCCTACATCGGCTACGCCGCGCCGGAAAGCCTGCAGCGGCAGGACGCCCGCATCCTGAAAAACGAGCTGCACTGCAATGCGGTGCGCACGAGCCATTACCCGCAAAGCCAGTATTTTCTTGATGAATGCGACCGTCTGGGCTTGCTTGTATTTACCGAGCTGCCCGGTTGGCAGCACATCGGTGATGCGGCATGGAAGGACCGCGCCTGCGCCATGCTGCGGGAGATGCTGCTGCAAAACCGCAATCACCCCAGCATCATACTGTGGGGTGTGCGCATCAACGAGAGCGTGGACGATGACGAATTCTATACGCGCACCAATAAAATCGCCCACGCACTGGATCCGAGCCGGGCGACCTCAGGCGTGCGGTATCTGGAAAAGAGCCATCTCTTGGAGGATGTTTACGCCTACAACGATTTCTCCCATAATGGCTCAAACGCCGGGGCCAAGCGGAAAAAGGATGTAACGCCCGATTTAAGCAAGGCACTGCTGATTTCCGAATGCAACGGGCACATGTACCCCACCAAGCCCTGTGACGATGCCCCGCACCGGCAGGAGCATGCCCTGCGCCATGCGCGGGTGTTGGACGCCGCCTACGCAGATGGAGAGCATGCGGGCTGCTTTGGCTGGTGTATGTTTGATTATGCCACCCACAAGGATTTCGGCTCCGGGGACCGCATCTGCTATCACGGCGTGCTGGACAGCTTCCGCAATCCCAAGCTGGCGGCGTCCGTCTACGCATCGCAGGGCGGGGAGGAGCCGGTGCTGACGGTCAGCTCCACGATGGACATCGGTGACTATCCTGCCGGGCAAATCGGCACGGTCTATGTGTTTACCAACGCCGAGCGGGTGGATCTTTACAAAAACGATGTGTTTGTGACGACCCTGCACAAAAGCGGCTGGACGGCGCTGCCGCACCCGCCGCTGGCCGTGGATGACACAATCGGTGTCCTGCTTGAAACGCAGGAGCATTTTGACAAGGCCAAGGCCGATACGCTGCGCGACTGTCTGCTTGCAGCCGGGCGCTACGGCTTGGCCGGGCTGCCGCTGCGCTACAAGCTGAAGCTGGCGTGGTGCATGGTGCGCTATAAGATGAGCTTTGCGGACGGTGTGGCGCTGTACGGCAAGTATGTCGGCAACTGGGGCGGCGCGGCTACGCGTTGGCGGTTCGATGCCAAAAACGGGGATACCGTAGTAAAGAGCGTCACGCTCTGCCCCAGCCACCGGCTGCATCTTGAGGTAACGCCCTCCGCCACCGTCCTGCAGGAGGGTGACACCTACGATATGGCCGGAGTTCGGGTGCGGATCCTTGATGAAAACGGCAGCCCTGCCGTCTATGCACAGCTGCCGATGACCTTTGCCGTGACCGGTGCCGCCGCGCTGGTCGGCCCTGCGGCGGCAACCGCCGAGGGCGGCATGGGCGGGACTTATCTGCGCACAGTCGGGCAGACAGGTACAGCCGCGCTGACCGTCTCGGCCCCGCAGTGTGCGCCTGTCACCGTAGAATTTACCGTCACAAAGAAGGAGTGTGCAGTATGGAACTGACAACAAAGCAAAAAGCCGCCTTCGGCATCGGCGCAGTGGGCAAGGATATGGTCTACGCACTGTCTGCCTCCTATGTCATGTACTATTATCAGGATGTGCTGGGCCTGCCTGCCACCTTTGTCGGCCTGATCCTGATGATCGCGCGTGTGTTTGACGCCTTCAACGATCCCTTTATGGGGGTGCTGGTGGCCAAGACCCGCACCCGCTGGGGACGGTTCCGTCCGTGGATCCTCAGCGGCACCGTCCTGAATGCGGTGGTTCTCTACGCGCTGTTTGCCGCGCCGGTGCTGGAGGGTGCCGACATGATGGTCTACTTCAGCGTCATCTACATCCTGTGGGGCGTCACCTACACGATGATGGACATTCCTTACTGGTCGATGATCCCCGCCGTGACCCGCACCCCTGCTGACCGAGAAAACCTGTCAGTCGTGGGCCGCACCTGTGCGGGCGTCGGCTCGGCGCTCATTGCGATGTTTACCATGCTGCTGGTTGGTGCTTTGGGCGGCGACAGCGAGCGCACCGGCTTCCGCTGGGTAGCACTGCTCGTGGCTGTCATCTTTGTGGTTACCGAGGCGATCTGCTGCGCCAGCGTCAAGGAGACCGGCAGCGCCGAGATAAAGACCGCCACCGTCGGCGAGATGTTCAAGGCGCTGTTCTCCAACGATCAGGCGCTTGTGGTCGTAGGCAGCATCGTTTTGATCAACTCGGCGCTGTATCTGACCTCCAACTTTATCATCTATTTCTTCAAGTACGATTTCGGCGGCACAGGCTGGAAGGCCAGCTACACGCTGTTCTCAACCATCGGCGGCGCGGCGCAGATCCTCGGCATGATGGTCCTCTATCCGGTGCTGCGCAAAAAGCTCAGCAACACTGCCGTATTTACGGTAAGTCTGGGGTTGGCGCTGGGCGGCTATGCTGTGCTGCTCCTGCTCTGCCTGACGGGCTTTTCCGGCAATCTGGCACTGCTCTGCGTGCCGGGCGTGGTGGTGTTTGCCTGCAACGGCATGCTCAGCGTACTGACGACCCTTTTCCTCTCCAACAGTGTGGACTACGGCCAGCTCAAGACCGGGCGCCGTGAGGAAAGCGTTATCTTCTCGATGCAGACCTTTGTTGTAAAGGCTGCGTCCGGCGTGGCGGTTTTTCTGACCGGCATCGGCCTGGATCTGATCGGGCTGACCGGCAATGCCGAGGAGACAGGCCCCGTTGCTGCCCAGAGCGCCGGTACATTGCTCGGGCTGCGGCTCATGATGACCGTTCTGCCCATGGCCGTCCTTGCGGCGGCGCTTGTACTGTTCCGCCGCAGGTTCACCCTGACGGATGACCGCGCAGCCGAAATCAGCGCCGCGCTTCACAGGGAGGAAACTCAAAATGGCTGAGATGCAGTGGTATGCCGCAACAGACAGCGGCCGGTTTGACGGCACGGCAGCCATCACCCCGCGCAGCGGTGCCGTCTGCCTGAGGGCAGAGCTGCCCGCCGGAGTGCTGCAAAATGCGGTTGCTGCGCTTCCGTGGACGATGGCGCACGAAGAAAAGATCTTCATGAACGGCTACCAAACCTGGACCGCCTGCCCGGAGCTGGGCAAATGGGACCGGCAGCATGGTGTTGAGCGTGTCCCGAAATTTCTTTTGGAGAAATACAGCTTTGACCGTTACGGCGATTATCATTTTGTTCCCTACAGCGGCAAGAGGGGACAGAGCCACGGCTTCTCCTACTGCTATTTCCGGCGCGGAAAGACCTACCGCCTTTTGGCCAGCCTGGACGAGGCACCGGGCTATACGATTTTTTCCTATGACAGCCGCGCCGCACAGCTGCGCATTGAACGCGACTGCGCCGGGGTACAGCATACCGGCGGCAGCTTTCCTGCGTTTTCCCTCTTTTTTGCCGAGGGCACCGAGGACGAGGTATTTGACGCATGGTTTGCGGCGCTGGGCTGCCGCCCCCGCACCACGCGCAGGCTGGCCGGGTATTCCAGCTGGTATAACCGCTACCAGAACATTGACGAGGCCTCGATCCAGGAAGACCTCAACGGCTGCAAAACGCTTTTCCGCGCAGGGGATCTCTTTCAGATCGACGATGGATGGGAGCGCAAGGTAGGAGACTGGCTGGAGCCTGACCCTGCCAAATTCCCCAACGGGCTGCGCCCGCTGGCAGATGCAGCCCATGAAAGCGGCTTTCTGGCAGGACTGTGGCTGGCACCGTTCGTCTGCGAAAAGGAATCCCTGCTCTGCAAAGATCACCCGGACTGGCTGCTGCAGGCGGACGGTCAGCCCTGGTGCTGCGGCTGCAACTGGAGCAGCTTTTATGCGCTGGACATCGACCACCCGGAGGTACAGGCCTACCTCAAGCAGGTCTTTGACCGCGTCCTGCAGGATTGGGGCTTCGACCTTGTCAAGCTGGACTTTCTCTACGGCGCAGCACCGTTCGGCAACGCACGGGAATCCCGCGCAGGACGGATGCAGCGCGCCATGGCACTGTTGCGCTCATGGTGCGGCGACAAGCTGATCCTCGGCTGCGGTGTGCCGGTCATGCCTGCCTTTGGCATCGTTGACTACTGCCGCATTGGGTGTGATGTAGGGCTGGACTGGGACGATGTGTGGTATATGCGGCTTTTCCACCGCGAACGGGTCTCCACAAGGCAGTCCATCGGCAACACGATTTTCCGCCGCCAGCTCAACGGGCGTGCTTACGGCAGCGACCCCGATGTATTCTTCCTGCGCGAGGAAAACTGCAAGCTGACCCTACAGCAAAAGCAGACCCTGGCCCGGGTCAATGCGCTGTTCAGCGGCATCCTGCTCACCTCCGATATGCCCAGTCGCTATACGGATGAGATGCGCCGCCAATACAACGCCCTGCGGGAATTGACCGACCACGCCGAAAATTGCACCGTGGATGCAGACGACGGTCTGACCGTACACTACACTTTGCACGGCAAGCAGCAGGCGATCAAGGTTTTTTGACCGTTCAGCCTTCTTCAAAAACACACAAAATTTTTGCTGCGGCGGCTGATGGAATTGCAATCACAGGGCAGGGGATGGTATAATGTATAAATAGGGCGGTATGCCCTTCCGCTTTGGCGGTACATGTTATATTGTAATAGTTTATCTGAGGAGTTGTGGAATGAAGAAAAACGATCTTTCCCCTGAAGCCTTCCGTTTTGAAGGCAAGATGTCCCTGAAGCAGGCACTGCCGCTGGGCATGCAGCATGTGTTGGCGATGTTTGTCGGCAACCTTACGCCGCTGCTTATCATCACGGGCGCCTGCGGCCTGGCCGGCGGCGAATTTGCCGACCTGCGCGTCACGCTGCTGCAGAATGCCATGCTTGTGGCGGGCATCGTCACACTGGTTCAGCTGTATTCCATCGGCCCCATCGGCGGCAAGGTACCTATCATCATGGGTACCTCCTCCGGCTTCATCGGGGTGTTCAGCTCGGTCGCAGCCTCGATGGGCGGCGGTGTGCTGGCCTACGGCGCAATCATGGGCGCGTCCCTGATCGGCGGCCTGTTTGAGACAGTGCTGGGCTTCTTTCTGAAGCCGCTGCGCAAGCTGCTGCCCTCTGTCGTTACCGGCACGGTGGTGCTTTCCATCGGTCTGAGCCTGATCTCGGTCGGCGTAAACTCCTTCGGCGGCGGCAACACCGCGCAGGATTTCGGCTCGGTCGAAAACCTGCTGCTCGCCATCTTTGTGCTGGTCGTCATCCTGATCTGCAAGCACTCCGGCAGCACCTTTTTGAATTCCTCCTCGATTTTGGTGGGCATCATCTGCGGCTACATTGCAGCGTTTCTCATGGGCCTTGTTCTGCCCACCACGGCGCTGAACGCCGAGGGCGTTGCCTACACCAAGGCATGGGTGCTGAACTGGAATAAGGTGGCCGAGGCCAAATGGTTTGCATTGCCAGAGCTGATGCCGGTCAAGCCGGTGTTTGATATGCGCGCGATCGCACCGGTCATGATTATGTTCATCGTCACGGCGGTCGAAACCGTGGGCGATATTTCCGGCGTTATCATGGGCGGCATGGACCGCGAGGCCACCGACACTGAGCTGTCCGGCGGCGTCATCTGCGATGGTATCGGTTCCAGCTTTGCCGCACTGTTCGGCGTACTGCCCAACACCTCCTTCAGCCAGAATGTCGGCCTTGTCAGCATGACCAAGGTCGTCAACCGCTTTGCGCTGGCCACCGGCGGCATCTTCCTGATTCTCTGCGGTCTGGTGCCCAAGCTGGGCGCGCTCGTCTCGATCATGCCGCAGTCGGTGCTGGGCGGCGCAGCTGTCATGATGTTCTCTTCGATCGTGGTGAGCGGTATTCAGCTCATCACCCGCGAGCCGCTGACCCCGCGCAGCCTGAGCATCGTCTCGGTAGCGCTCGGTCTCGGCTATGGCATCGGTGCCAACAACGGCATCCTTGCACACGCACCGCAGATGCTCTCTCTGGTATTCGGCGGCTCCGGCATCGTGCCCGCCGCACTCGTTGCTATCCTCTTGAATCTGGCCATTCCCAAGGACGAAAACGGTTAAAATAAGCATCCCTATAGCGGGCAGTGTAAAACGCACTGCCCGCTATAGATTTTTTGTTGAAATCGCACAAAAGCACCTTTAGCACCCTATTGACATTTGGGTGCCAGACTGCTATTATATGACCGAACTATCGTAGAATCGTTGCTGGTGCGCCGTTTTGGCTGCAGGCAGCTTTTTTACGATCCAACGGTTAGATTATTCTAACGCGCATATACAAGCTGCCATGCTGCCGGCGGGCAGCTTTTCAAATAAGCAGCAGTTAGTTGATGTAAACCAGGGAGCTGAGCATTACGAAAAAGAATTTTTGGGACAGAAATGCAGCAAGGTATGACCGCTTTATGCGTAAGAATGCAATAGCCTATGATCAATTATATGCGCTGCTTCGCCCTGCTGTGTGGCACAAAACCGTTTTGGAGGTAGCCACCGGCACAGGGCAGGTGGCAAAGCATCTCCTGTGTTCTGCCGACCACATTGAGGCTACCGACGCCTCCGCAGCGATGATTGCGCAGGCAAAGCAGGGTAATTTTTCCTCCAAGCTGTTTTTTTCCGTGCAGGATATGTTCCATCTGCCTTATGCTGACCAGTCCTTTGATGTTGTCATTGTCTCCAATGCACTGCACATTGTGCCGCACCCTGAGAAAGCCCTTATCGAGTTTCGCCGTGTGCTTAAAAACGATGGCACGCTCATTGCTCCTACCTTTACCCATGCAGAGAATTCCCCTTGGGGAAATCTTCAGGCCCTTGCGCTGAAAATTGCAGGCTTTCCGCTGCACAGCAGATGGACGAGTGCTGCGTATCTGGCATTTTTTCAGCAAAACGGCTGGACCGTTTGCAAAAGTGTTGTTTTGCAGAATTCCATTCCACTTACCTACGCAGAGTGTAAAAAAGTTGAAAGGAGATAAACGATGTCATTTTTTGAAAATACGAGAGACCCCAAAGGCTTCGGCGGCAGGCTGATGGTCACCATGATGAACCTTGCCCACACCCCCGTGGCGCTGTGGGGGCTTCACTTTCTGCATCTTGCGCCGGACGCAAAGGTGCTGGACTGCGGCTGCGGCGGCGGAGCGAATATCAAACGGCTGCTGAAAAGGTGTCCGCGCGGCATCGTAAAGGGCGTGGATTACTCTGCTGTCAGCGTCGAAAAATCCCGCCGTCTCAATACAGAGGCGATTCAAAGGGATCGCTGTGTCATCTGGCAGGGCAGCGTGCAGCGCATCATTTTTGCCAGCGATTGGTTCGATGCAGTCACAGCGTTTGAAACCGTCTATTTCTGGCCGGACCTTGCAAAATGCTTCCGGGAGGTTTGGCGGGTTTTGAAGCCGGGCGGCACCTTCCTCATCTGCAATGAAGTCAACGGCGACACGGACAAAGACAAAAAATGGACAGAAATCATTGATGGCATGACCATCTACAAGGATACTGAGCTGAAAGCATATCTTGAGCAAGCGGGCTTTTGTGACATTGCGGTACACAAAAGCAAAACAGGCTGGCTGTGTTTGACCGCCGTAAAGCGAAGTGACTGTGGCTGCGGGAGGCAGGAGAATGAAGGTTTATGAATTTGGGGCGGATACCGCTCCGGTCATTTTGCTGCTGCCCGGCACCTGCTGCCACTGGAAAAGCAACTTTGGCCAAGTGATCCCTCTGTTGCAGCGGGATTTTCGCGTACTTTGCGTCAGCTATGATGGCTTTGACGAAACAGAAAGTACCGAATTTCCGACAATGCTTGCAGAAACCGAAAAAATCGAAGCCTACATCCTGAAAAACTGCGGCGGGCATATACGGGCCGCCTACGGCTGCTCTCTGGGTGGCTCTTTCGTGGGACTGCTGGCAGCACGGAAAAGCATACATATGGACTACGGTATTCTGGGCAGCTCCGACCTTGACCAATGCGCTGAAAATGGGAGCGAAGTATCGCGCGCGTTATCAGCAGCATTTTGCGCACCCCGTAATTCATGAGCAGGATCTGCAGCATGAGGAGCTGCTGGCCTGTTACCCTTACAAATGGGCACAGCTTGTCAAAAGCATCATTGAACAGGGGGTATAAAGTACCTGTGTTTTTGTGTATATACCATAAAAGGAGGCGACTTCATTGACAGAAACTTTTTGGGGGATTCTGATCCCCTTTTTGGGTACATCGCTGGGCGCAGCATGCGTATTTTTTATGCGGCGCGCTCTGGGAGATCTGGTGCAGCGCTCACTTGCAGGCTTTGCCGCCGGTGTGATGGTGGCGGCATCGGTCTGGAGCTTGCTGATCCCGGCAATCGAACAGTCGGAGAAGTTGGGACGGTTCGCCTTTTTCCCGGCGTTTGCCGGATTTTGGTTCGGCGTGCTGTTTTTGCTTGCCCTGGATCATCTGATACCCCACCTGCATGTCGGCAGTGAGGAGGCTGAGGGGCCAAAAAGCAGGCTGGGCCGCACTACGATGATGGTGCTGGCAGTGACCCTGCACAACATCCCGGAGGGCATGGCAGTCGGTGTGATGTACGCCGGCTTTCTCGCAGGCAGCGCACAGATCACCGCGGCGAGCGCGCTGGCCCTGTCCCTCGGCATAGCCATCCAGAATTTCCCGGAGGGCGCCATCATCTCGATGCCCCTGCGCGCCGAAGGGGAGAGCAAAGGCAGGGCCTTTGCAGGCGGTGTGCTTTCGGGCGTGGTTGAGCCAATCGGCGCAGTGGTGACGATTTTGGCCGCGCAGCTTGTGATACCGGCATTGCCTTACCTTTTGAGCTTTGCTGCGGGCGCGATGCTCTATGTCGTGGTGGAAGAGCTGATTCCCGAAATGTCACAGGGACGGCACTCTAACCTTGGCACAGTATTCTTTGCTGTCGGCTTCAGTGTGATGATGGTGCTGGATGTGGCACTGGGGTAACAGGATCCTTACAACGCAGAAAATGCAAACAGCTTCACCCGGCCCGACACAAAGTCAGTCAGAAAAGGTCCAGCATGGTATCCAGATACAACTCCTCGCGGACAGCCAGCTGATATTCCGGCTTGGTCAGGTAGTGAAGCAAAAATTCAAGGATCAGTGCACTGCCAAGGCCGCGCCCCTCGATTTTGAATTGGGTGAAACCCTTCGGCAGGTAGGTATCCCGGATGGCCTTGATGCCGATAAAGCCGGGGTTCGCCATCGCCCGGGAGAAGCGATACCCATCCGCTGCGCCGGGGGCGCTGCAGTAATGCTCCGGGCCGGGCAGACCCAGATTTTTGCGGCTGACGGCCTCATAGCAGGCTCTGCGTTCCGTGCATCTGAACCAGCAGCACTCATTGCAGAGGAACTCCACCTTGTCCTTCTGGGACTGGGGCAGCGCTGCAAGTCGGTCAAATGCTCGGTTCAGCCGGAAATCCGGCACGACATAGCGAAACTCGGGCCGTGCCAGCTCCCGCTGCAAATCGTTGAAGTCTGTCAGCACTTTTGTGGTTGAGGATACAAGATACAGCGATGGATAGTTCTTTTTCAGGTACTGCGTCAGCAGCTCAGCATGAACGATGGCGCCGTTTTGCGGGTCATTTTGTTCCTGAAACAGTCGGCAGAGCGCATTGCAGTCCGGGTCTGTGAGATGCTCCGGGCGCAGTAATGAATTGCTGAGTGTCAGCCGCGCCGAGATGCCGTATTCACGCGTCAGCGCCAGCACCTCGCGTGGGGTGCGGTCACTGTACTCGACCCGTCCGCCCGCCCATAAGCAGTCAGACGGTGCGCCGTAGATCGAGCCGATGGCGCACCAGTCGTAAAAATACTCCCGGTGCGCACGATAAAGCGGCAAAAACGCCGCATACAGGTCATAAAATTCAAACAGACCGGGCAGATGAAACAGGGCTGTGCCCTGGTGAGGTGTTTCCATAGCGGGGACCTTTCCTGGCCGCACAGGCGGCCCGATGGGATATATTTATTATACCAGCAATCCTGCCGGAATGCAAAGCGAAGCGCCGCGTCAGCCAAAACAACCGATGCAGCGCTTTTTATCGGTTTATAGGTAATGGCCTTCGGCCTTTTGTGCCAAATCCCGAAGGCCGTTGACGCAGCATAAGCAGGTGTGGTACTGTATCCTCAATCGGCATTGGCCGAATGGAAGAATTAATAATCATCTGCCGAACGGCAAAGCAGCTTTACAATCTTCGGTAAAAAAGCGTGATGAACAACGATTTTGCAGGAATCGTCAAAAAGGCCTTGCACTTTTTGCACAGTCTGCTATAATAACGGCATCACAGAACACGAACGGGACAAAGGGGTCGCGTACTTGTAAAAGTACAGCGGCCCCTTTCCGTTACGCACAAAGGCGTGCAGCACATCACCGTGCTGTGCGCCTTTTGTTTTGTATGAATATCAGAAAGAGGGGTCACACAATGAAAAAGCGTAATCGAGTTCTGGCACTTACCGTAGCAGCTGCAATGTCCGCCAGTCTGCTGGCAGGCTGCGGCTCCAGCGCACAGCAGGGCGGGGCCGCATCAAGTGAAGCTGCTTCCACCGACACCGCCGCATCTGTGTCGGACGGCGGTGAGGATAACATCATTCGCGTCGGCGTTGTCTGTTCCATGACCGGCGGATCCGCTATCTATGGCGAGGGCGCACAGAACGCCGTCGACATGGCAGTCGAGGAGATCAACGCGGGTGATTCCGGCTACAAAATAGAAATCGTCAACGGCGGCAAGGTCGCAGACGATGCTAAGGACGCCAAGCAGGCCATGAACGCCTACAACAAGGTCATGGCCGACTCGCCGGAGGCCATCGTGGGCAGTTTCTTCTCGTCGGTCACACTGCCCATGGCAGAACAGGCCTCCAAAGACGGCATGCTGCTGCTGGCAACAGGTGCGACAAACGCCGATGTGACTTTAAAAGGCGATTCGATTTTCCGCAACTGCTTCATTGACCCGTACCAGGGCAAGATGGCGGCACTGTTTGCAAAAGACAAGGGCTTTGCCAAGGTGGCCGTCATCTACGCAAAAGATGACGACTACTCCAACGGTCTGAAGGACGCCTTTGTTGAAAACTGCGAGGCTAACGGCATTGAGGTCGCCTACGTCGGCGAGTGCATGACCACCGATACAGACTACTCTTCGCAGGCGGCACGGGCCGTTGCAAGCGGCGCAGATCTGCTGTATTATCCCTGCTTCCTTGACACCGTTCCGCTTCTTGTTGGTGCAGCCCGCAATGCCGGATTTACCGGTGCAATCATGGGCGGTGACGGCTGGGACGGCTCCGATACCACCGGCCTTGCCGAACAGTTCGATGACTGCTACTTCACGAACCACTACTCCAGCGAGGATACCGCCCCGGCTGTCCAGAACTTTGTTGCCAAGTACACAGAAAAGTACGGAACCGAAAGCCTGAACGCCTGCGCAGCCCTGTATTACGACGCTATGTATATGCTGGTGCAGGCCGCCGAGAACGCAGGCGGTACCGACACGGCAAGCCTTGTCAAGGGTATGACCGGCATGAGCTTCACCGGTGTCGGCGGCGACATTACGCTGGACGAGAACGGCGACGCAATCAAGAGCATTGCAATCAATACCTACATTGACGGCGAAGTCAAGTGGACCGAGACACTGGGGTCCGACGGCACGGTCGTTTCCAAGGCAGAGTAAGATACAATCGCATTGGGGCGGGGGAAAAGGCCCCGCCCTTTGCGTTTAGGAAAGGGGAATGGACCAGATGACTTTCTCACTGTTTTTTCAAAGCCTGATAAACGGCTTAAACCAGGGCGCAATTTATGCGCTGATTGCCTTGGGCTACACAATGGTCTACGGCATTATCCGCATGATCAACTTCGCCCACGGTGACTTTATCATGATCGGCGCATACACGCTGTTCTACACCATCCCGCTGATGGTCAACGCCGGGATGCCCGCATGGCTTTCGGTTATCGTTGCTATTGCGGTATGCGCGGTGGTGGGCGTACTGGTCGAAACCTTTGCCTACCGCCCCGTGCGCAAGGCAGGGCCGATGTCCGCACTGATCACGGCGCTGGCTATGAGCATCTTTTTGGAGAACCTGGCCATGGTACTGTTTGGTGCCAAGCCCCACAACGTACAGGCCATCTTCAGCCTGCCCACCATCACCGTGGGCAGCGTGGCCCTGCCGCTGAACGTGCTGCTGACGATTGCCATTGGCCTGGGCATTATGATTGCCTTGCAGCTTTTCGTCAAAAAGACGAAGCTCGGCAAGGCGATGCGTGCCGTGCCGCAGGATAAGGATGCGTCCACCCTCGTCGGCATCAACGTCAACAGAATCATCACAACGACATTTGCCATCGGCTCGGGCCTGGCGGCGGTGGCGGCGCTGATGTACTGCGCCACCTATCCCCGCGTCACGAACGATATGGGCAGTATGATGGGCATGAAGGCGTTTATCGCCGCCGTGCTGGGCGGCATCGGAATCATCCCCGGCGCGATGCTGGGAGGTATCCTGATCGGCCTGATTGAAATTTTTGTCAAGCTGTTTGCCCCCGGCTGGTACGAGGCCGTGACCTACGGTACGCTGATCGTGATTCTGCTGGTGAAGCCTTCCGGTATTCTGGGCAAGAATGTCGGTGAAAAAGTGTAAGGGAGCGTGAACAAAATGACGAAACGACGGCTGGCCTCCTACGGCCTGAATCTGGTTGGTGTCGCGCTGCTGTACGCGGCCATCACGCTGGCTTTTACCTTCAACGCCTTCGGCAAAAGCACGACTTACATCCAGGGCATGACTGCCTGCTACACGATCATCATGGTCACGTCGCTCAACCTCGTCGTGGGCTTTATGGGTGAGTTCTCGATGGGTCATGCGGGCTTTGTCTCGGTGGGGGCGTATGTGTCCGCCATCGTGTCCGGCGCGCTGGCCGGGCACGGGCTTTCGGATCTGGCGCTGCTGCTCGTTGCGATTCTGGCGGGCGGCCTGGCCGCGGGCCTTATGGGCATTGCAGTCGGCATCCCGGCACTGCGGCTGCGGGGCGACTACCTGGCTATCGTTACGATGGCTTTTGCCGAGATTATCCGCGTCTGCTTCTGCAACTTTTCCATTACGGGCGGCGGCAAGACGATGAGCGGCATTCTCAAGCTTTCCACGTTTGACCGCGCATTCTGGATCATGGTCGTCTGCGTGACGGTTATGTTTCTGTTTGTGCGCAGCCGCTTTGGCCGCACGGTGCAGGCCATCCGTGAGGATTACATTGCGGCGTCGGCCTCGGGCATCAACGTGACCTACTACAAGGTACTGACCTTTGCGGTCTCGGCGTTCTTTGCGGGCGTCGGCGGCAGCGTCTACGCCCACTACATGACCGCGATGATCCCCACAAACTTCAACTTCAACTATTCGGCAGAGCTGCTCTCTGAAGTCATCATCGGCGGTACGGGCTCGCTGACCGGCTCCATCATCGGTGCGGCATTCTTGTCCAGCCTGCCGGAGCTGATGCGTGATTTCTCCACCTACCGTATGCTGGCCTACTCGGTCGTGCTGGTGCTGGTCATGCTGTTCCGCCCGGGCGGTATCTTCGGACGCTGGGAGTTCAGCCTGACCCGCCTGTTGGACGGCATTCGGCACCCCAAGGCAAAAGCCGCGAAAGGAGCGTGAACCCGTTATGGCAGCACCCGTATTGAAAGCACAGCATCTCGGCATCCAGTTCGGCGGCCTGAAAGCCGTGGATGACTTCAACATGGAAATTGGCGAGTCTGAGCTGGTCGGGCTCATCGGCCCCAACGGCGCGGGCAAGACGACGGTTTTCAACCTCATTACCGGCGTCTACAAACCCACCGAGGGTTCGTTCTACCTCTGCGGTGAGCGGATGAACGGTAAAAAAACGCATCAGATCGTCCATGCTGGCATTGCCCGCACGTTCCAGAACATCCGCCTGTTCAAAAAGATGACTGTCATCGAGAACGTCAAGACGGCCATGCAGGGCCACACGACCTACGGCATGGCGGACGCCATCTTCCGTACCAAAAAGTACTGGCAGCAGGAGGCGGAAATCACCGCCCGCGCCAAGGAGCTGCTGTCCGTCGTGCACCTCTCCGGCAAGGAGGATCTGGAGGCCGATAATCTGCCTTACGGCGAGCAGCGCCGCCTGGAGATCGCCCGCGCCCTGGCCACCGATATGAAGCTGCTGCTGCTTGACGAGCCGGCTGCGGGCATGAACCCCACCGAGACCGAGGAGCTGCTGGAAATCATCAACTATATCCGCAAGGAATTTAAAGTGTCCGTCCTGCTCATCGAGCATGATATGAGCCTTGTCATGAAGATCTGCGAGCGCATTCAGGTGCTGGATTTCGGCACCACGATTGCTTCCGGCACGCCGGAGCAGATTGCCAACGACCCGCATGTCATCGAGGCATATCTGGGCAAGGACGAACCGGGGGAGGCCGCCAATGCTTGAGATCAAAGACCTGTACGTCAACTACGGTGCCGTCCACGCGCTGAACGGCGTATCCATGACCGTGAAGGATGGCGAGATCGTCTCGCTGATAGGGGCAAACGGTGCGGGAAAAACAACGACCCTGCGCACGATAACCGGTCTGGAAAAGGCGGCAAGCGGCTCCGTCACCTTCGACGGGCACGACCTGCGCAAGATCGAACCCAGCAAAATCATCACGCTGAAACTGGCCCATGTGCCGGAAGGGCGGCACATCTTCCCCCAGATGACGGTGGAAGAGAACCTCGAGATGGGGGCTTTTACCGACCAAACCGACATGGCCAGAACGATGGCCGATGTCTATGAGCGGTTTCCCCGCTTAAAAGAGCGCAAGCGCCAGCTGGCTGGCACGCTCTCCGGCGGCGAGCAGCAGATGCTGGCCGTGGGCCGCGCCCTGATGGGAAAGCCGAAGATGATTTTGATGGATGAACCGTCCATGGGTCTGTCCCCGCTGTTGGTAAAGGAAATTTTTGCCATCATCCGGGAGGTGAACAAGCAGGGCATTACGATTCTGCTGGTGGAGCAGAACGCCAAGATGGCGCTGGCCATCTCTGACCGTGCCTACGTGCTGGAAACCGGCACCATCACGCTTTCCGGCGATGCGCAGGAGCTGCTGAACGACGCTCGCGTCAAAAAAGCCTATTTGGGGCAGTAAGGAGGAAGTGTTATGTATCCGAACTATCCCTACTTTGCCGTGGCCATTACCCGCACCTGCGGGTCGGGCGGCGGCAGTTACATCGGCAAAAAGCTGGCGCAGGATTTTGATATTGATCTGTATGACCGCAAACTGCTGCGCCTGGCAGCCGAGGACAGCGGCATCAATGAAAAAATCTTTGCCGCTGCCGATGAAAACACCAAAAAAACGCTGCTATACCGTGTTTCGCGGCATATTTACGACGGCAGCGTCATCCCGCCGGAGAGCGGCAATTTCATCAGCGACCAGAACCTTTTCAACTATCAGGCCAAGGTCCTGCGTGAGCTGCTGAACGAGGAAAGCTACATCTGCGTGGGCCGCGCGGCGGATTTTGTGCTGAAAGACAAACCCAACGTGCTGACCGTCTACATCGACGCGCCCTATGAGGACCGCATTGAGCGGGAGATGAAGCGTCAGGGCATCGGACGCAGCCAGGCCATCCACTACATTGATAAGCTCGACCACTATCGGGAAAGTTACTATAAGTATCATACGGGCCGCCAGTGGAAGCGTGTGGAAAATTACGACCTCTGCCTGGACAGCGCCGCGGTTGGGCTGGATAACTGCGTGGAGGTCATCAAGAAAGTTATTGAACTGAAATTTGGGGTAAAGTGCCCACGGTAAAAAGCAACAGGGGAGGAAAGACTTATGGAAGCACTGGCCTATTATGACGGAAAAATCGGCACACCGGAGGAACTGACAGTTCCCTTCAATGATCGTGTGCATTTCTTCGGTGACGGTGTATACGACGCCACTGTCGGCGCAAACGGCAAGGTCTACCTGATGCAGGACCACCTTGACCGCTTTTACACCAGCGCCAGGGCATTGGATATCCACATCCCGATGCCGAAAGACGAGCTTGGCAGACTGCTGACCGACCTGCTGGCCAAAGTAGACGGTACAACGCATTTTGTTTACTGGCAGGTCACCCGCGGCGTCGAGACCCGCAACCACGTCTACGCCGAGGACCTGCCCGGCAAGCTGTGGGTGTCCATCCGCCAGAACCATTTGAACGACCCGGATGTGCCCATCAAGCTCAACACCGAGGAAGACACACGCTTTTATCACTGCAACATCAAGACGCTGAACTTGCTGCCCAGCGTTGCAGCGGCGCAGCACGCAAAGCGCATCGGCGTGCAGGAGACGGTGTTCCACCGTGGTGACATCGTGACCGAGTGCGCCCACTCCAATGTGTCGATTCTGAAGGATGGCGTATTTTATTCGCATCCCAACGATGAATTTATCCTGCGCGGCATCGCCAAGACCCACATGATCCAAGCGTGCTACCGCCTAGGCATTACAGTCATGGAAAAATGCTTTACGCTGGATGACCTGCGCAACGCCGATGAGATCATCGTGACGTCGTCCTCCAACTTCTGCCTGCACGCCTGCGAGGTGGACGGCAAGCCCGCGGGCGGCAAAGACCCCGCCACGCTGAAAGCGATTCAGAGCGAGGTCCTGCGCGAATACTACGCCTACACCGGCAAAACAACCGTTATTGACTGAAACGGGGGTGAGAAGGATGACCCGTGACGAACTGGAAAAGCGCAACGTAGGCGAAAATCTCGATGCTTTGATGAATCTTGACCCCCGCGGCTACGGTGTCTGCCGCATTTTGTACGCGGGCAGCCGCGCCTATACCGGTGAACCTCTGACGATGCACGCGGCGCAGGTGCTGTGCGATGCAGTAAAAGAGAACGATCTGGTGTACATTATTACCGGATTCGTCCTGCTGCCGCATAAAGTGCCCGAGATGGACGGCACGGTCAGTTCCATGCTGCTGGCCCGCGCGTTGGTGATGGCGTTCGGTGCAAAGCCGGTCATCGTATGCCCCGCCGACAGCGTTCAGGCCATAGAAAAGTGCGCCGCCGTCGTTGGTCTGCATATCTATGAAGACCTCGACATCGTGCAGACGCTGCCTTTAAGCATGGGGGTCGCGGCCTTTACCAAAAGCCTGGCCGACGCCCCGGCCCAGGCTGCCGAGCTGGCTGCCCGCAAGCCCGCGGCAGTCGTCTCTGTCGAAGCCTGCGGCGCGAACGCCCTGGGGGTCTGTCACAATGCCGTCGGGCTGGACGTGACCGCCTTGCAGGCCCGCAGCGATGTGCTGTGGGAAAAGTTGCGCGCCGACGGTGTGCCGAATATCGCCATCGGTGACTTGGGCAATGAGATCGGCATGGGCACGATTGCCGACCACATCAAAAAATATGTGCCGTTCACCGACAGGGGCGAGTGCCAATGCGGCTGCGGCGGGGGCATATTAAGCGCCACCAGAACTGACAACATTATCACGGCCACCTGCTCCGACTGGGGCTGCTACGGCTTGATGGCCGCGCTGGCGTATCTCAAAAAAGATATGGAGATCCTGCACCACGAGGACATGGAATCCGAGGTCATGCGGGGGGCGGCACGCAA
>ERZ773235.1524-NODE-1524-length-23285-cov-10.844210_pt1 | contig 23285 bp, 19 predicted proteins | sample MGYA00580522_ERZ773235 | MGnify/ENA primary metagenome ERZ773235 (study PRJEB29015, sample SAMEA2737797) | human gut metagenome | biome: human gut; feature: human-associated habitat; material: faeces | place: China | collected 2012 ...
CCGAATCTTTTTCGAGTCGACCTCACCCTTGGAAAGCAAGACAACCGTCTCAACGCGCAGTGTCAATAAAATTCTGTACAACACATTCCTTGTATCGGGCGCGGACAGAAGCGTTCTTAACACTTCTACAACGGCAATGTCCGACGGCTTTGCGGCAAATAAGAGTTATGCCAATATATCGAATGCGTATGATCTTGCGTGGTATCTTCTTAATACCATCTTTGTAGGAGATACAAATACCGTTGAGGACGGCGGTCATACGGTTCCGATTTACGGAATGGGCACCGATGCATATAAGCAGATTGCACTCCGCAAAATGACCGACAGCAGCGGTAAAGAATCGTATGTATACGATTCCGCGTATGCTACCACTTACGATGCGGATAAGCAAACAATTTACAATACCAATGTTCCCGGAGACATAATAACTAATAAAGCCAGTGTCTCTACACGCTTCTATCCGTTAGTGAACAGCGGTTATGAGAGTGCAGATATTTACGGTCAGACAACCTCGCAAATCGATTCTAACTCTAAAAACGGTAACTTTACTCTTGTCGGAAGTGCTCAGTTTGTCTATAAAGCTGACGATTACTTCTACTTCTCCGGAGACGATGACGTTTACCTCTTTGTGAACGGCAAGCTTGTGCTTGACCTCGGCGGTGCGCACGGTGTTTGCTACAAGGAGATAAACCTTAAAGACTTTGCTGAGGAGTGCGGCTTGGTTGAAGGAGAAGTTGCAACGTTTACATTCTTCTACATGGAGCGTTGCTCTGATAACTCCAACTTCTCGATGCGTACCAACCTTACTCTTGCAGAGGTTGACCTTGGTGTTGAGAAAAATGCTTACACCGAGGCTGGCACACAGATTCCCGACGGCTCAGTTGTTGAAGTAGGAAAGACCGCTTATTATGAGATCGCGGTTGAAAACCGTTCCAACGTCGAGATCAGCGGCATTTCTATCACCGATACCGACAGTGTAGGAAACAAACTCGTTATCGGAAAGACCTCTTCGACCGATTTTGACCTTGACTACACATCTAACGCTGCCAAGCGTGCCGATGTGGCTCTGAACGGTGAAGGCAAAGCCATGGACTTCGTCATGTACAAAAAGGATGCCGACGGAAACGAAGTTCAGGGATCTGAAGTAACCGTGTATTCTCTGAAAGATCTTTCGGATAAGCTTGCAAAGGTTACTTTGGAAGCGGGTTATAAGCTGTGCGTTCGCTTTACAAATGCGACGCTTTATGTAGGAGATCTTGATTCTTACAGCTACACGAACAACGTAACTGCAAGAATCGGCACCGGTAATACGGCAAGCGCTTCTCATACGATTTATACTCACTCCTACGGTTCGGAAACGAACGTTTCCTATGTGGTTGACTTCGGACTTCCGCTTAAACTGACATCCAGTGATCTGCCGCTTAAGGATACGGTGCTTTCGATTGCTCTGTCGTCGAAGAACGATCCCAAATACGGCAATGTCGAACTCACCGGAGTAGCTTTATCAAACGGACGTTATAATCCCGAGAGTATTACTTTGACCTATACTCCCACGAAGATGCTCAACGCCGTTGATGTAATTATGATGAGCCTTACATATCAGGTTTCGGGGAATAAGACCGTTACGTTTGATAAGGTAATCTCGATCATCCCCGCGTCGATCGTTTACTACGAGGATACACGAAAATACAGATCGGGAGAGATGATCGATGGAAATAAAAAAGGAACTCATAAAAAGGGATATCGCCGGAGACACCGTGCTTGTTCCCGTCGGAAAGACTGTTATGGAGAATAACGGGCTGTTCATTCTGAACGAGCTCGGAGCCTTCATATGGGATATGCTTCCGGAGCTTGGGAGCGATGAAGATGCGGTATCGGCGGTGCTTCGGGAATACGATATCGACGAGGACACCGCGCGGTCCGACACAGCGGAATTTTTTGAAAAGCTGCGCGGCTTCGGAATAATCGACTGACGGTTTCCGAAATCCGTTAAAATGAAAAAACGCCGTCCGGAAACAGCCTTTGTTCCGAACGGCATTTGATATTGATCGTGATTCAGCAGGTCTCGATTTCGGCAACACGCACGACAAGGCTTGTGCCGTAGGGGAATCCGGTTGCGAAGATGCTCGCGTCGGAGCCGTCCTGCTCAAAGCGGAGCTCTTCGCCGTTGTCGGTCCAGCGGACGCTCTTTATCTTTGCATCGACACCGTTGAAGTTCTTCCAGCCGGTGTTCGCCTTTTCGACGGTAACGCTTGCGTCACCCTGGATCGTAAGACCGTGTATGTAAGCGTAGCAGCGGTCGCCGCGGCGAAGCATGAAATCCTTGCCGACACCGTGGATACCGCAGGGCTTCGCTTCGTAGAAAGCATCTCCGGTGCATCCGATCCAGCTGCCGATTCCGCAGAGGAGAGCCTCCTGCATCTGCGTTATCGCACCGCTTCCGTCGGGACCGACGTTGAGAAGGTAGTTCGCACCGACCTTGCGGCAGGCGCAGAGCGTTTCTATAAGCTCGGGCAGGGATTTGTAATTGAAATCGTCTCCGCCGCAGCCCCAATGATCGTTCATCGTTTGGCACATCTCGGCGGCGAGATATTTCGGCATGCCCTCGCGGTTCATCGGCTCGGGGCGTCCCTGCTCGAAGGTCACGCTGTCAAGCTCGATGTTTCCGGCGTGACCCTGCGCGTTCAGTCCCGTATTGTTTACGATTATCGCATCGGGCTGATGGCGGCGGATCACCTCATAAAGCTTGTCTTCCTCCCAATCCGCGTCCTGCTTGCTCCAATTTCCGTCGAACCACAGTCCGCCGATCTTGCCGTAATTTGAGCAGAGGATCTCTACGGAATCGCGCAGATACTGAAGATATGCGGGGAAATCGTTGTTGAAGGAATCAACGTGCCAATCAAGGGTCGTGTGATAGAACATCGGAAGGATGTCCTCGGCACGGCATGCCTCGACGAATTCCTTTATAAGGTCGCGTCCCGCGGCGGAGTGGGGAGCGTCGTAGTCGGACAGTCCGCAGGTGTCGTAAAGGGAAAAACCGTCGTGGTGGCGCGTGGTGAGAGTGATGTACTTCATCCCGGCGCGCTTTGCGAGTGCGGCAATCTTGCGGGCATCGAAGTTTTCAGCGGTGAAGGTGTCGGCAAGCTTCTCGTATTCGTCTTTCGGGATATGGAGAAGATCCATCGCCCACTCTCCGCGTGCGAGCTGGGAATAAAGCCCCCAGTGGATGAACATTCCGAAGCCTCGGTTTTCGAATTCGGCTATTCTTTTCTCAGGAACAGGTATTGACATATCAGACCTCTTTTATTATTTATTTCGGTAGATATGATGATATCATATTATTTTCGATTTATCAACAGATAGATGTAAAATATGTGAATTTGAAAATTTTTTCGCCGATGAAATTGACAGGGCGGGCGTAATATGTTACGATATTATAATGACATTTCGGAGGAGCGTATGGAGGAGAAAAAAGAGCAGCTTCATAAAGATCACCGCAGCCGCCTGAGAAAGCGGTATGAAGAAAACGGGCTTGATTCCTTTGAAGACCATAACGTTCTCGAGCTTCTCCTGTTTTATGCGATACCGAGACGCGATACGAATCCGATAGCCCACAGGCTTATTTCGAAATTCGGTTCTCTTTCGGGAGTTTTCTCGGCTTCCGTCGAGGAGTTGCAGACAGTGGAAGGGATTGGGAAATCGAGCGCCGAATATCTCGCGCTTGTCCGCGAAACGGGCAGACGCTGTATGCTCGATGCGCTTTCCGAACGTCCGTTTACCGAAAAGGAAAGGGCCGGAGAGTATCTCGTGCATTGGTTTTCGGGAAAGCCGCGGCAGACCTCATGCCTTCTCGCGCTTGACAGCGAGATGTTTCTAAAAAAAGTATTTACCGTGAATTCGGGAATAGAGCTGAAGCCGCAGTCCGTGATGCTCGCCTCGGAGGAGCTTGCACTTTCGTCGGGCTTTCCGAAGATGATAATAGCCCACAACCACAGCGACGGAAGAATGATCCCGTCCGCCGAGGACAGGGTGATAAGCCGCACCCTGTCCGAAAGGCTGCGCGGACACGGAATAGAGCTTTGCGCGCATTATATCGTGTCGGGCATGGATTATACGGAGTTTGATTTTTGATTTACGGAGGATAGATAAGTGATTGCCGACAGAATAGAGAATCTCGGAAAATATGAATCGTATGAGTCGGAGCTCGGCGCGGTGCGCGCTTTTCTGCTTGAGAACGATCCGGAAACGCTTGCGCCGGGAAGATACGAAATAAACGGAAATGTTTTCGTAAACGTAGTGGCGTACGCGCCCGGAGAGGCGGGAGGATTCGAAGCGCACAGGGAATATTCCGATCTGCAGTATGTCGTGTCGGGCGACGAGGAGATCGATTGGATCCCGCTCGCGGAAACCGAGGATCAGGCGGAGTACAGCGCCGAAGCCGACTGCGCCGGAGGCGGAAGAACGACGGGGTCTTTCGCGTCGCTTTACCTTACGGCGGGAGCCTTTGCGATATTTGAGCCGGACGATGTTCACCGCCCCGGCGTAAAATGGAAGTCGGACAATGTGAAAAAACTGATTTTCAAGATCAGAGTAAGAAAAGGATAAATTTGAGATGGAAAAGCTTTTACACGGTCAGAATGACTATAAAATCAGCGCAGCCGACGGGGCTTACGATATCCGTGCTGACATCGTGAGCGACGGCGGTATCGACACGGTGCACCTCGCCTTCGAGAGTGCGTCGGAGATCGTTCCACCGAAGATAACACTTTATTGGGAGATTCCGCACGTCGATGTGCAGGGCATATGGACTCCCTCGTCCGGCGTGAACCGTCAGATACCGTGCGTCTGGAGCGGACACGATGCCTCAAGTGCAACTGCGTCGGCACCTCTTTCGGTTATGTTTTCCTCGTCGGGGAAAAGCCGTCAGACCTTTGCCTGCTCCGATGCGGTAAATGTCATAAAATACAGAACCGCGCTCCGTGAGGAGGATTCAAAATATCTCTGCGAAATCGTATTCTTCGACGCGGATATTGCTTCTCTCCGCAGCTACAGCGCCGATGTCCGCATAGATATGCGCGACGTGCGCTATGAGGACGCGATCTCCGATGTGGTAAAGTGGTGGGAGTCGATGCCCGAGTACACGCCCATGGGCGTGCCCGACGAGTGCATAAGCCCCGTTTATTCGACATGGTACAGCTTCCACCAGATGGTGGATGCAGAGGAGATCGAAAAGGTTCTCGCATCGTGCGAGCCGCTCGGCTTCTCATCCGTCATCGTTGACGACGGATGGCAGATGGAGGACAGCGCACGTTCGTACAGATTCTGCGGAGATTGGGAAGTCTGCAAAAAGAAAATCCCCGATATGCGCGAGCATGTGAAGCGCGTCCATGACATGGGAATGAAGTATTTCCTTTGGTACAGCGTTCCGTTCGTCGGACACGACAGCCTCGCGTATGAGAGATTCAAGGGCAAATATTTAAGCGACGGCGGCGATACCGCAATCTTTGACCCGCGTTATTCGGATGTGCGCGAATATCTCATTTCGACTTATGAGAACGCGGTGAAGGAGTGGGATCTCGACGGCTTCAAGCTTGACTTTATCGACAGCTTCCGCCAGCCGGGCACGGAGAATCCCGACGCCGCACCCGGAAAGGATTTCGTTTCGGTGCCTGATGCGGTTGACCGCCTCATGACCGATATAAAATCCCGTCTTATCGCGCTGAAGCCGAATATCTGCATAGAGTTCAGACAGGCATACATAGGACCGCTCATGCATAAGTACGGCAATATGTTCCGCGCGGCGGACTGCGCAAACGACACTCTTGCGAATAAGGTCCGCACGATCGATCTCAGACTTACCCTCGGAAGTTCACCCGCACATGCTGATATGCTGACGTGGAATCCTGCGGATACCGCAGAGGCGGCTGCGCTTCAGCTCGTTTCAACGATGTTCGCGGTTCCGCAGATTTCGGTAAGACCGTACCTTCTTCCCGAGTCTCACAATGTGATGATGAAAAGCTGGCTTGAATTTTGGAAGGCTCACCGTTCGACGCTTCTGTTCGGCAAATTCCGCGCTGAAAATCCGGAGCTTCTCTATTCTCAGGCATCCGCCGAGGACGACGGCTGTTATATTGCGGTTTCTTTTGCGAATAATATCATAATGAAATATCCCGAATCCGATCACGGCGAGACGGTTTTCGTGAACGGTTCGGGATGCGATGGCATCACCGTGGATTTCCCCGCGGGCGAATACCGCGCAAAGGTCGAAAGCTGTACCGGAGATGTCCTTTCGGACAGCACAGTCAAAATTACCGATAACGGAACGCTTAACCGGTTTGCAGTACCGGTTGCGGGACGTGTCACTATTACAAAATAAAAAAGAAGGCGTATTAAATGACAAAAATCGATATTATCTCCGGATTTCTCGGAGCAGGAAAGACGACACTTATCAAGAAGCTTGTCGGCGAGGCATATGCCGGCGAAAAGGTAGTGCTCATCGAAAACGAATTCGGTGAGATCGGTATCGACGGCGGATTTATGAAGGATGCCGGGATTGAGGTTACGGAGATGAACTCCGGCTGCATCTGCTGCAGCCTTGTGGGAGATTTCAGCGAAGCTCTCAAAAAGGTGCTCGAGGAGTACGCACCCGACAGGATCGTTATCGAGCCTTCGGGAGTCGGAAAGCTCAGCGACGTAGTCCGTGCGGTTCTGCCGCTTGAGTCCGACAGCGTCCGCATCAATTCCCGGACTGTCGTAGCAGACGCGACTAAGTGCCGCATCTACATGAAAAACTTCGGCGAATTCTACAACAACCAGATCGAGAATGCTGGGGCGATAATCCTCAGCAGAACTTCCACGATCACTCCCGAAAAGCTCGACACCGCGCTTTCGCTTATCCGTGAGCATAACGGAAAGGCTATCGTTGTTACGACCCCGTGGGACAAGCTTGACGGAAAGAAAATTCTTGAGGCTATGGAGAACGGCGATCATTTTGCCGAGGAGCTCCTCTCGGAGGAGGAAATATGCCCCGAGTGCGGACATCATCACGGCGAGGACGAGCATCATCACCATGATCACGATCACTGCTGCGACCACGACCATGATGACGATTACGACGAGAATGAACATCATGACCACGATCATGACCATTGCTGTGATCACGACGACCATGATCATGAGCATCACCATCACGACCATGACGACGATCATGATCACGATGAGCATGAGCATCATCACGACCACGACTGCTGCTGCGGTCACGACCACGATCATCACCACCATCATCATGCGGACGAGGTGTTCACAAGCTGGGGCGTGAATACTGCGAAGAAGTATTCTTCCGATGAGATAAAGGCGATCCTCGACGGCTTTACCGAGACAAACGATTTCGGAGCGATCCTTCGTGCGAAGGGTATCGTAGAGGGTACGGACGGCGAGTGGATATACTTTGACTATGTTCCCGGCGAGGCAGATGTCCGCACGGGTGCTGCCGATGTTACGGGCAAGCTGTGCGTGATCGGCTCCTCGCTCAACGAGGAAAAGCTTGCTCAGGCTTTCGGGGTGTAACATATGGAGAGAACTGATATTCCGGTATTCATTTTTACCGGATTCCTCGATTCCGGGAAAACTACCTTTATACAGGGATCGCTTGAGGATGAACGCTTCAACAACGGAGTTCCCACCTTGCTTGTGGTTTGCGAAGAGGGGGAAGAGGAGTACGATTTCTCGGCTTTCGCAAATGACTGCGTAACGCGGATGGACGTTGAAAGCGTCGACCGTCTTACTCCGGATCGGCTTGAAGCCGCACGCAAGAGATGCGGTGCCAAGCGTGTTGTCGTTGAGTACAACGGGATGTGGCAGATCGACGATCTTTTCAGAGCTTTCCCCAATAATTGGGCGGCGGTTCAGGAGATCACGTTTGCAGACTCCCAGACTTATCCGTCATACAACGCGAACATGAGAAGCCTTGTCGTTGATAAGCTCAAAACCTGCGACGCCGTAATGTTTAACCGCATGACCGACGGCACTGACAAAACGGAACTTCACAAGATCGTGCGCAGCGTCGGACGCAGAACTGACATACTGTACGATTACGGCGAAGACAGAGTTGAGCCCGACGATATAGCCGATCCGCTTCCTTTTGACATAGATGCTCCCGTTATCGAGATCGGGGACAGTGATTATGCGCTTTGGTTTTCCGATCTTATGGAGGATCTTTCAAAGTACGACGGAAAGACCGTAAAGTTCAAAGCGTTCATCGGAGTCGATAAATCGCTGCCGAAGGAAACGTTTCTTGCGGGACGCCATGTCATGACCTGCTGCGCCGAGGATGTGCAGTTTGCGGGAGCGCTCTGCGTTTGGAAGAAGGCGGGAGCGCTTACCACGGGAATGTGGGCGATCGTAACGGCTCAGATAAAGATCGAGAACAACAAGGTCTACAAGGGAGAGGGTCCCGTGCTTTACGTTACCGACTTCCGCCTTGCCGAGGCTCCCGAAGAAGAGGTCGTTACGTTCAGCTGATTTTCGGCAGGAAATGAAAAAATATTGACAAATTCCGATTATCGTGTATAATAAATATGAGAGTAACTCTCATATTTTGCGGATAGTCGTGCGCGGCGGAACAAATGCCGTGCGCGGTTTGAAAGTTTCCGCATCCGACGGTATTTCGGAAGATGCGGTGAAAATGTATCCGTGCGGCTCGGGGATTATCTCCGTTCCGCGCGGATATTTCTTTAAGGAGACATCGATGACAGGTTATATTGCGACAATGCTGTCGTATCCGTTTATGCAGAGGGCTTTCCTTGTGGGAGCTCTTGTTTCGCTCTGCTCGGCGCTTCTCGGCGTAAGCCTTGTTTTGAAAAGGTATTCCATGATCGGGGACGGACTTTCCCACGTCGGCTTCGGAGCGCTCTCGACGGCGGCGGTGTTTTCCTCATCGGGAAGCGCTTTTCTTAGGTTTCTCGGCGCAAATCCGCTCGTTTTTACGATCCCCGTTGTGATTATCGCCGCGTTCTTTCTTTTGCGCCTTTCCGAGAGCAGCCGAATAAACGGGGACAGCGCGATAGCGGTGATATCGACCGCAGCATTCGCCTTCGGCGTTATGGTCGTTTCGCTTACCACCGGGATAAATACAGATGTTTTCAACTATATGTTCGGCAGTATAAGCGCACTTGTCGGAAGCTATGTGCCGATTTATGTGATAATGAGCCTGATAACGGTCGCGCTTTTTGTCCTTTCGTATAATAAGATGTTCGCGCTTACCTTTGACGAGGACTTTGCGAAATCGTCGGGAATGCGCGTCGGGCTTTATAAAATGCTGATCGCATTTCTTTGCGCGATCACGGTCGTTCTCGGAATGAAGATAATCGGCACAATGCTTATTACCGCGCTTATCGTGCTTCCGCCGCTCTCCGCCATGAGGATATGCCGAAGCTTTCGTTCGGTCGTCTGCGCATCCGCGATCATTTCCGTACTCTGCTGCACTGCGGGAATAACGGTTTCATACGCTTTCTCCGCTCCGGCGGGCGCAAGCATCGTTATGGTGAATCTGCTTGTTCTCGCGCTCTGTGCGCTTTATTCAAAGCTTTCTTCGCTGAGAGGGAAAAGACATATTTGCAAGGGAGAACGGACGGCGGCGGAGGGTGAAGCACTGTGAAGAAATATCAAACGAAGATAATCGCGCTTTCGGCGGCTTTTCTGCTTCTTTTGCAGCTCATTCCGATATGTCGTGCGGACGTCGCCTATACCGATGCTGATATAAAAAAGGCGGTCGAAGAAACTCTCGCGTGGCGACGGGCAGCCTCCGGCGAGAGTGAAAACGGAACCCTATTCCGCGGAGATTTTCTTTCGGCGGCGGGGAATTCCGGGGCGGATTGGTACGCCGTCGCCGTGGGAAGATTCGGACTTGCCGACGATTACACGGCGTATCTTTCCGCTCTCAGATCAAATGTTGAGGCGCGATACAGTACCCCCGGCAAGCTGAATGCGCAGAAAGCGACGGAGTGGCATCGGATATCTCTTGCGGTCGCATCTCTCGGCGGCGATCCGACAAGCTTCGGCACCGACGCGGACGGAAACGCGATCAACCTCATTGCGGACGGAACGTATTTCCGCTCCCGCACCGCTGACCTCGGCGTACAGGGGATAAACGCTTATATATGGGCGCTGATCGCGCTTGATTCGGTGTCGGGCGTGGTGCCGGACGATGCAGACGACACGCGGGAGGATATGATAAACGCCGTGCTTGAAGGTCAGCTTGAAAACGGGGGATTCCGACTTATCGGGGAGACTCCGGATGTTGACATAACGGCGATGGCGATAACGGCGCTAAGCCCGTATACGGACAGGGAAGATGTCCTCCGCGCATTGGACAGCGCGGTTGAGTTTTTGTCGGGAGTGCAGAAGGACGGCGGAGATTTTGCATCTTGGGGTCAGGAAAATCTCGAAAGCACGGCGCAGGTCGCTATTGCGCTCTGCACACTCGGGATCAATCCGGAAAATGACGCACGCTTTGTGAAAAACGGGAACAGCGTTCTCGACGGAATTATGAAATACCGTACTGCCGACGGAGCGTTTGCCCACATTTCCGGGGAAAACGGAAACGAATCCGATTCCGTGGCAAGCGCTCAGGCGCTCTGCGCGCTGTGCTCGATCGTCAGATTCCGCCGCGGTCTCAGCCCGATCTACTCGATCTCGGCGAATGCCGGAGAGACTTCGCCGATAATACCCGTGTTCGGCTCTGAGGTGAACGACGAGGGCACCTTGTCTGCTGCCGACGACACGGAAGCGGAAGAATACGAAAGCGGGACGTCGAATCCGACCGCGGAGAACCACTCACCTACGCAGAGTCTTTACGCTTGTGCGGCGGCAGTGGGCATTTGTTTGATTGCGCTTGTCGCGGCGTTTCTGATACGGAAGAAGAGAAATGATCGCTGCCGCGGCTGAATTTTGAAAGAAGAGGCGCGGGGGTGTACCGACCGCGCATTTCACTCTCGGAACAGTGTGGTTTATTTGAATACGAAAAAGCGGAGCCTTTGCTCCGCTTTTTTATGTGAAAATCGAAATAAACGCAAGACTGAGCATCTTTTTGTTGACTGACTCGCGAAAATAATGTATAATATATGTAGCACACGTCGAATACTGTCCGAAAGTGAGAGTTTGGGAGTTATTTCGGCGCAATTCAGGTGAAAAAACGCGCGAAACATATGCGGTAGTCCCGTTTATGGGACAGCGAACGCTGTATAATAATATCGGGGATATTAAGAATATCGGGACACCTGAGAGACAAACAAAAAACTCTGCTTACGCAGAGTTTAAGTTCACACACTGTGAATTCGTAAAACGATGATTTCGCTGAAAGCTTATTTGAACTTGTAGTGTAAATTCAGATGGTTCCTGAACATCTTCATTATATCACCTTATTTCAAAAATGTCAATACTTTTTTCGGAGGAATATTATGAAAAGCAACGGAAATCAGAAAAGAATATCGGATTATTACATCGGGCTTGACGTGGGGACGGATTCCGTGGGATGGGCAGTGACTGATCCGGAATATAATGTTCCGAGATTCAGAGGCAATGCCATGTGGGGTGTGAGACTTTTTGAGAGTGCGAACACCGCCGCCGAAAGACGACAGTATAGGACCGCGAGACGGCTCAATGCGAGAAAGCGTCAGCGTCTCGGATTGCTCGAATTGCTGTTTGCCGAGGAGATTTCAAAGACCGATCCGGCGTTTTTCATCCGCATGAAGGAAAGCTCGCTTTTCGGTGAGGATAAGACCGAGATTTCGGAGTATCCTCTTTTCAACGATGAAAATTATGACGACAGGAACTATTTCAAGGCGTATCCGACGGCGTACCACCTGAGAAACGAACTGATTTCGTCCGATAAGCCGCATGATGTCCGTCGCGTATATCTTGCGATTCATCATATTCTGAAAAGCCGCGGACACTTTCTTTTCGATATGGAGCTTTCCGACGAGTATCGGACGGTCGGCGATCTGCTTGACGATTTTACCGAGCGCTTCCGTGACGAATACGGCGCAGAAGTGAAATTCAAGGACAAAGCGGCGTTTGTTTCCGTAATAACCGACAGGAACACCGGAATTACCGAAAAGAAAAAGCTGATAAAAGGTCTTGCGTCGGTAAAGAGCGAGACGGAACAGCTCGATCAGCTCGATCCTATGAAGGCACTCGATATGCTTACGGGAGCGGCGGTCAGACTTTCCGATCTCTTTTGCGACGAAGACCTGAAGTCGGCGAAATCGCTTACGCTTGATTCGGATATAAACGAGGCGGCGGATGATCTTACGGAAACACTCGGCGAAGGTAGATTCGACCTTATTATGCAGCTTAAGCAGATATTCGACGCCGCCAAGCTTGCACAGATGCTCGGAAGCCATCAGTACATATGCGAGGCGAGGGTGGAGCAGTTCAACACGAACAAAAGCGATCTGCGTCGGTTGAAGGTTTTCGTAAAGGAGAACGCGCCGGACGAATACAATGAAATCTTTTGCCAAAATAAGGACAAACTGAACAACTATGCGGCGTACAGCGGCAGAACCAGACGCTCGGGAGAATATTCCTGCAAGCGCGAGGAATTCTGCAAATATCTTCTGAAAAAGCTGCCGGGGCTTGAAATCGCGGACGGATACGGCGATATTTTCAGAAAGATAAAGAACAACGATTTCCTCCCGAAGCTGAAGGGAAGCGAAAACAGCGTTATCCCGAATCAGCTTCACCTGAAGGAGCTGAGAAAGATCCTCGACAATGCGGAACACTATCTTGAATTCCTGAGCGCGAAGGACAGCGAGGGCATAAGCGTTAAAAAGAAGATTATCTCGGTTTTCGGATTCAGAATACCGTATTATGTGGGTCCGCTGAATACGAAATCCCCGAATTCGTGGGTAGTACGGACGGATGAAAAAATCTATCCGTGGAATTTTGAGAAAAACGTCGATACCGAGAAAAGCGCGGAGGAGTTTATCAAAAAGCTGATAAACAAATGTCCCTATACCGGTGACGACGTTCTTCCGCGGGAATCTCTTCTTTACAGCGAGTTCTGCGTTCTGAACGAGATAAATCCGCTGGCGGTGAACGGAAAGCCGCTGCCGATTGAGCAAAAGAACGAAATTTTCGACGAGCTGTTTTTAAAGTCGCATTCGAAGGTTACGAAAAAATCGATAGGGAAATTCCTGCTGAGAAAAGGCTATATAAAGGAAGGAGACGAGATATCCGGTATAGACGATACCGTTAAATCAAAGCTGAAATCGTATCACGATTTTTCGAGGATCATGGATGTCCGGGAAAACCGCGAAATGGTAGAGAAGATCATCAAGGCGGTTACGATTTTCGGAGACGACAGGAAGATGCTCAAACGGTGGCTGAAGAAGAATTGCGGCGATCTCGAAAAGAGTCAGGTCGATTCGATATGCCGCCTCAGCTACAGCGATTGGGGAAATCTTTCCGAAACGCTGCTTGCCGGGATTTACACTCCTGACGAAAACGGGGAGGCGCGCTCCGTCATACAGATGCTTCACGAGACAAACGACAATCTCATGCAGCTTTTGAGCAATAAGTATTATTTCGGGGAAAACGCCGAAAAATATCGGAATGATAAATACGCACCGAGCGGCAGCCTGAGCGATATGATGGACGGAATGTATCTTTCGCCGACTGTCAAGCGCAGCCTGCTGCAAAGCATAAAGATCGTCGATGAGATCGTGGATGCCGAGAAGTCCGCGCCGAGAAAAATATTTATCGAGGTCGCCCGCGACAGGGAAAACGATAACGCAAAAGAACGCACGGTTTCGAGAAAGGCAAAATTGACCGAGCTCTACAAATCCTGCGGAAAAGAGTATACCGAACTTTATAATGAACTGCTTTCAAGGGACGAGAGCGAGCTGAGAAAGGACGCGCTCTATCTCTATTACACGCAGCTCGGAATATGCCTCTACTCCGGTGAGAAGATCGAGCTTGAAAAGCTGAGCACGGATTACGATATTGATCACATCTTTCCGCAGTCGCGCATCAAGGACGACAGCCTGGATAACCGCGTGCTTGTAAAGAGACCGTATAATGAGGAGAAAGGCAATAAATATCCGTTAAATGAGGAATGGCAGAATAAAAATAAGCCTCTGTGGAGAATGCTCAGGGACAAGCACCTGATCTCCGATAAAAAATACGAGCGGCTTGTCAGAATCGAAAAACTGACGGAAGAAGAGCTTTCTTCATTCGTTGCACGGCAGCTTGTGGAAACAAGACAGTCCACAAAGGCTCTCTGCGCGATCTTAAAGACGTTTTACGGCGATGCCGGCACGAAGGTCGTGTACTCAAAGGCGGGGAATGTGTCCGATTTCCGCCATGATAACAATATCGTAAAATGCAGAGACGTGAACGATCTGCACCACGCGAAGGACGCCTATCTGAACATCGTGGTCGGAAATGTTTACGACACAAAATACACGGAAAATTTCTTCCGGAATATCAAAAAATACGCCGACAGCGACATCTACAGCCTGAATGCGGTATTCAGATTCGACGTAAACGGCGCATGGGATAAGAAAAGATCCATGGCCAAAGTGAAATCCGTACTTCAGAAGAACAATATTCTTGTGTCGAGAAGGTCGTATGAGGCGAAGGGAAAGATGTTTGATGTTCAAATTAAATCCGCAGGAAAGGGTCAGCTGCGCATCAAAGAAGATAAGCTGATTGAAAAATACGGCGGATACAATAGTGTTAAAGTTTCATATTATTGTATTGTTGATCATATCGTGAAGGGCAAAAGAAGCAGAAGCATTGAGCCGGTGTACATATACAAAAGATCTTTTTATGAGAGCAACCCGATTGTGTACTGCTGCGAAATACTCTCGCTTGAAGAGCCCGAGATCATATACCCTAAGTTGCTCAAAGATTCATTACTTGAAATTGATGACAAACGGCTTTATATCTCAGGCAAAACCGAGGATCGAATAGAATTCACCCATGACTATCAGCTTGTGCTGTCCGCATCCGACGAAAAATATATAAAAGCACTTTCAAAGCATGTGTCCCGCTGCAACACGGAGAAAAACGACGATGTGCCGCTCTCTCTGAACAGCGATATTTCAAAGGAAAACAACATGAAGCTGTACGAGCTGTTTTTGGCGAAATTGCAGGCACCCGTGTATTTCCGACTGTTTTCAAATCAGCTTGAAAAATTGATGTCGGGAGCCGACAAATTTCGTGAATTTCCGTTAACGCTCCAGTGTCGATTTCTTCTTGAGATACTGAAACTCTTCAAGTGTGACAGACAGGTAACGAATTTGTCCACAATAGACGGTCCGTCAAAATCCGGTACTATAACAATTAACAAATCGCTTGACAAGGTCAAGTCGGCGTTCCTTATAAACAGCTCCGTCACCGGGCTTTATCGGTATAAAACCGATCTGCTGAAGTGATATGAGCTGGCGTGTTGTGGTGGTATCAAGCAAATCCAAGCTTGATTATAAGATGGACTATCTCGTTGTGCGCAGCGCCGACACCGTAAAGCGGATTCACCTGAGCGAGATTTCGGTACTGCTCATTGAATCCACGGCGGTGTCGCTGACCGCATACCTGCTTTGCGAGCTTTCCAAGAGAAAGATCAGCGTTATATTCTGCGATGAAAAACGGTATCCCCATGCTTCCGTCCTGCCGATTTACGGCAGCCACGATACGGGACTCAAATTCCGAAATCAGATAAAATGGAACGACCATACGAAAGGCTTTGTCTGGGCAGAGATCGTCCGCGCCAAGATATACGGGCAGATCGCGGTTCTGAAGGAATACGGAAAGGATAACTGCGATCTGCTTGAGCAGTATATCGCCGAGGTCGAGCCGGGGGATATAACGAACCGTGAGGGACACGCCGCAAAGGTGTACTTCAATTCTCTTTTCGGTATGGATTTTTCGCGCAGTCAGGACAACAACGTAAATGCGGCGCTGAATTACGGCTACAGCATTATTCTGTCGGACTTTGCAAGGGAAATCGTGTCAAACGGATATGCCACCCAGCTCGGGATATTCCACGACAATATGTTTAATAAGTATAATCTGGCGTGCGATCTGATGGAACCGTTCAGACCTTATGTGGATTATACGGTAGCGAAAATGGACCTGCATCAGTTTGAGCATCCCGAAAAAATGCAGCTTGTGCAGATTCTTAACAGCTGCGTCGAAATAGACGGGAGAACGCAGTACCTGGTCAACGCCGCGAAGATATATTCAAAAAGCATCTTCGAGGCGCTCAACGAAAACGATATTTCGCAGATAAGGTTTCCCGAATATGAGCTACAGATATATGAGAATGATACTGTTTTTTGACCTGCCGACGGAAACATCGCAGGAGCGAAGGGAATATACGCGCTTCAGAAAGTACCTTCTGAAAAGCGGTTTTATGATGATGCAGGAATCCGTTTACTGCAAAATCGCGCTGAATCAGACCGTGGTGAATTCTCTTTATGACAGCCTGCAGAAAAATAAACCGGGCAAGGGACTTATACAGGTGCTGACTGTCACGGAAAAGCAGTTTTCCAAAATGGAATTTATACTCGGAGAGTATCACGGCGATATTATAAATACGGATGAAAGGTTTGTGGAATTATGACGCTTTCGTGCTATGAGCTGCAAACTCCTTTGGAAATCGGGGAAGGGAAAACCGTTACTCTGGTGATTGAAAATCCCGTGTTTTACCGCAATTTTGTAAACGATCTTCTTATGCAGACGAAGGATTTGTCGTCAAGATTTATGCTGTTTGACGGAGATAAAGATCTTAGCCTTTCAAAGGATGCGGAGATCATAACGGACATTTTTCATATTTCTTTCGATTCGCGCACCCTGCAGAATAAGGTGAATCAGATCGTGTCCGAGGAATACGTCGCCTCTTATGCCGATTCGACTGATATTCTTTCAAGGATAAACGAAATCGGTGCGGAGCTTCTTTCGTCATTGGATTTTGAGGCGAATTATACACCGCTTACCGATTTCAACGGCATTATTAAGCTTCTCGGTTTTGCCGTGGATATACAGGGGATGTCTTTGCCGGAAAGGATAATGGAGTATACGGATTTTTTGAATTTGCATTGCGGGAAGAGATTTTTTGTGATTCTTAATCTGAAATCGGCGCTGACGCAATCGGAATTTTCGGAATTTGCAAAGATGGCAGAGTATAAAAAGATCAGTTTTCTGCTGATAGAAAGTCATCAGACGGAAATTTGCGATGAAAGAGAGAGTATAAGGATCATCGACAGGGATTTATGTGAAATTTAATTGCAATTTTTTCATCGGTATGTTATAATGCTTTCGGGAGGAGAAACACGACCCTCCCGAAAGCCGATCTTCCGCGCCGTGCGCGTCGGCAAACCGGCAAAAAATATCGCGCGGTTTCTGTCGCACGGTATAGTATTTACGCTGCGAAAATCATTTGAATTTAACATTGTTTTGTAGTGCAATGAACGATCGCCTCAAAATTTGAGGTTTGAGGTAGTGTAAATTCAGATGGTTCTTAAACCCGTGTCGATGTCGATGCGGTAAACCGTGCGTTTGAGAGTAGTGTAAATTCAGATGGTTCTTAAACTACACTATGCCTATACCTTCATCAAACATAGTTTGAGAGTAGTGTAAATTCAGATGGTTCTTAAACGTTTCCGAAAGCCTTTTTCGCCTGACAGTGGCTTTGATGTTCGCAGTGAATTCTATATTTGCTTGCATGATGAGGCGAACTGTATGAAAGAAATCGACTTTTCCGACGGCATAGGGGTACAAAAGTGTTTTGATGAAATCGTAAGGTCGTTGCAGAGTGTAAAAATAGTTTCCGTGTTTACCGCATCTCCGTCCTTTTCAAATTACGGCGATGTGAGAGAGTATATGGAAGACACTGAAATATATATCCTCTTTGAAAACGGGGAATGCCTTGTGATTGATTATCGGTTCATTGATGCCTTGAGTATAAGTCTTCGCCCGCTCACGGAAGAAGAAAAATCATGGTATAAAGATGCTCTTATAAAGGATTTATTTAACGACAGCACGGATATCTATACCATGCAGCCCGACAACCGCCATATTTTGAACCATACTCAGAAGATATTCCTTGAGTACGATTCGCTTAAAAGGATCGGCCTTGATTATGTTACAAGAGCATACTCTAAGTGGATCGGCGGTACCCTCGTTGATGAAGTGATGCCGAAACCCACAACCTTTGATAGGATAACCTTCACAATGGAAAACGGAAATTCATTTGTAATTTGCCCGGCTGCAGCTGATAATGACGGATACACATTTGTATGGTCGAAAGATGCACAGTAAACAATAACAGTGTACTAAACAAAGAAGCGGAGCAGATGTAAATCTGCTCCGCTGATTCAGTCAATGACGGAAAAATAGTATTATAATGAGTATTATGAAGATGAGTACCGTTGCTCCCGCGCCGATAAAAAGTCCGATCCGACCGCGCGATTTTGTATATTGTTGAGATATGTATAATGGTTGAGGCGCGTATATAGAAACTTCATCGGGCGTTTGAACCGGAGTCGTCTGCTGCTTATTCTGATTTTTTCTGCGTTCGGCGGCTTTCTCCTCCTCTTTCCGAAGTAATGTCAGAGGATCCTGCCTGGAGAAGATACGATCATAAAAATTTCGGACAAATTCCAAGTCCTCCGGCTCGCTGACTTGATATGAGCCCGAATCATGGGCAATCTGATTTCTGACCCAACGAATATGCTTCAGCATTTTGTAATCGGAATTCCATGAAGGAATGAGAGGGGACCCCTTATATGACTTGTTATCCATTTGATCAATATATTCGCTGATACCATTCCGGCAAGAGTACATATCACCGCAGAGTTTGTCTAAGTGCTTGTATTCTTCAAAAAATTCGTTATCGGCAGGCTGCATATCGGTAACCTCGATTATTGTTTTTTATAATTATAACACAAAACAGCATAAAAAGCAAAAAGGCGGATGTAACTGAAATCAGTTACATCCGCTCGATATGTATCGCGCCGCCGAAAAAGATATCGCCTCAAACTATAATATCTCCGCAACACGAAACACTTTCTGGCAAATATTTTGATAATAAACCGCTCTTGTAAATGGCGCGGCAGCGAGCCGTCCGAGAGGGAAAAGCTCTCGGACGGCTGGGTTGGAATTATTTATTTTGCATACAGGTTCAATTTCTCAATAACCGAGATAAAACGCGGGTCTTGGCGGATACAGTCATATCGTGTATGCTGCATTTTGTCAAGCATATAGTAGCACTGCGTATGCTCAATGAGCTCATGGAAATTCTCGCTTATTTCGGGATAGATCTGTGTGTCAACCAAGAAAGACGAGAAATGTTTGCCATGGTCATTTTGATATGATAAGTCATATGCAGCGGCATGGCCGCACATCTTCTCGAGTGAATCGATAGCATCCTCCATGTTGCCGAGTGCGATCTGATATGTAGAGATCAGCCAATGATTAAAAGCCAAGCGGCAGTGGTAAAACATAAGATCGTCGCCGTAGATCAAGAAATAGAGCCGGTTCGATATTCGAAGCATTTCGATTTTATTCTTCCATGTGGAAGAGTCATTCGGAAGATCCTCATTCAGCGCAAGATTCTGAATGGCGAGGCCGAGAGCGTCCGCGAGTTTGTCGATCTCATCCTGAATGTAGAATTTGGTTTTTCCGTCTCCGATTCCGCAGGAAAGTGATTTTTCCCGACAATATTTCAGGGGAGTGAGCAGCTTGACTAAATCCATAGTTTTGTCTGTTTGCTTGGTATCGCTGTATAAACAGACTAATGTGGTAATGGCGTCATATCTTATATTCTCGTTGACGCATTCATTCGCAACGGGCGTCAGAAGATTCTCAATCTCTCCGACAAGCGATGTATCGTGAGTCTCCTGCCACAAGAAATACAGACACACCGCAAGATGATCCCTGATCTCATAATCGTTCGGATACCGCGTGAAAGCATTTCGGGCATAAGTAACCCGTTCCTCGATCGATCCGACCTCCGAGAGCCGATACATTTCCCTTTTGATAGCGGTAAGCTCTTCCTCCCTTTCGGACAGCCTATATCCGATAAGTTCATCCACGCTGACCGAGAAAAAGTCTGCGAGTACCGGAAGAAGCTCAATATCCGGATAACCGCCTTCTGATTCCCAGCGTGAAATTGCTTGTGGGGTAACACCTATGGCTGTAGCAAGTGCATCCTGGGTAATATTGTTTTCCGCACGAAGTTTTTTAATAATCGCGCCTATTTTAATGTTCATATCATACCTCCGAAAAGTTTTATCACCGGTGTAGTCACATTATAGCATGGGTTTCTTCCAAAAAACAATTATCAATTCGTTGTTAAAGATATAAAGTACCGCTTTATATCTTTAAATGATCTGTTTTTGTTAAAGAGGCAAAAGGAGCAAAAACTTCGTCAGGCAAGAGTTCAACCTTCTGCCCTTAAAAACGGGGGCTGCGCTTTCACCGCAGGCGAAAACTGTTCAGCATCCTGTCCGAAGCCGTTTTTTGAAATGATATTTTTTCTGCATGCTATCTCCTCTAGCCCCACAGTCGCGAAAAAAGCGGGAAAACGAAAGAAAAAACGGAGCAGGCGTAACCTGCTCCGTGCAAATCAGTTATTTTTCAAATTTATCTAATCCGATAGATATACAGCTTGGCCTCCGCACCGATGCGTAGGCTTTCGGTGTTCAGCAGATATCCTTCGGAGGGGCTGATCTCACGAATCGTCCAATCATCGCCGCAGATATAGTATTTGGTGGTAAACTGACCGTTTGCGTCGGTGGTGTAGGTGTCGATGAGCTGATTGCCTTTATAAATGCCGTACTTTGCGCCTGCGAGGGAGGCATCGCCTTGCGGCAGACCTGTTCTGCAGTCGCTCTTGGTTACGGTGACATTGAATTTCTTTAGGTCATTGTCAAAGGATTTCTCCGTAACCTTGTTCCACTCAACAGCGGCGGTCTGCTTGTTGGGTACGACATAGCGGAGGGGTGTGTCGATTTCCTCAAGAACATATCCCGTACCAATCAGCACATCCTTGAACTCCGCAATGCCGTTTTCGTTCGATACGGCAAACTCGTTTACCTCAATGCCGGAGAGCGATGTGCCGGTCAGTCGGAATTTCAGTCCTTCCACCAATCCGTCCTCGGCAGTTTTTTTGACGGTGAGGTCGCCGCGGCGGAGCGTATTGCTGAAAGTAACGGTGGTCACCTGACCGCTGACAACAGTAATGCGGCGAACTTCCTGTGGTTCATACTGCGCATACTCAGTTTCGGTAACGGTATACGCACCGGGTTTGAGGTTGTCCAACTGAAACACACCGCCGTTTGCGGTTTTAACAGTCTTGTCGATGCCGTTGCCCTGAATGCGGAAGGTAATACCGTCCACCTTGCCGTCCTCACTTACCTTGACGATCTTGGCGCCGCCGTAAGAAACCATCAAATTGATATATCCCTTGACGGGGTCGTCAACCTGTTGACCGAAAGTGACCGTGTCCTGATTTCCGCCACCCGGCTGATATGCACCGTCAGACCAAATAATAAGCCCTCGGCGCTGTGAGGATTTCTTTTCCGCAGTAAGAGTAACCTTGTCTGTCGGTGCGGAATTTGATGTTATGATGAGTTTGTTTCCGCTTACAACGCAGTTCATACCGGGGACAGAATAATTGAAATTACCGATAACTCCGTTATTATCGGTAAGCTCGGCGCAATAGCGGCTGCCGTCCCACGAAAGTTCTACTGTTTGCGCTTTGCCTGCTGTTCTTGAAAGAAAGCTCGGCATTTTTGTGTGCTGCTGAACAGCAGAAGCAATGGCGTTATAATAATTCATAATGCCATTTCTCAGAGGATGATCTCCACGCACCTGTTCAAGAATGGCGTTATAACCGTTGGGTGTTACATGATTAAAGTATTCGTCACGCTCTCCGACAACGGTTTCCCAAACAAGGAGCTGCGTTGCGAAAGCCTTTGACATTGTATCTGCATCCTCGGCATTCTGAGATTTCCAAGAGTCTGAGATTTGTCCGGTATATCCGTACTGCAAAATTCGTCCGAGAAACAGTTTGATGTCATCAGCTGAAATTGTACTGTTATACTCCTCCGGAAAATTGTCGAAGAAATCTTCGTCTTTCTGCGTAAATACCAATCCCGTATCAAGCGGTCTGCCGGGTTCAATACAGTAACAAATATTACCCTTGTACGAATTCATTGTATAGAAGGTTGTATGCCTTCCTTTGTGACACATCCAACCGCCCATATAGTGCAGTTCATCATGCCCCCATGTTACGGTGCTGTAATTGACATCACCATTTCGGGGATACCCGATGACAATAGCTTTGCCTGTGGTACTCGCCGCTGATGCGGTTAATGCAACTCCGACAATGGTTGACAGACAGATAATAAGAGATAGAAGAAGCGAAATACTTCTTCTGAGAAAACTGTTCTTCAATGATTTTCACCCTTTCAGATAGTAAAAAACGCACCGTTGTTAAACGATGCGTTCCGTTAGATTTATATTTTTAAGCGTAGCCTATAAAAAGTCTGTAATTACCGTTTTCGTCCGGTTCTGCCCATACCCAAATATCCGTAAAGCCTTCGACATTTTTGTATCTGTTCATTCTTGCCTTTATATCTCTTTCAAGATATTTTGAGTTCGGTCCGGCTATTATGGGGTTATCCCAACAGGAGACTGCTTCGGGGTTTATCGCAAGACCTATGTTTTCAGCATATTTTCTTGCGAATTCAATCCAATAGTTTATATCAAACTGTGGACCGGCAGACTCCGGTTTTGCAGTTTCGGTTGGTGTAGAATCAACAGACTTCGGAGTTTCGTCGGGCTTGCTTTCCGGCGGTTCTGTGACCTTCGGCGGTTCTGTCTGCTTCGGCGGTACAGTCGGCGACTCGGTTTCCGCAGGCTTTGCGGTGTCCGCCTTACTGCCGCTGTCGGCAGGGGTCGTTGTGCTTTCCTTTTCTTTTTCTGTTGTAGAGTCGGTCGTGCTTTCCGTACCCGCAGGCAGACTGCTCTCGGCGGTCGGCTCGGCAGCGCTGTCCGTTACCGTTGCCGTTATACTGCTTTCCGTGCTGACCGCACCGCTTTCGGTATTATCGTTTGTTTTATCTGCGGCACATCCCGCAAGGCTCAGTATTATCAGTCCTGCGAGGAGGGCTGCGAGCATTTTTCCTGTTCTCATGGATATCACCTCTGTCTATAGAATACTGATAATCCGTGAAAAGTCCAGCACTTTTTATTAACTTCGAAAACAAGTTACATTG
>ERZ773235.1526-NODE-1526-length-23238-cov-4.037053_pt1 | contig 23238 bp, 21 predicted proteins | sample MGYA00580522_ERZ773235 | MGnify/ENA primary metagenome ERZ773235 (study PRJEB29015, sample SAMEA2737797) | human gut metagenome | biome: human gut; feature: human-associated habitat; material: faeces | place: China | collected 2012 ...
AATGGGATGCTGGGTATTCCGCTACTGGGTACGGCAAGCCTGAACCTCTCTTTGGGAGAGATGGCATTTTATATTTTTTCAAGCCTTTTGATGGTCGTTGCACTCTCCAGCGTATGTTGTCTGTTGGCAAGTCTGGCGGAGAACAAAAACTCAGCGACACTTCTTTGTCTGGGAGCTGTAGCTGCAATGGTCATAATCGGGATGCTCCTTTATGATCGTTTTGCAGAACCAGAGTTATTGGATGGATGGATGTGGAGTGATACAGACCCAACTGTGCGATGGCATCCCCAAAATATCAAATTCATCGGTGGAACATTTCGTATCCTGCTGGAATTTCTTATCTGTCTGACACCTGGAGGACAAGGTGTAATTCTTTGCGAAGAAGGGGTGGAACACCTGATTTTTCTTCCATTGTGCTCTGCGTTTGTAATTTTTTCAACATCTCTTATAGGAAGTCGTTCCTTTAAGAAAAAGAACCTAAAGTAAGGAGGTAGAAAGATGTTCCCTTGGATTTTGTGTTGTATTTTGCTAATTGTTGTATTTTTTCTAATCACAAAGATTATTTTTATAGAAAAAAGTATTGATGAAATTCATACAGAATTCCAGGAACGTCTTTCCTCCGACACAAACACTCTGATTGATATTTCTTCCAGCGACCCTCATCTGAGAAAACTGGCTTCGGAGATTAATATCCAGCTTCGATTGCTCCGCAAGGAACGCCATCGTTACCAACAGGGCGATCTGGAACTGAAAGAAGCTATCACCAATATTTCCCATGACCTGAGAACTCCGCTTACGGCGATAAACGGTTATCTTGACCTATTGGAACGAGAGGAAAAAAGCGAAACGGTACACTGCTATCTTTCTCAAATCCAAAACAGAACAGATGTTTTAAAAAATCTAACCGAAGAACTATTCAGATATAGTGTGGTTACTTCTTTTCAGGAACTGAAACCAGAACGTATGGATGTTGTCCGGGCATTGGAGGAAAGTCTGCTGTCTTTCTATGCGGTCATGCAGGAAAAAGGCATCCAACCGGAAATCGAATTGCCGGAGGAACCGGTTTTCCGTGAACTGGATGCAGGTGCGGTCAACCGTATCTTTTCCAACATTATCAGCAATGCGCTGAAATACTCTGACGGCGATCTGTCCGTAGTCATGGATAAGAACGGCTGTGTTACATTCAGCAACACGGCGCACAATCTGAATTATGTGACGGTCGGCAGATTGTTTGACCGTTTCTATACAGTAGAAGCCAGTCGCAATTCAACCGGTTTGGGATTGTCCATCGCCAAGCTGCTGATTGAGCATATGGGCGGAAGTATTGGAGCAATCTACAACAATGACAAACTGCAAATCAAGATAATCTTTGCAAAATGAAATAAAAAAGAGTTTATATGAACGGAGGTGTTTTGATTATGAAGAAATACTTGAAGGAGATACTAATACTCTTAATTCAATTATTTATGTTTTATGTATTTCCATTATTTGCAGGACCAACAGACGTTATGGGAATGATAGTTTTGCTTATTTTAGCAACATTATTGCTTTCAATTCTAATTGGCAGCATTTCAAATCTGAAAGTAAAGTACTTGTATCCAATAATCATAGCAATTACATTTGTGCCATCTGTGTTTATATACTATAACGAGACAGCATTGATACATTCGCTTTGGTATTTGGCAGTATCATCCTTTGGTTTGATAATCGGCATGGTCATTCATAAATTGATTCTTAAAAAGTAGAAAGAGCAAAACTTTCAAAGGCTACCCAGTCAAAAAGATTGGATAGCCTTTATTTATGTTTTCTAAAATTAAAGTTGAATATCTGCCTTAGCCAATAACTATGGGCTTAGAGGTTTAGTGAGCCAGGCAAATCGCTCCAATCGCCGTATCCACAGATTTATACTCTGTAACAGTTTTTCAAATAGGTTTTGGAATCTCCGTTCAATATCAAATCAGCATATCCAATCGGGTCATTGTAAATCAGATAATCCAGTTCCGACCTCTGATACATATTGTCGGCAACCTCGTTCTCAACCGCAATCGTATCAATCGCAATCATACTACCATCAAAGAATTTCAGTTCCACACAAGCGGTATCCATGTTAAACTCACAAGAAATCAATCTATCCATAAGAAACCTCCATTTTGCGGGATGTTAGATCATCCCAAAATATTTGAATGCTTCTCGGATTGCTTTCTCTTTTTCCGGTGGACACAGAGGCTGTCTGGAATCTTCGGACTTCGGCAGATTGTAGTTCTTACCAACCTCAATCCCACATTTCCGCTTAATCTGTGAGATATACAGGTTTGATACCTTTAATCCGCTATGTTCCAGTACATAGTCCTTGATCTGCGTGTAGGTTGCCCCATCTTGAAATTCGGACATATCCATATCTTCTAAAGAGAACTCAACCCGAATCTTTTTCGAGTCGACCTCACCCTTGGAAAGCAAAACAACCGTCTCCACATGCCCCGTCCACGGGAACATGTCGCACGGGGTGGCTTCCTTAAATTCGTAGCCGTGCTCACCGAGCCACTTGATGTCGCGTGCCAGGGTCGCAGGGTCGCAGGAAACATACACGATTCGCTCCGGAGCAGCCTTTACGACTGCCTCCAGCAGCGGCTGCTCGCAGCCGGCGCGCGGCGGATCGAGAATGACGACATCCGCATGTGTCACGCGAAGAGATTCGTCCTTCAGTTCCGACTTCGGGTCAACCATCTTTGGAAGTTCTTCTTCCGCCTTGCCGCAGACATATCGTGCATTTACGATACCGTTAATCGTAGCGTTGCGGTTCGCGTCGAGGACTGCACCTTTGACGGATTCAATGCCGATGACGCGGCCCGGCGACTTGTCCGCTGCAGCCTGTCCTGAGGCAGTAGTGCCGCTCAAAGCTGCCGCAGCCTGTCCTGAGGCAGCATTCTCTGCAGCCTGCCCTGCGGCTGCCGCTGCGTTAAGCTCGGCAGTCCTTCTGTTCATTTCCGCAGCTGCGAACAGCCCGATGGTTCCGACACCGCAGTACAAGTCCAGAACCGTTTCATCGCCTTTTAACGATGCGTATTCCAAAGCCTTGTCATACAGGCGCACCATCTGTTCGCGGTTCACCTGATAGAAAGACAGCGGCGAAATCTCGAAGGAAAGGCCTCCGACCTCTTCCGTGATGGTCGGCTTTCCTGCAATCGTTATGCACTCCTCGCCCAAAATCTGCCCCTCAAGATTCTTCGACTTATTTATATTTACAATAACGCTTTCCAAATTAAATTCCACGCCCGCAAGCGGTCCGTCTTCGTAGACAGGCACATTGTAAATTGCCTCGTCAAGCATTTCGATCAGCTTCGGTGCGTTCGGAATCGCTTTGCCGTTGATGACGAGGATTACCATAACCTCTCCGGTTCCCGCAGCGGTGCGGACAATCATGTGGCGCATGAGGCCTTTTTCCCAGCGTGGATCGTATGAGGTAATATGATCTTCTTCCATAAACTTGCGAAGCGCAGCCGCAGCCGCCATGGCAGGCTCTGACTGAAGCAGGCAGTCTTCGCAGTCCACAACATCGTGACTCTTCGGACGGTAAAAGCCCACCCTCGGCTCGTGAACCGGCTTTACGATTCCGCCTTTCTGCGTAATCAGTCCGCCCGTGCTGACCGGCATGCTCGCCTTATTCCGATAACGGAACGGAACTTCCGTCGCATCTTCGCTGCCCATGCCGATAATCGGCATAATGACAGGGTCGGTCAGACCTCCCAGACGCACGAGTTTCTCACGCACCTGCTTTTCTTTCAGCGCAAGCTGCGCCTCATAGCTGAGCTGAGAATAAACGCATCCGCCGCACAATCCGCTGTGCGGGCAAAAGCTCTCCTGTCGGTCCGGCGAAAGCGCAAGCATCTCCGAAACACGCCCGAATGCGTAGTTTTTCTTTACTTTCGTAAGTTCGACCTTTGCGCGGTCGCCCACAACCGTGTCCTGCACGAAAACCGCAAAACCACGCTCGTCGTCATAGATTTTGCCGATTCCGCGTCCCTCCGCGCTCATATCTTCAATTGTCAGTTCTACAATCTGTCCTTTTTCCATCGTTTCTGTCTTTCCTTCCTAAAAAACCTTTATCAAAAGCAGCCTTCCGTCTGCGACACTCACCACCGCATGTTCTCCTGCCAAAACTTCATTGCTGACGCCGTATTGATAGTCGCAGGAAATGACTGCGTCCTTAAGCGGATATTTTGCGCCTTCAATCGTCACGCCTTCCGCCTTCCCGCTGATATTCAAAACCGAAAAATACGAAAAGCTTCCATCTATATATGCCGGTGTCTGCCTTACAAGACTCATTTCCGAATAGTCGTCGACAATCATGCCGCGCCTGCCTGCTTTATCAAGCATGAGCAGAATCGAAACATTTCCGAGCGTATGGTCAAGTCTCTGCCCAATAGCTCCCAATAAAAGAAATTCCGAAAAGCCTCGCCGCATTCCCTCCTTAACCGCAAAAACCGTATCGGTATCGTCTTTTTCGCACGGCAGCACAATCGTCTCAATGCCTTGCTTGAGTGCCTCTTCCTTCGAGTAGGAATCAAAATCCCCAATGATTAAGTCAGGCTTAATGCCAAGTGCCTCAGTGTGCTTAAGTCCCGCATCGCAAAATATATAGAAATCATCCTTCCGCAAGTAATTTTTCGCCCTTGCGTAGTCTTTGATGTCGGCCGCTCCGATGATCACACATTTTCCCATTTTGTCACCTCTCTGCAAAAATTGTAACATAAAGCGGATGAAAAACCAAGCCTGTGTTCTGTTTTAAACGTTTTTTGTTTTTTTCTATTTTTTGCTTGACAAATACAGGGTATAACAGGGTATAATAGGGTATACAAACTTGAAGGAGGTGTGTCATCGTGATGGATCGATTTTCAAATTATGCGGATTATAAAGATTTGCTTCTTCGTATTTCAGAAATTGAAGAAGCGCTTGCTCTGCTTCCGGCTGGCTCGATCGGAAAGAAAACCGTCAACGGAAAAATATACTATTATCATCGTTTTTATGAAAACGGGAAACGAAAAGAAAAATATATTCCACAAGACAGGCTTGCCGATATGAAGACCGCTGTCGAAAAACGCAAGGCTTTAGAAGAAGAACTGAAAGAATTAAATGCCCGAAAAGCGCGTTTTTCTGCAGACACTCCTTCCTCTTCAGTTCCTGTACAGGCGGCAGCATGGTCGTATAACGGTATTCCGCTGACTTTTGAGTCAACGCGTGTGTCCGAAGAGGTCTTTCGCTATCATTTCAATGTCATAAAAGGAGATGCCCTGCGAATTTTCGCAAATCAGTCTTCCGGTTTCGGAAGGCGGGAATGTTTCCATCTTCTGCAGGATTATATCGCAGGTGCCTTTCCGGATAAGGTTCTGATTCTTTACGGACTGCGCCGCACAGGGAAAACAACGATGATGCGTCAGGCGATTTCGGAAATGCCGGATGAGTGTCTCGCGAAGACGGCATTTATTCAGGTCATGCCCGGCGTCACACTGGCGGATATCAATACCGATTTAAAAATTCTTGCCTCGCAGGGGTTTCAATATATTTTCATAGATGAGGCAACTTTGCTTGCGGATTTCATTGAAGGAGCTGCGCTTTTTTCGGATATCTTTGCATCCTGCGGCATGAAAATTATCCTATCGGGAACGGATTCGCTCGGTTTCCTTTTCTCGGAGGATTCCCAGCTGTATGACCGGTGCGTTATTCTGCATACTACATTTATCCCTTATCGCGAATTCGAGCGGCTGCTTGGAATTCACGGAATTGATGAATATATTCGCTATGGCGGGACGCTGAGTTTGGGCGGCAGTCACTATAACGAGCATTCAACCTTTTCCACAGCGAAAAGCACCGATGAATATGTGGACAGTGCAATCGCCAAGAACATACAGCATTCGCTGAAATGCTATCAGGACGGCGATCATTTTCGAAATCTGCGCGTCCTTTATGAACAGGGAGAACTCACCGGTGCCGTCAATCGCGTCATCGAAGACATCAATCACCGTTTCGCGCTGGATGTGCTTACGCGTGATTTCCGTTCGGAAATTCTTTCACTTTCAGCACGGAATCTGCGCCGCGACCGTATACATGCAAACGATGTACTCGACCGCATTGACCTTGCGGCTGTTACCGGACGTCTGCGCCGGAAACTCGAAATTTTAAACGCTTCGGAGCGAAAAATTATGCTTACCGATGAGCACTGCGCCGAAATCAAGGAATATCTTGATTTGCTGGATTTGACATTTGACTTCGACATCGTATCGCTCCCGAATCTATCGCATAAGGAAACGAAAACCGTTGTCTCACAGCCCGGCCTTCGTTACTCGCAGGTTGAAGCGGTTATTTCCTCTCTTCTCGAGGATGAAGAGTTTTCCGACCTCTCGCTTGCAGAGCGAAACTATGTACTTGCGCGGATTGAAAGTGAGGTATGCGGCAGACTTATGGAAGATTTGATTATGCTTGAAACGAAGATGGCATATCCGCATAAGAGAGTCTTTAAACTGCAGTTTGCGGTCGGCGAATTCGACATGGTTGCCTTCGACCCGAAGACGGCTTCATGCGAAATTTTCGAAATCAAACACAGCAGCGAGCGGACGCCTGAGCAGTACCGACACCTGATTGACGAAGACAAGTGTGAGCGGACGGAATTCCGCTACGGTTCCATCACCGGTAAATATGTAATCTACCGCGGCGAGTCGCATCATGACGCAGGCAGCGGCATTCGTTACCTAAATGTTGAGGAATATCTGAAAGGACTTCACGGGGCGGCAGACGGAAAGCACTGATCCACCCCGCTAAAAAAATTGTCCGTTTCCTTCGGTTTCCCTTGGAACGGACAATTTCTATATTTTACATAATATTAATCGGTTTTCTTGAATGCTTGATTGCGTGTTTTACCGCCGCATTATAAGCTTCTTCATCCGCATCGTGCTTTTCCTGAATTGCTTCTTTGAGCACCATGTCTTTGACCTTCATCAGTCTCGTCTGGTTGCCTCGCTCGTTTTCGTCAAGCCGCATGCGAATATACTTAATCGTCATTTCGAGCTGCGGTATCTTTACATATTCAAGCGCGTTAACCCTGCGCCGCGTCCGCTCAAGCTCGGCAGCCAGCATTTGGGCTTCCTTCTCCTTAGCGGCAAGCTCCAGCATCAGCGGAAATACGTCCGCCAGACTTGCAATTGCAGAGTCCAGTTCGCCGGAAGTATTGGCATAACCGTAAGGGTAGATGTTCGAAGCATCCTCTGCTGTTGTGGTGAAATCAAACACCGGAACATCCACGCTCATGATATTTTTGCCTGAGACATCTAAGTTCACGCCCTGCTTTGGAAACATCAGTGCCTCCTCCATGGCAGCGCGGCTCATAACTGCCTGCGCCACACCGAAAGCTGCATAAACGTCCGCAAGGCGAGCCTCCACCTTATCTCGAAGCTCCTTATTTTCACGGGCAAGTTCAAGGAAACCTTTCATCAGTTCATCCCGCTTGTCTTTTAAAAGCTTGTGACCCCGCACGGAAGTCGCATGACGCTTTTTGAGCGTTGTGAGCATCATACGGGTGGGATTTACATTGAGTCTTTCCACTTTTCCTGCCTCCTTCCTTTTTTAATCAAATCACGAATTAACCGGCATACCGCCGTTTGCCTGGTATTCCGGCAAAGTTCGGCATGCCGCCGTTCGGCGCATCGCCGATTACAAATACTTTTCGATATATTCGTCTTTGATACGCTTCAGTTCGCTCTTTGGAAGAAGACGGAGCAGTTCCCAGCCCAGATTCAGCGTTTCTTCAATCGTGCGGTCGGTATCGTAGCCCTGTGAAACATAGCGTCTCTCAAATTCCTGCGAGAACTTCGCATACATCAGGTCGACCTCGGAAAGCGCCGCTTCACCTAAGATTGCAACGAGTTCCAGGTTTTCTTTACCCTTCGCATAAGCAGCAAATAGCTGGTTCATCGTGTCCGCGTGGTCTTCACGGGTTTTGCCTTTGCCGATACCTTTGTCTTTCAGACGCGAAAGCGATGGAAGAACATCGATTGGCGGCTTAATTCCCTTACGGAACAAATCATTGGAAAGAATAATCTGTCCTTCGGTGATGTAACCGGTAAGGTCAGGGATCGGGTGCGTCTTGTCGTTTTCCGGCATCGTCAGAATCGGAATCATCGTAATCGAGCCCGCGCAGCCTTTCTTTCTGCCCGCACGCTCATACATCGTCGCAAGGTCGGTATATAAATAGCCGGGGTAGCCTCTGCGGCCCGGTACCTCTTTACGAGCAGCCGAAACCTCACGCAGAGCCTCCGCGTAGTTTGTAATATCCGTCAAAATAACCAGTACATGCATTCCCATGTCGAACGCAAGATATTCCGCAGCTGTCAGTGCCATACGCGGGGTAGCGATACGCTCAACCGCAGGGTCGTTTGCAAGGTTCATAAACATAACCGTTCTGTCAATCGCGCCGGTTCTTCTGAAGTCGGAAGCGAAGAAATCCGCTTCTTCGTGCGTAATACCGATTGCCGCGAATACAACGGCGAAGTTTCCGGCATCGTCGCCGATTACCTTTGCCTGACGCGCAATCTGAGCCGCTAAGTTGGAATGCGGAAGCCCTGCGCCCGAAAAAATCGGAAGCTTCTGTCCACGAACCAGCGTGTTCAGTCCGTCAATTGCCGAAACGCCTGTCTGAATGAATTCAGCCGGATAGTCACGGGCTGCCGGGTTCATCGGAAGTCCGTTGATGTCGAGCATTTTTTCCGCAATAATGTCAGGACCACCGTCCTTCGGTCTTCCCATACCGTCGAATACACGACCGAGCATATCCGGCGATACCGCAAGCTGCGTACCGTGTCCGAGGAAGCGCACCGTGCTTTGCTTCAGGTTGATGCCCTGAGAGGCCTCGAAAAGCTGAACTAGTGCGTTATGTCCGTTGACTTCGAGGACTTTGCAAAGTCTTTTTTCCCCACTCGGAAGCAGGATTTCGCCAAGTTCATCGTAGGTAACATCATCAACATCCTTGACCAGCATCAGAGGTCCTACAACTTCACTGATTGTCTTATATTCTCTAATCATCCGCTTCAGCCTCCTCTACTACAAGCGCATTAATCGCAGCGCGTATATCATTCATCAATTTTTCGTATCTTTCGTCAATCTGCTCTTCTTCGATATATTTGAATCTGCCGATTTCTTCACGCTGAGGGATTGCCGCAACCTTTGCAAAGGAAGCACCCTTGTGAATACCCTCAAGGCCTTCCTTATAGAAGCCGAGAATCAGCTTCAAAAGCTTAAACTGCTTGTTCAGCGAAGAATAGGTGTCCACATCGTGGAACGCGTTCTGGTGCAGATAGTCCTCACGAATGGATTTGCAGACTTCCAGCTTCATGCGGTCATCAGCCGAAAGCGAGTCTACACCGACAAGCTGTACGATTTCGTTGAGCTCTGCTTCCTGCTGCAAAAGTGCGAGCGTTTCTTCTCTCATCTTCGGGAATTCTTTGTCAACATTTTCCGCATACCACTTCTCCAGTCTTTCCACATAGAGGGAATAGGACTGCAGCCAGTTGATTGCCGGGAAGTGTCTTGCATACGCCAGTGACGAATCCAGACACCAGAACACCTTTACGATACGCAGCGTTGCCTGCGATACCGGCTCGGAAATGTCACCGCCCGGAGGAGATACCGCACCGATTGCGGAAAGTGCTCCTACGCGGCCCACTTTTCCGAGAGATACGGTTCTTCCGGCTCTTTCATAGAACTGCGCGAGTCTGGATGCCAGATAAGCAGGGTAGCCTTCTTCACCCGGCATTTCTTCGAGACGGCCGGACATTTCACGAAGAGCTTCCGCCCATCTGGAAGTGGAGTCAGCCATCAGCGCTACCGAGTAGCCCATGTCTCTGAAATATTCCGCTATGGTAATGCCTGTATAAATAGACGCTTCACGCGCCGCAACCGGCATGTCCGAAGTGTTTGCGATTAAAACGGTTCTCTTCATCAAAGACTCTCCTGAACGAGGGTCTTTCAGTTCCGGGAATTCCATCAGTACATCGGTCATCTCGTTTCCACGTTCGCCGCAGCCGATGTATACAACGATGTCTGCATCCGCCCACTTTGCAAGCTGGTGCTGTACAACGGTTTTGCCTGAACCGAACGGTCCGGGTACGGCTGCCACGCCGCCCTTGGCGATCGGGAACATCGTGTCGATGACTCTTTGTCCGGTGATAAGCGGCATCTCCGGAACCAGTTTTTCCTTATATGGACGACCACGTCTTACCGGCCATTTCTGCATCATGCTGAGCGATTTGATGTCGCCTGCCTTTAAATGCTCTGCGCCGTAGTCCTCCGTCAGCCTGATTTTACAGATTGTGTGATCAACTGTGTAGTTTCCGGATTCAATCGAATCGATTACGCCCTTGATTCCTGCGGGAACCATGATTTTCTGCGTAACCAGAACGGTTTCGGGAACTTCACCGATGATGTCGCCGCCTTCGACTTCGTCTCCGGTTTTTAGCAATGGTTTGAATTCCCATTTTTTCTCGCGATTCAGCGACGGAACCTTGATCCCTCGCGTGATGTTCGGTCCTGCGGCCTGCACCATTTCCTCAAGCGGACGCTGAATACCATCGTACATGGTCTCGATGAGTCCGGGCCCCAGTTCTACCGAAAGCGGTGCTCCCGTAGATACGACCGGAGCACCCGGTCCGATTCCCGCAGTCTCTTCGTATACCTGAATGGAAGCCCTATCGCCTCTCATTTCTATAATTTCTCCGATCAGGCCTTGGCTGCCAACATGCACGACGTCGAACATATTGGCTTGATCCATGCCCGACGCAACGACCAACGGCCCGGATACTTTCAATACTTTGCCTTCTGCCATTTTAATTTCCTCCAAATAATATATCGGCTCCGACGGCTCTTTCCACCGATTTCTTTACGGATGTCATTCCGATGCCCAAACTTCCGTCCTTTCCGGGAATCGGAATCACAGCCGGAAGCCTGCTGTCTGTGTACTCCTCGACTTCCTTCATCATATATTGATAAAACTGTTCTGTAATATAGATGATGGCGAAGTCCTCCTTAGCAAGCCGCTTCAGCGTTTTCTTTGCCTCCTCGGCATCGCCCGCCGGAAATACATCCAGACCGACCGCTTGAAAGCCTAAAACGCTTTCTCGGTCGCCGATTACACCTATCTTATACATAAGTTTCCCTTAACCTTTCCGCTACAATTTCCGCAGCTGTTCCGGCAATCTTGCCCGCAAAGATAATTCTGAGATTCTTGGCCTCCATCTCTTTGGCAATCAGATAAGCCGCAGCGGTTTCCAATCCGAACGGCTGATATTTGCACTCTGCCGCAAAGCGGATTTTCAAATTATCGAGAATTTTTTCAAGCTCGCTGTAGCTTCCCTTTTCGGTAACGGCTTTCGCTCCCTCCGCAAAGACTTCGTAATAGCCAAACGGCTGCAGTTTGTCCGCAATCGAGCTGTACGCCTCTTCATAAGCACCCTCAAAGAAACGCTCCTCGAGGTTTCCGCCCGTAAGGAAAATCTTTTCGAAAAAATTCTTGGATTTTCCGATTTTGCGAAGCCTGATAAACGCGCTCATGTTCAAGCTGTCGATTAAGAGCTTCACATAGCCCGTTACAAAAGCATTATCAAGCTTTTCTGCTTCCTCAAGCATATCGCGGTAGCATGCACGGTCTAAAATAATGTCGATTTCCTGTGGGTCACGGCTCTTAGCGAAGAGCTCTGCCGCCTCGGTAATCGCCTGCTTCATGGAAACGGAAAGCAGCGCAAAATCTCTTTTGCGAATCATTTCCTGCATTTCCTGAGGCGGTATCGCCGCGGACTCCAGCAAAAGCGGTGCCGGGTCTGTCTTAAGCGCCTCCGCCTTCAAAAGAACCTTTACATTATGATAATCGCTTGGGTACAGGAAAAGTTTCATCTGCGGTTCGTCCGAAAGCACAGAAAATACAAGCTCATAGCTTTCAGCAAGACCCGCGTCGAGAGCCTTCTCGAAGGCACGCTCATCCTCGCTGTCCTTACCGTCGCCATATCCAAACTCGCTTAAAACCTTCATTGCGCCCTGCACATCTTTCTGCTCCATGACTTTTTCCATGTCAGCGCGTTTCAGAAGCGAAGTTTCTTTGCTGCGAATCAGTACCGAAGGGAATATATAATCATATTCGCTTTTCTTTGCCATTGTCTCCCCCTTTAGGTAAATAAAATTTTCGCTGCTTCACCGGCAAGATCCATGCGGTGCTCCTTTACCAGAGACTCGATGGTACAGTCTGCGAACGTCGAACGATAGGTGACAATATAACCGCCTTTCATATTTCCCACTTCTTCATCTAAAGTGAAACGCTCCGCATACTGGATTTCGTCTCCGTATCTGTCTCTTCTCTTTGAAGCAACCGCGCGATTCAGCGCGTCGCAGACCTTCTGCCCGATTCTTTCCTTTTCATCAGCGTTGAACAAGAGCTTGCCGCCGTACATGTCGGCCGAATCTCCAAGCTCCACCAAAAGTTCTATATAGCGATATTCTTCAATTCCGATAATGTAATCTACCATCCCTGCAAAACAATCCGAGAGGAGTTCCTGTTTTTTCTTCAGGATAATTTTTCCCGCATCGATGTCTGCCGCAGATTTTCCATATTTTACTGCTTTTTCTTTTTCAGTGCGTCCGCTCTCTTCGGCATCCGCCAAAATTTTCTCCGCCGCAGCCTTTGCGTCTGCGAGGATTGACCGAGCCTCCTGCTTGGCACTGCCCACTACCGCATCATAATCGGCCTTAGCCTCGGCAGCGATTCTATCGGTAATTTTTTCAATGCCCATATTGTCGTCCTTTCTAAACCGGTATTCTCAGCCAGATCAGTACCGAAACAAGCAGCGCGAAAATCGCGTAAGTTTCTACCATTGCGGTATAGATGATACCTTTAACCATCTGATCGGGTCTCTTAGCTGTAAGCTGAAGTGCAGCAGCTGCTGCCTTTCCCTGTGCAATACCGGACCAAATGCCGACTGCTCCGATTGGAATGCCTGCGCACATGAAATAGAATCCCTGGGCTGCAGTGAGGTCAACCATGTTTCCGCTGAGCAGACCGATTTTTACCATGATCAGGAATGCGATAATCAGACCGTAAATACCCTGCGTGCCCGGGAGTGCCTGCAAAATGATTGTTTTACCGAATTTTTTCGGGTCTTCCGCAACAACAGCCGAAGCCGCCTGACCTGCGATGCCAACGCCCATAGCTGAGCCGATACCTGCCAGCGCCGCGATTGCAGCACCTAAAATTGCTAAACTGTTTCCGTCAATATATTCAAAAAACATCCTATCTTCCTCCTGTTTTTCTGTTTTTTATTCTTCATCAACACGGATATATTTCGTCTTTCTGCGCAGCGGGTCGAAAGGCTCTCCGCCGTCCACATAGAATTTGCCGAAAAACTCTACATACTGCAGTCTTGCCGAGTGAATGAACGCGCCCAGCAGGTTGATTGCAAAGTTCACAGCATGCCCCACCGCAAAGATAAGCAGGAACAGAATCAGTCCGGCAATTCCTCCGCCGAACAACGAGCCCATCGTATTTACTACCTGTGCGATAACGCCGGTCGCAAGTCCCAGCGCCAAAAGTCTGGCATAAGACAAAATATCCGAAATCCAGCTTGTGATGTTATACAGATTTGAAAAGCCTCCGACGATTTTGCCGATGCCTTTCCTGCCTCGTCCTCCTGCAATCAGAAGACCGATCGCACCTGCGATGCTCATCCACATACCTGCGGTAGAAAGCACCGCCGAGTCAAATGCCGCAGAACCGCAAAGCCATGCGCAAAGGCCTAAAATCGTCAGATACCAAAAGCCCTCGTCACAGACTGCATCCACAAATTTTCCATCTTTGATCTGCATAAATGCCTGGATTCCCATTCCGATAAAGAGATGAATCACGCCGAGTATCAGCGAGAAAATCAAAAGCTTCATCGGGTCTTCCAGCGGATTGAACCAAACTGCATTAAAGGCAATTTGTTTTCCGAGGAAGGTGTTTGAAAAGACGCCGATCAAGTCCCCAAAGAATCCCCCGAAAAGTACGCCCCATACTGTAGTCGAAATACCGCAGTAGAAGAAAAGTTTTATCATTTTAAAGGTCGTACCTTCAAGGTCAAATTTTTTCAAAATGACTCCGCATCCGATTGCCAGAAGCAATCCATAGCCCGCGTCACTGAACATCATTCCGAAGAAAATGATATAGAACAGCGAGTAGATGGAAGTCGGATCAAATCCCCAATAACTCGGCAGCGAGTACATTTCCGTAATCGCTTCCGTTGGCTGGAAAAAGCTCTTGTTCTCAAGCAGAACCGGAACTTCTTCTCCTTCTTCCGGGTCACGGAATTGATAGCAGGCGTTGTTTTCGTCTAAGATCTGCGTTATCCGCGCCTTCGTCCGTACCGGAAGCCACCCCTCAAGAAGGAAAGTCTTCGAAGTCCTAAGAAGTTTTTCTCTGCTTCTTTCTTTGTCTGCCTCGACCGTAAAGTAGTCTGCATAGTCTTCGACAGGCTCTTTCCAGGCTTTCAGATTTTTAATTTCCTCTTTTAATTTTTGCAGAGTTTCCTCTGCCTCTTGTTTTTCCTTATTCAATTGTTTCAAGTTTTCATCCGCAGTTCCTGCAAATGCAGATAAGTTCAGCTCTGAGAAACCAATTTCCCGAAGCTGCATCATAACTGCTTTCGTTTCTTCTTTTCCTGTGACAAGCGCTGCGTACATATAATCCTTATCTTCCGATACCTGTTTGATCATACAATACTGCATCGCCTCAGCATTTTCGCCTTCAGCAGATGCGCTCTGCAGTTTTTCTGTCACTTCGGAAAAACTCCGAAAATCAGTCTTTGGAATCACTCCAAGCGTGATGTCTGTCGTCTGCGTTCCCCTCTCCGCAAGCGAAAGGTCAAAACTTTTCCACGGGGTCAGCATCGCCGTATCGCTTTCAATCCGATTGACTCGGTCACTTGCATTTTTTATTTTCTCCGCAAGGTTTAAAAGCTTATCGATTTTTGCCCGTGTCTGTTCTTCACTTTCACCGATTCCTTTGAACTGAGGCTTTTTTACCCGGCGCCGTGTGTGGAAAAGCGGTTCTTTGATGTCTCCGTATTTTTCCAAAACTTCCAGTGCCTGTGCCGCATCAAAGACTTTCTTTTCGAAAAGTTCGACCGTCTCCGGCGCAGCATCCTGCGTCAGATTTACGTTACGAAAATCCTCCCCGGACATTGCCGAGCAATCCGTAAGTTCAACGACGCCTAAGTCCATCAGCTCTGACATCAGTCTCTTTTTATCTGCATCCAGTCCCAAAACCGCAACCTTTTGCATTCTAATGATTGACACTGATTTCTATAATCCTTTCCGCTATCGTTTCAATAGCTTGTTTTTTCCGAGCCTCCGCATCTTTTACCAGAGATTCGGCAGTTTCCCGGGCTTGATTCATGGCAGCTTCATAATCTGCTTCTGCCTGCTTCTCGCCCTCCTTCAGATATGCGGCGGCATGCTCTTTTGCCTGCGCCTGTGCCCGCTCTGTTGTTTTTTTTGCCTCGGATTTCGCAGCTTCAATCATCTGCCTGGCATCCGTCTTTGCGTTTCTGCGCATAGCATCCGCCGCCTCCTCGGCCTTGCGAATTTTGTTTATTTCTTCCGTAAACACTTACTCGCCTCCTTGTCCTAAAAAAAATCATCCATACACCTTTTATTATTTTTACCACATTTTTAAACATACTAAAACCATATTTTAGCAAACGATTAGCAATTTTGAACAATTTCGAAAATTTGCCTAAATTTTTGGACATAATCTAAATTATATGCAAAAAAAGCCGCGAAAACTCTTTACAGCTTCGCGGCTATTTCTTCCAATTTCTTTATTCTGTTGTTAATTCCTGATTTCTTCAGAGGCGGATCACACATTTCGCCGAGTGATGCTATTGAAATATCAGGGTTTTCAAGACGAAGTTCTGCAACCTCACGAAGCTTATCCGGAAGTGCGGATATCCCGATTTTTTTGTCTATTTTTTTGATTGCGGCAGCCTGCTTGATGGACGCCTCAATTGTTCTGTCCATGTTCGCGTTGTCGCAGTTGACACTTCGCTTCGCGGAATTTACCATTGCTTTCTTGATTCTGGTTTCTTCCATGCTGAACACCTGATTGCTTGCGCCCATAATTGCCAGCGTATCGCTGATATAGTCGGCTTTTTTCATGTATACAACATATTTTTTTCCGCGTTTAACCACCTTGCAGCTGAGATCGACAAAGGAATTGATAAGCCTCCGGAGGTCCTGTGCCATCGTCTCCGAGTTCAGCACAAACTCAAGGTCGTAGCCTTTTTCCGGGTCGCTCATTGTGCCTGCACCCATGAACACGCCACGTAAGTAAGCCTTCTTGCAGCACTTCGTACGCACAATACCGCTGTAAATCCCGTCCGAAAAATAGTTGTTCCCTTCTTTAATCAGAAGCATTCCCGTTTCCCGAAGAATCTGCTCACTGAGATTATCCGCATCAATCGTGATGCTGTATGCGTATTTTTTTCCCGTGCGGGCTTTCCCGACAGCCTTGCCTTCTCCGATTTCGAGCTTGGTTTCGATTCCGAAATAATCCTGCAGAAGCTTCTTGTAGTGTCTTGCGACCGCCGGATTTTCGGTGGTAATTTTGATGCGGAATTTACCCAAGCCGACAAGCCCGATGCTTCCCGCCACGCGAAGAAAGCCCGAAATTTCCGCAAGCATGCAGCATTTCTTTTCGGGCTCGATTCTTGCCAGTTCATTTTTCGTGTCAGATGCGAACGACATATGTTTCTCCCTTTGTTAAAAAGGAGCAGCATCCGCTGCTCCTTTCGTATATCGTTTATGTATTTGGATTATTTCAGTGGAGCTAATCCTAAGATTTCTCTTGCTTCAGCAGGAGTAGCAACTTCTCTGTTGAGCAGCTTAGCCATCTGAACAACTCTTTCTACCATTTCGCCGTTGGATTTAGCGAGTACGCCCTTGGACATGTATACGTTATCTTCGAAACCAACACGAACGTGTCCGCCCATAGCGATTGTAGCAGCAGCGATGCCCCATGCATTCTTACCGATACCTGTAGCAGTCCAAGTGGAGTCTGCAGGGATGGAAGTAGCCATGATAACGAGGTCGCGAACTGTAGCTGTCATCTGAACGCCGAGTACGAAGTCGAAGTGGATTGGATACTGGATGTGACCCTTCTTAGCAGCCTTAAGAGCTAAGTCAATCATGCCCTTATCGAATACTTCGCATTCAGGCTTAATGCCTCTTTCCTGCATGATGTCGCCGAAGTTAGCGATTGTGTTGTCTGTATTGATGAAGATTTCGTCTCCGCCAAAGTTGCAAGTACCGCAGTCTAATGTTGCCATTTCAGGGGTTGGAGTGATTTCCGTTGACTGTAATCTTTCGAGGTCAGTCATACCAACTGCTCCGCCTGTGGAAGGCTGGATAATAACATCCGGACATTCTTTTCTGATAGCGTCAACCATTTCCTGGAATCTGCCCTTGTCCTGTGTCGGAGTACCATCGTCCCATCTTACATGAAGGTGGATAAGAGCTGCACCTGCATCATAAGCAGATTTTGCTTCTCTTACAACTTCTTCTACAGTATAAGGAACCGCAGGGTTGTTTTCCTTAGTTACTTCCGCACCGCAAATACATGCACTGATAATTAATTTGTCCATTTTAATCAATCTCCTTTTTTATTTCATTTTCTCAAACAAAATAATTACTAATAACGGTGTCTTTGCACCCATAGAAACATTATAACACCTCGTTAATGGATATTCAAGTTATCTTTCCATTGATTCTTTATATTCTTTTATTTGCTCAAGGATATTTTCAATATGATGGTTCATCATAAATTCGACAAAAGGATGGCTGTCATCGGAATCCTGAGCTTCTGCCAGACTTCTTATATATTCTGCCCTTTTCTCTTTTTTTACGATGGAAGGCACCACCCCCGCCTCATGTTGTATCATATTCATAACAAGCCTGCTCATTCTGCCGTTTCCATCTGCCCAAGGGTGGATATATGCCAGGCGATAATGTGCTTCGAAACTGAATTCATATATTTTTTCAATTTTCTCCGAGCCTATTTTCTTCCTTCCCTCATTCAGCCAATCGCAAAACTTCTCAAGTCTGCCGGGTACTTTCTGCCATGCCATGTAGCTCTTTCCTCCCCGGCCCGCACTGACATTCAAAAGTCTCAAGTCTCCGTCCGCACTGTCAAAGGTTCCCGCTATCGTTTTGTATAACATTCCCGTATTTCTCATAAGCGTGCTTGATAATCCACAAAGCGTCTCGGTCGTAATTTGCTCATGCTTTTCGGCAAGCAAAAAGCCTTTTTCATAGGCTTTTTTTAAGTCTAAATTCATAAACTGTTCCGTCATTGGCTTTGCAGCTCCGATTCCGTCCTCAAAAAGCAAGCGATTTTCTGCTTCAGAGACAGTCGAACCTTCTATTGCCGTCGAATGCGTTATGATGGAATACAGATAAAATTTGTCGTAGTCCAACTGTTGTCTTATGCCTAATTCTTCGTATTCCCTGAACACTTCGTTTAATCTGCTCATTTTTACCTACCGATCTTTCTTAATCCTTCGCTTTACAAATCCCTATGCTCAAGTGTAACCCGGCGTCCTTCCTCCGAAAAAATCCGGTACACCTCATTGGCAACCGCAACCGAGCGGTGATGCCCTCCCGTGCACCCCAGCGCAACGGTCAGACTGTACTTTCCTTCTTTGATGTAACACGGAATCAGACGCTTGATGATTTCCACCAGTCTGTTGATAAATTCTTTTGCAATGTCCTGTTTCAGCACATATTGCGAAACTTTTTTGTTATTGCCCGTCAGCGGTTTCAGACTCGGCACATAGTAAGGATTCGGTATGAAGCGCACATCCAGAACCCAGTCGGCTTCGAGCGGAATACCGTGCTTATACCCAAATGACATAAAATTCAGTATAAAGGAATCGCCCGCCTCTCCCCTTGCAAACAGCCGGTCGAGTTCCGAATTGAGTTCTGCAACCTTAAGCGTGGACGTGTCTATGATATACGTGGCATGCGCCCTGAGTTCCGCAAGTTTCTTCCGTTCTTCCTCTATGACTTCCGAGGTTATCGCCGCCGTCGAAAGCGGATGGATTCTCCTGCTCTCGTTATATCTCCTTATCAAAGTCTCATTGGAAGCCTCGATAAACAAAATTTTGAAATCCACGTTTTCATCTCTTTCAAGACCTGCTATGCTTGTCTTAAGATCACCGAAAAAACTGCCTCCGCGCACGTCAATCACAAAGGCAGTCTTCTTAATGCTCTTTGCCCCGGTTAAGCTTAAATCTATGAAATTCTTAATAAGTGCGGGCGGCATATTATCGATGCAATAATAGCCCTTGTCCTCAAACCAGTCAGCCGCCTTAGTCTTTCCGGCACCCGACAATCCTGTGATAATTACAACTTCCATATCGTTACCTGCCTTTTTTTCATCTTATCATATTATACCCTTTTCCGCAACGCAAAAACATAAGAACAGCCCTGCTCAAACCAAGCGGGCTGCTCCGACTTCTTTATTATTATTTATCTTTTGCCAAGGGCTTATTCAAATATATCCTCGAATTCCTTGATGTCAACTTCTTCTCCGGCATATCTTCTCGCCAGTGCTTCCTTGACGCGATTGAAAACCTCCTTCGTCAGATTGGATTTGCGAATAATGAAAGCGACTAAAATCATGGCTGCACCCGGAATTACGGCGAAAGCATTCTGTACCCATTCAAGGGCAAGCGGTGTCTGCACCGCGCTTTCATTGTTAAATCCTGCAAGCTGCAGCACGATGCCGAGCATCTGCAGTCCGACCGCAATCGAGATGGATTCCGACAAAGCCTGCAGCGAAATGACCGCTCCGGAGTGCTTGATGCCGGACAGTAGTTCTTCCACTTCGCATACATCATAAATCATAGACGGCATGAGCTGCCAGTAGGTCGCATTTGCCGCTGCATAAAGCATGCAGACGAAAATCATCATCCCCCATGACTCGATTCCGATGACTCTTGCCGCAATCATCAGAATGCCGCAAACTGCCATAACGGTTTTAAACAGGTCTTTTTTATCAACCTTCGTTCCGATTTTCGCTATAAACGGCACGGTTGCAACGCCCGCGGCCGTAATCAGAAGCAGGACCGCGGAAATCTGCGACTCACTCATCCCCATGTTGAAAGTCATAAAGAATACTCGGTCGGATGAGAATGTGATGTTTGCAATCAGATACGCAAGGCTGGAGCCGATGATAATCTGTACCGGCTTCATTTTCAAAAGCTGCAGATATTCGCGGAACATCGTTCCATAAGCCGCAAACAGGTTTTCGCGTTTTTTCTCCGGCTTCACGAAATCCTTTTTATCGTCATTTTTGATGGACCACGCGCAGATGAAAAGCGCGGCTGCCCCACAGATTCCAACGACAAGGCCGACCAGCGTCCATGAGAAGGAAAGGCTTTTGCCCTTTTGCGCACATAGATCCACCAGTACAGGCGGCAGTACCATGCCGACGCACATGCCGAGCTGGTTAAAGATATAGGAAAACGAACGCAGAACCGTCCGTTCGTTATAGTCATCCGTCAACTCCGAACCCCATGCCATATACGGCACGAAGAACGAAGAGAAGCAGGTCCAGTATGCCAGAACCATAACCAGATAATATACCACCTTCACCGCGGGCGGCGCGTCAAAACTCGTAAACAAAAGCGTCGTAATCACCACAACCGGTATCGCCGCTCCGAGCAGGAACGGTTTTCGCTTCCCGTAGCGCGTGATTGCATGGTCAGACTCGAATCCGACAATCGGCGCGCAGAGTGCCTCCCAAATGGAGCCGGCTCCGCAGATTGCACCTGCCACCGCCGGACTTAATCCCGCTACCGTCGTCAGGTAGAGCAGCAGATAAGTGCCCGCCAGCATATATAACGCATTATCGCAGGTTCCTCCGATTCCGTAACACAGTTTCGTTCTAAACGGGAGTTTCATTTTATTCACCTCTTTCTTCTAAAACAATTATAATCTATACAGTAACCGTATAGTCAAGAGGTAAAATGGATTTTTTTAGAATTTTTTGCAAAAAAAAATGGGCAGCACGGCTCGTGCTGCCACAAAAAAATTACTCGCCAATGTATTCATCATAGGTACACACCTTATCCGTAATTGTTCCGTCCGGATGAATTTCGATAATCCGGTCGGCGATGGTCTGAATGAATTCATGGTCGTGCGAAGCGAAAAGAATGCCGCCCTTGAAAGCAATCAGTCCCTCGTTGACTGCCGTAATAGACTCAAGGTCCAAATGGTTCGTCGGCTGGTCGAGCACCAGCATGTTCGAACCGAAAAGCATCATGCGTGAAAGCATGCAGCGCACTTTTTCGCCTCCGGAAAGCACCCTGACCGGCTTGTAAACCTCATCCCCGGAGAAAAGCATTTTGCCGAGAAAGCCTCTCAGAAAAGTCTCGCTCGTTTCAGTCGAATACTGCGAAAGCCACTCCACGAGGTTCAAATCGCATCCGTTGAAAAATTCGGAATTGTCGAGTGGGAAGTAGGAAGTTGCAATCGTCACGCCCCACTTGAAGCTGCCCTCGTCAGGCTCCATCTCGCCCATGAGAATCTGGAACAGCGTGGTGCGCGCCAGCTCGTCCGTGCCGACGAAGGCCACCTTGTCGCCGGGGGTCAGCACGAAGGAGATGTTGTTGAGCACCTTGCGGCCGTTGACGGTCTTGGAGAGGTTGGTCACGGTCAGCAGATCGTTGCCGATATCGCGATCCGGCTTCCACGCGATATACGGATAGCGGCGGGAGGAAGGCGTATAGTAGTTTTCCATTTGCAGGTTATCCAGCAGCTTCTTTCGGCTCGTCGCCTGCTTGTGCTTGCTGGCGTTGGCGGAGAAACGCTGAATAAACGTCTGCAATTCCTTGATCTTCTGCTCGTTCTTCTTGTCGATGTCCTTCTGCTGGCGCGCCACCATCTGGGTGTATTCATACCAGAAGTCATAGTTGCCGACATACATCTGGATCTTGCCGAAGTCGATGTCGCAGATATGCGTGCAGACCTTGTTGAGGAAGTGACGGTCGTGGCTGACGACAATGACCGTATTCGGGAAATCCAGCAGGAAGTTTTCCAGCCAGCGGACGGATTGGATATCCAGATAGTTCGTCGGTTCGTCCAGCAGCAGGATGTCCGGATTTCCAAACAGCGCCTGCGCCAGCAGCACCTTGACCTTCTGGCTGCCGTCCAGCTCGCTCATCAGCTTATGCTCAAGGTCGAGGCTGATGCCCAGACCCGTGAGAATCGTTTCCGCGTTGCTCTCGGCGCTCCAGCCGTCCAGCTCGGCGAACTCGCCCTCCAGCTCGCTGGCGCGCTCGCCGTCCGCGTCGGTGAAATCCTCTTTGGCGTAAAGCTCGTCCTTTTCCTTCATAATCTCATAGAGGCGCTTGTGCCCCATGATGACCGTTTGCAGCACTTCATAGCTGTCAAACTCAAAGTGATTCTGGCGCAGGACGGCCATGCGCTCGCCGGGGGTGATGACCACTTCGCCCGTGGTCGGCTCCAGCTCGCCGGAGAGCACCTTCAGGAAAGTCGATTTGCCCGTTCCGTTTGCGCCGATGATGCCGTAGCAGTTACCAGCGGTGAATTTAATGTTGACGTTCTTAAAAAGCGGCTTTCCGCTGTAAGAAAGGGAAATATTTTGGGTTGCGATCATGTGACCAGGTTCTCCTTTTTTCTGCTCCACATTCCAAAGTTTACATACATCCTTTATTATCGCATAAAACCAGCTTTTCTTCAAGCCCTTATTCCGCCAAATTCCGGGTCGCGCGAATCACGCGGCACACCAGCTCCACCCGCTGAAACGGCGTCATCATGTAATAGCCGTCAACAAAGGGCGAAATGCGGCTTGCCGCCTCCCTGCACAACCGAACGGCCATGTCCTCGCCCTGCGCGCGATCAAGCCCCGCATAGGCGCGCACAACGGCTTCATCCACCGTGATGCCGTGCACTTCGCTCTGCAAAAACCGGGCGTTTTTCTCGCTGACCACCGGAAACAAGCCGCCAATGAGCTTCGCGCCGCGCAATTCGTCCCTCGCCTGCTCCAAATGGAGCGCCGCCTGCTCGCTGAGCACCGGCTGCGTCAGAAAAGCCGACACGCCGCAATCCATCTTTTCCTTTGCCCGCTCCAATTCCAAATCAAAGCGCACCGCG
>ERZ773235.1527-NODE-1527-length-23238-cov-3.391278_pt1 | contig 23238 bp, 12 predicted proteins | sample MGYA00580522_ERZ773235 | MGnify/ENA primary metagenome ERZ773235 (study PRJEB29015, sample SAMEA2737797) | human gut metagenome | biome: human gut; feature: human-associated habitat; material: faeces | place: China | collected 2012 ...
CACCGCCTGAGAGAGTGCCTGCGGAACGTGACAGGGTGAGATATTCAAGTCCAACGCTTTTGAGAAAGCCAAGGCGTGACCTTATCTCTTTTATTATCTGCTCACCGATAAGCTTGTCACGGTCGCTTATCTCAAGGTTTTCAAAAAACTCCAGTGCCTTTGCCACCGATTTGTGACAAAGCTCTGCGATATTTATTCCCCCCACCGTAACGCTCAGGCTTTCTTTTTTAAGCCTTTCACCGTGGCAGGACGGACACTTTTCATCGCTCATATAAGCTTCTATATCAGCCTTTGCCCAATCGCTGTTGGATTCCTTGTAACGTCTTTCAAGGTTTGGTATAACGCCCTCAAATTCAGCCTGATAGTCAGCCTTATAGAACTTATTGCCACGCTTTAGGTGAAGCTTCTGACCCTGCGTGCCGTACAGAAAAACGTCTATAGCGTCCTTGTCGAGATTTTTCACAGGCTCGTCAAGGGATATGCCGTAAGTTTCTGAGATAGCGTTGAAATACATCATTGCGATAGAACCTTCTTCAAGGCTGTTCCAACCGCTTGCTTTGATAGCACCCTGCCTTATGGAAAGGTCTTTGTTAGGGATAATAAGCTCAGGGTCTATCTTCTTGAACACCCCAAGACCAGTACACTTCTCGCAAGCACCGAAAGGATTGTTGAAAGAGAACATTCTCGGTGTCAGCTCGTCGATAGAAACACCATGCTCAGGGCAGGCATAATTCTGCGAGAAAAGCATTTCCTCTCCGCCGATAACGTCAACCCCCACAAGTCCGCCTGTAAGCGAAGAAACAGTTTCGATACTGTCGGTAAGACGGGACTTTATGCCCTCTTTGATAACAAGTCGGTCAACGACTATCTCGATAGTGTGCTTTTTATTTTTCTCTATTTTTATCTCTTCCGAAAGGTCATAGGTTATGCCGTCGATACGCACTCTCACATAGCCCGACTTTCTGGCACGTTCAAGCTCTTTTGTATGCTCGCCCTTACGTCCTCTGACGATAGGAGCTAAAAGCTGTATCTTAGTGCCCTCTTCAAGCTCCATTATTTTATCCACTATCTGGTCAACAGTCTGCTGACGTATCTCTCTTCCGCAGACAGGACAGTGTGGCACGCCTATACGGGCATAGAGAAGTCTGAGATAGTCATATATCTCGGTGACTGTTCCAACAGTTGAACGTGGGTTTTTTGAGGTGGTCTTTTGGTCTATGGATATAGCAGGGGAAAGCCCCTCTATGCTGTCAACATCAGGCTTATCCATTTGACCCAAAAACATTCTCGCATAAGATGACAGCGACTCAACATAACGTCTTTGTCCGTCGGCATATATTGTATCGAATGCAAGAGAAGATTTACCAGAACCCGAAAGACCTGTCATAACAACAAGCTTATCTCTCGGTATGGTAACATCAACATTTTTGAGATTATGCTCTCTTGCACCTTTTATAACTATCTCGTTAATTGGCATTATTAACTTTACTCTCCTTTTGGTATTGAAAAATCACATATTGGTATGCAGGCGGGCGAACACTGTTCGCCCCTACACACGTTTTGTGGATATATATCCGTTCTATGTTTCGCAAGGCTTTTTATTTCTTCTCACCCTTTAACTCCGCTATCTTATCACGCAGGAATGCGGCGTGCTCAAATTCAAGCAGCTTTGCCGCCTCTTTCATTTCCTTTGTGAGCTTGTCTATGAGCTTTGCGGTTTCCACCTTTGAAAGCTTTGTTTTCTGCCTTGCCTCGTATTCCACCTCTTCCTTGGTGGATATCTCTATTACATCTCTTATATCCTTGACGATAGTTTTCGGAACTATGCCGTGTTCTTCGTTGAACTTCATCTGTATTGCACGACGGCGCTCCGTTTCGGTGATAGCCTTTTCCATTGAACGTGTCACGGTGTCGGCATACATTATTACCTTGCCCTCAGCGTTTCGAGCGGCTCTGCCTATGGTCTGTATAAGCGCGCTTTCAGAACGCAGGAAACCCTCTTTATCAGCGTCAAGTATCGCCACGAGAGTTACCTCAGGCAAGTCAAGACCCTCTCTCAGCAGGTTGATACCCACAAGCACATCGAACTCGCCCAGACGCAGGTCACGGATTATCTCCATACGCTCGATAGTGTCGATATCGTGGTGCATATATCTCACCTTTACGTCAAAGCTCTTGAGATAATTTGTGAGATCCTCTGCCATTTTCTTTGTAAGAGTAGTAACAAGCACACGCTGATTTTTAGCTGTGCGCATATTTATCTCGCTGAGCAGATCCTCTATCTGACCCTCAGTCGGCTTTACGATTATCTCAGGGTCAAGAAGACCTGTCGGTCTTATGACCTGCTCCACTATCTGCTGTGACTTTTCCTGCTCGATAGGTCCTGGGGTAGCGGACACGAAAACCGCCTGATTAATATGAGAATAGAACTCATCAAAGGTCAGCGGTCTGTTATCCATTGCTGAGGGCAGACGGAAGCCATAGTCAACAAGGGTCTGTTTTCTCGCCCTGTCGCCTGCATACATACCTCTCACCTGCGGCAGAGAAACGTGTGACTCGTCCACGAAAAGCACAAAATCATCAGGCAGAAAGTCAAGCAAAGTGAATGGCGTTGAGCCTGCGGGACGTCTTGCAAGCACTCGGGAATAGTTCTCAATACCGCTGCAAAAGCCTATCTCCTCCAACATCTCGATGTCATAGTTGGTGCGCTGTGCGATACGCTGAGCCTCGATAAGCATATCGTTGTCTTTGAAATATTTGATACGCTCGTCAAGCTCCTGCTTTATCTCCTCGATAGCGTCGTGCATTTTATCACGGCTGACGATATAATGAGAAGCAGGGAAAATAGCGGCATGGGCAAGTGAGCAAAGCACCTCGCCGGTCACTACGTTTATTTCAGTGATACGGTCTATCTCATCTCCGAAGAACTCCACTCTGATAGCTGTATCAGTAGAATTTGCAGGAAATATCTCCACCACATCTCCCCTGACACGAAACTTGTTTCTCACAAAATTTATATCGTTTCGCTCATACTGTATACCCACAAGGTCAGCGATAAGCCTGTCACGGGATTTCTCCATACCACGACGTATAGACACCACCATGGACTTATACTCCTCAGGGTCACCAAGGGAGTAGATACAAGAAACGCTGGCAACGATAATAACGTCGCGGCGTTCAGCGATAGCGGAGGTAGCGGAATGTCTAAGCTTATCTATCTCATCGTTCACCGAGCTGTCCTTTTCGATATAAACGTCCTTGCTAGGCACATAGGCTTCAGGCTGATAATAGTCATAGTAGGACACGAAATATTCCACGGCATTGTTCGGAAAAAATTCCTTGAACTCAGAGCAAAGCTGAGCGGCAAGTATCTTATTATGGGCAAGCACGAGCGTTGGACGGTTTATCCTAGCAATAACGTTTGCCATAGTAAAGGTCTTGCCGGAACCAGTAACGCCCATAAGCGTTTGTTCTCTCATACCGCTTTCGATGCCCTTTACCAGAGCGTCCACTGCTTCGGGCTGATCGCCCGATAGCTTATAATCTGAAACAAGCTGAAACTTATCCATAAATGCCTCCTCAATCGAACAGTTGTTTTACTTATTATATTACATTTATTTTTAATTGTAAAGGCTTTTTTATCAATATTTTTTGAATTTGCGTATATGTACGATTTTTCGGACTGGTATTGTTACTCAACCTGCGGTATCAGCTCGATGTATGTGTAGGGGCGAACACCGTTCGCCCGTCGAAGAAACAAACCCACGGTAACAACATTTTGATATAGAAACAAAGTTATCCCACCGCACCCCTACAATTCAGAATTTACAGCAAATCTTGAGCACGGGCGAACACTGTTCGCCCCTACAGATTGTTCTGGAGAGGTTCTTCTGCCGCAAAATCGCTACGCTCTTTGCGGGGTTACATTTGATTAGGGAAAGGGTAAGCGGTGCAGATTTTTGCTCCGATATTACTTTATAATAGAGCACAACCTTCTTCTGCTTTTTATAATTCAATCTGCACCTAGTAGGCTTACGCCTATTGAGGCTCTGCCTCAAACTCCGCTCAGGGCTTTGCCCTAAGAACCCACAAGCCCTCTAACGCCGGGCTTGAGCCTGCGTTTAAGTGCTCGCTACGCTCGGTGTTGGGGGCACAACTTTGGTCAGCTTTGCTCATTCCTCATTCCTCACTCCTCATTCCTCATTTCTCACTCCTCACTTAATACCGCTCCCCCTCTTGCATTCTCCCACACTTTAGGTTATAATATCACTATAGTAATAATTTCAGGAGGACGTAACATGAATAGATCATATGACGAATACAACTACACCCTCTCAAAGCGTGAACTGGAAGAGCTTAAATTCTTATTCATCTCTGATGATGTGGACTACAACGACACTGACAGCAACGGGCTTACTTTTCTGCTCACTGCTATCGAAAGTGCTGACTTTGTTGAGCAGGACGGCGTTCTCAAGCCTGACAAGCGAAGTGTTGATTTCATCAAATGGCTCATCGCTCAAGGCTCAGATGTGAACTTCCCTGCTGACAAAAAGCCTTTACAATATGCTATCAAATGTGAAGAGGAAATATCTCGCCGTAAAGGCAAAGCCTGCGATATGTCAGAAATTCTTCTGCTTCTCCGTGAAAGCGGTGCTGACAGCACCGGTCTTGACGAGCTTATTGACGGAGGATTCTCCGCTCGTGTGAAGCTCTGAGGTATGGCATGAGAGAATTTACCATAAATCAGAATGACGCAGGTCAGCGTGTTGACAAGTTTCTCACAAAGGCTGTGCCGAAGCTGCCTAAAAATCTGCTGTACAAATATCTGCGCCTGAAGCGTATCAAGGTCAACGGCAAACGCTGTGAGATATCCACACGGCTTGCTTGCGGTGACGTTATGCAGCTTTACATCAATGACGAATTTTTCGAGGGCGAAGTTGCTGACAGACCTGCTTTTCTCAGTGTGCCAACGTCTTTGAATATTATTTACGAGGACGAGAATATTATCCTTTGCGACAAAAAGTGCGGACTTGTGGTACATGAGGACGAAAGCGGCTCGACAGACACGCTCATAAACAGGATACAGCACTATCTTTATGAAAAGGGTGAATATCGTCCTGAGGAGGAGCTGTCTTTCGCTCCTGCCCTTTGCAACAGAATAGACCGCAACACAGGCGGTATCGTAATATGTGCGAAAAATGCTGAAAGTTTGCGTGTGCTTAATCAGAAAGTCAAAGACAGAGAAATTGAAAAGCTTTATCTTTGTGTGACAGTGGGCATACCAAAGCAGAAGTCCGCTCGGCTCACGGCTTATCATCAAAAGGACGAGGCGACAAAAACCGTCAGGGTGTCTGACAAGAAATTTGAAGGCAGCCGCACCATGATAACCTCTTATCGTGTGCTTGCGGAAAACAAGGCTGATGATCTTGCACTTCTCGAAGTTGACCTCATCACAGGCAGAACGCATCAGATAAGGGCGCACCTTGCACACATTGGCTATCCACTTCTCGGTGACGGCAAATACGGAATAAATAAAGTCAACCGTGCATACAATGTGAAAACGCAGGCACTTTATTCGTACAAGCTCACCTTTAAATTCACCACTGACGCAGGTATACTTGAATATCTGAACGGCAAGAGCTTTCAGGTTAAAGACGTATGGTTTTGCGACAAATTCTTCGGATATAAGCTCTGATATTTCGTTAAATCGCACTATTTCGACACTGTAGATTTGTCATATACGACAAAATAATATAATTTTCGTGCAGATTTTGTGTAAATTGTTCAAAAGTGCTTGCAAATGTATATAAAATATGTTATAATTATTTAGTCAAATTTAACGGCTGTACTATATATAGAAAATGACAGATATATTTTATAGATTTGGAGGAACAAAGGTATGACAGGAGATCTGCATTGTCACACAACACTGTCTGACGGCTCGCTTGGAATTGAAGAAGTTATTGTTCAGGCAAAGAGAATGGGACTTGACTTTCTTGCGATAACAGACCATGACACTCTTTCATCATCAAGCAGAGCGCAAATACTTGGTGAACGTTATGGGGTCAAGGTCATTCCTGCTGTAGAGCTTTCAGCATGGGACAAGAAGCGCAATTCAAAAGTACACATTCTGTGCTATGCACCGCAGAAACCTGACAGGCTGGAAGGTCTTTGCCTGAAGTCATGCCAGATAAGAAAAGACTGTGCAAAGGAAATGATAGAAAAGGTAATGGCAAGATATCCTATTCCTGCCGATGCTGTACTGCACTACACAAAAAGCTCAAAGAGCATTTTTAAACAGCATATCATGAGAGCGTTGGTAAATTACGGATATGCAACAGAGCTTTACGGCTCTGTGAACGACAAGCTTTTTGCATATCCAAACGGCGAATGTCTTGTGACCCGTGAATATCCTGACGTAAACTTTGTGCTTGACCTTATACATTCCGCAAAGGGCATTGCTGTTATGGCACACCCTGTTATGTTCAACAACACCGAGCTGCTACTTGAGCTTATCGAGGCAGGCAAGCTTGACGGAATTGAAGCATATCATTACTCTGCTACTCCAACTCAACAGCAGAAGCTTGTGGATATCGCAAAGGAACATGACCTTATAGTGACTGGTGGCTCTGACTTCCACGGTCTGTATAATGAGACTATGACACATATCGGAAGCATGACCACAGACAAGGAAAATCTTGATAAGCTGTTCAAGCTCATTCATATAAATTCACAAAAAGCTAACAAAGCAGCGGTGAAAACAGAGAAATAATATGGTATAATAAAGGGACATTATCATGCGGTAATGTTCCTTTAATGCGTAACAAAGCCTAGTTTGGCTGTAATAGAGAGGACTGTATAAAATGAACGTAATGGAAGAATCCCTACAGAAACACAGAGAATGGAAAGGCAAGATAGAGGTCTGCTCAAGAGCAAAGGTAAACAATGCAAAAGACCTGACGCTGGCTTACACACCGGGCGTTGCTCAGCCTTGCCTTGAGATACAGAAAGATCCCGACCTTTCATATGAGCTTACAAGACGTGCAAACCTTGTTGCTGTTATCACAGACGGCTCTGCTGTGCTTGGTCTTGGCAATATTGGCGGTCTGGCAGGTATGCCTGTTATGGAGGGCAAGTGTGCACTTTTCAAGGAGTTCGCAGACGTTGACGCTTTTCCGCTTTGCATAAAGTCCAATGACGTTGACGAAATAGTAAACACTATCGCTATGATATCAGACAGCTTCGGCGGAATAAATCTTGAAGATATCGCCGCTCCAAGGTGCTTTGAAATAGAAGCAAAGCTCAAAGAGAAAGTTGATATCCCCGTTTTCCATGACGATCAGCACGGAACTGCTATCGTTGTCGGTGCGGCACTTATGAACGCCTGCAAGGTAGCAAACAAGAAGATAGAGGATATCACGCTTGTTATAAACGGCGCAGGTGCGGCCGGCTGTGCTATAGGAAAGCTTTTGCTTTCTCTTGGTATCGGCAATCTTATCATGGTAGACCGTGAGGGAATAATCTGCGAGGGCGATGATTATCTTAACGAGGCTCACGCTGAAATGGCTAAGGTCACAAACAAGAACAAGCTCCACGGCTCTCTTGCTGACGCACTCAAGGGCGCAGACGCTTTCGTAGGCGTTTCCAAGCCAAAGCTCGTTACAGCCGAAATGGTCAAGTCCATGAATGACAAGCCTATACTTTTCGCAATGGCTAACCCAACTCCTGAGATAATGCCTGACGAAGCAAAGGCGGCAGGTGCGTTTATTGTTGGCACAGGACGTTCAGACTTCCCTAACCAGATAAACAACGTTATCGCTTTCCCTGGAATTTTCAAGGGTGCGCTTGCAGTAAGGGCTTCTGACATCAACGAGGAAATGAAAATGGCTGCCGCAAAGGCTATCGCAGGCTGTGTGCCTGAGGACAAGCTCAGTGCGGAATTTATTCTGCCGAACTCTTTTGACAGATCTGTACCGGTCGCTGTGGCTGAAGCTGTGGCAAAGGCTGCAAGAGAAACAGGCGTAGCAAGAATTTAGGAGGTTTTTCAAATGGCAACTATAAGCTACACTCCAAAGGGAGTATGTTCAAGAAAAATAGATATCGAAGTAGAGGACGGTATCGTAAAGAAAGTGCATTTCACAGGCGGCTGTAACGGCAACACACAGGGTGTATCAAAGCTTGTTGAGGGCATGAAGGTTCAAGACGTTATCGACAGACTTGAGGGTATCGACTGCAACGGACGCGGCACATCATGTCCTGCTCAGCTTGCGGAAGCTTTGAAGTCTGCACTCTAAGCTTTCGTACTGAACATTACACGGATATAAAAAAACGGGCGAACACTGTTCGCCCCTACAAAAGGAAACGGACTGCATTTTGTTTGCAGTCCGTTTTTTTGTACATATTCTAATTTTCTTTCGTTGCGCTTTGAGTGAAACTCATTGAAACAAATCCCGTTCCATTCACCGTAATATTGGTATGATTACCGTCAGACCACTGCTCCGCACCGTTTATGCCGTTCGTTCGATAGAACTGAATGTCATATTGATTTTTCTCGGCAGAATCGACTTCCATAGTTGCAGTGGCAATTTTTGTATTTACATCTGTAGAAACATTCAGGCTGTAAGTGTTTTTAAACCATGTGCTGATATCAACATATTTTGTGTTCCATGTCAGTGTGACAGTACCCTCGCCGCTGCCTGACAGGCGATAGTTGAAGCCGTCAAGGTCTTTAGGCGAGGTAGCATTGTCAATGAATGTGCCTGTCCATGTTGCTGATGTGTTATCATTTATATAGATAACGCCAAGCTTTGCGGAGAGCGTTTTCAACTCTGCCTGATCTGTAGGTGCGGCTGTCACTTTCATGTATATATCAGACTTTGTGAGCTGTGACTTATCAAAGGTCAGCACAAATTCATGCTTATTGAAATCATCTGATTTAAGCACAAGTGAAGAAAATACAATTTTTGAATTGCTTCCAAAAGTCTTTTTTTCACCGTTATATTCAACCGAGTATTTAGCAGTTTCTTCTCCGGTAACGGCATTTCCGTCGCTGTCCACAAGCTCAACTGTAATGGTGTATGTGATATCCTTATCATTGTGCTTTATCATTGTTTGCGGATAGTTGCATACATTGACTGTCACACAAGGCGAGGTTTCCATACTGCTAAAAGTTATCGTCCTTGGAAGATCACTTTCATCTGTTGTAAGATAATTTGATGAAAACAGCATACCTGCTCCCTTTTGTGTGGACACAACTCGCTTTACACTTGAAACGCTGGTATAAGCCGCCAAAACGCCAACAGTGCTGAGTGCGGCTGCCACAAAAGCTATCCATATTGCAAGCCACGATCTTTTAAGCTTTTTTATAAATTTGTCTTTCATAGCTGCCGCCCTCCTTTCTGTCTGGTGATATATTACTTTCTTTGAACTGTAAGGTAGACCATATCAGTTTCTTTATTGTTTTGGACGTTTTCATTCCATTTTACTCTTATTATAAAATAATCGCAAAACGGGTTTTCTGCATCATTTACACTTAGACCATCAGACTGCCAATAAAGCGCTTCGGCATTTTTCTGAACATTGCCGTAGCTGTCATAAGACTTTTCATGAAGCGTGCTGTCAGCAATGATCTCCGAGCCTTGCTGATTGAGATATCTTCCTGAGATCTTACTGCCGTCTATTTTGTAATAAAACGTTTTATTCTCTTCATCAGATACATAAACTACAGTATCATTATTTTTATCAGCTTCACTGACGCTTTTCGCACGGTATATCTCATACTCAAAAGGGATATTCGTTGTATGTGCAAGCTGTATTTGATATTGTTGCACGTCTGCCCCGCCTATTCCGAAAACAAAGTCTTTATATCTGCCGTTCTCAACGTCAATATCTGCCATTTCAAGATTTGCCACAGATTCTTTATTGCCTGCGGTGATATAAAGCTGAGTAGGGGCATTTATTTTTGTTGTAAGAGCAATAGAACGTTTGTGAGTAAACCACGCATAAACAGGCAGTGCCACAAGCAGTACCGCCGAGAGAGATACTGCTATGACCAGCTGGAGCTTCTTCTTTTTTTCTAATTTTCTGAATTTTCCAAAAATACTTTTTGTCATATTTTTCTCCTGAGGATGCCTGCTTATTATGAATTTATAAAGCCTGTTTCTATTTTTGCGTTTGTGTAAACAACATAGTCGCTTGAAGTAGTTCCATTAACAACTGAGTTGTTGTCATTAAGCAATACTGCGGTAAGCTCAACTCTGTAGTTTGCATAGGTAAGTCCCTGCTCCTCAAAAGCCTTGCCTGTTTTTACTGTAAATTTCGTAACGGCTGTGTTTTGTTCTTCGCCATTATAGTCAGTGGTAAAAACGCACTCCTTGCCATTCAGACCGCTGCTTGATGCGGCGTTTTCCAAAGTAAAGCTGCTGAGGTATTTGCTAATATCGTTTGTCTGCTTATAATCGCCACTATTGTCCTTAACATACAACCTCATTGTATACTGTATTTTTTTGCCACTGTCCCTTGTTGACCGACTCAAAGCAGACAGATCATAGATAGCATTTGCTGTTATTGCCATTTCTTCTGTAGTCATATCTTTGGCATTGATACCAAGCTGCGAAAATGGTGAATCCTTCGACTCAAGAACCGTTGACTCTGCAACGTTATAGTTTAGCTGTGCCACCGTCATTGCCTTTCTATAGTAGCGTCTGGCAGGCATAACTCCGCTTGCAGAGATAGAGCTGTTCTCGATATTGTTCTGACTATATGCAACATAAGACGCCGCATTTACTCCTATACCGGTTTTGGTATCCCCGTCCTTACGTTCAGGAAACTGATCTATGATCCCCGCAGTACCGTAAGTTAAGCTGATATCAGCCTTGACAGTTATAGAGCCATTTGTGTCACTATTGATATAATCGTAGACCGAATCGGGATACATCAGCATATAGCTGTCTTTAGCTTCTGAAAGTGTCTCAGTCTTGCTTATTTTTGCGTTTGATAACTCTGTGTCTGAACTGTTTAAAATGCTGTAATCAACATTCACCGAAGTTCCTGCAATGATCTTTGCATTAGCTACCGCATCGTTTTCATCAAAGCTCTTCATAGAGAATTTAAAAGCCTGATACATATTGAAATCGTCACTCTTATAGCCATTAAATGTATCTCTAAGACTCTGATCAATGCTTATCTTTGAAGTCATTGTCGCACGGACAAAATTATTTGACGCTGTTATCTCCTCCGGGTCATGAGCCGTGACACTTACTAGCTGTGTAAAAAAGTTTGCAATAACATATGCACCAGTGTCATTATTTGTCACTTGGACAAGGTTTGTAGGAATATTGCCATTGAGCTTTCTTGGCTTATTACCGCTATAATAATTCACAAAGTTCTTGATGACTTTTTTCGAGCTTCCCGTTTCCGGAATATTGATAGTGAGATAATAGCTTTCGCTTATTATCATTTCGTCATTAGCATTTTTTGGTGTATCAATGTTCGCTGTAACAATTATCTTATAAGTGCCTGTTTCACCCTCCCCAGCAGGTCTATAATACTTGCCGTCGCTTGTTTTCACGGTAGCTGTAGCTTCATCCGCTTCAACAAGTGTTCCGTCAGATGATTCTTTAGCTGTTACCGACGCATACCTTAACAGAACATCATTCATTGTGACCGGTTTAAAGCCACTTATATTTGTCAAGTCAAGCTCACCGGTTGTTTTATTAAACTTAGCATCACTTGCGGTAGAATGATAAGTCTTGTCATTGTTATTTGCATCAACAAGAGTTAGCTTTGTATCATCGGTAAGCACACCACTGTCAGTGGCATTATCACCAATAAGATAAAGCTTTTTATCAAAGCTCCAAAGCAGGCTGTCACCGTTATTGAGCATTTTTTCCCATTCGTTAGCGGATTTGTAATAGGAATACTTAAAATAAGTAGTAACAGGTGCATCAAAGCTCTCAAAAGCAAGCTTTGTTTTATCCGTGTAATGAGAATGGTTATAATCCGTGCCTGAGATAACATAAGAATTGAAGCTGAAATCAAGCACCTTTCTTACAAAAACAGGAATATGAAGTCTAAGAGCAGTTTTGCCACTTCCCGTTGGGTCGATATAATCGAGAGTAATGACAGTAAATCTGTTTGTGCCGTCGTTATCGTACTGACCGTCTGTGACCTTGAAATATCCTGTCTTGCTGTTAAACGTAAGAGTGCTTTTGTCTGATTTTTTTAAACTGCCGTTATCATACACATAAGTCGCTGTGCTTACATTCATAAGATCTGTTGTTTTCAGCTTATTTGAACTGCTGTCTAAAACATCATGATTTGTCAGAACTGAGATATACTTTGCGAGCATTTGTGTGATATTCAACGATGAGTTATCATCAATAAGCAGAACAGGAAGATCATTCAGCTCCTGAACATCAAGCTCGGAAGCTTGCTTGAATGTTGTAAGCTTTGAATTACCCAGATCCTCTGCATATGTCTTTATGGTACTGTTTATGCCATAGGATTTTGTCTTTGTGCCATTCGTATAAGAAGCAGCGTCACTGATGATAGTCTGCATATTTCCGCCAACAAGATCGCCTGTGAAAATTTTATCACCGGCGGTTTTGCTTGGATTTATGTTGACATAAGGTGAATTGATATCAACGTGCGTGCCGCTTCCCTCACCGATATTATGGGTATTATCCTGAGTACCTTTGTAGTCGGAGTGAACTGCGGTGAAGCTGGCAGGTATCTGTGAAGCATAATACTGTATATCAGGTAAACAATTCGTGTTATTTACCGATACTCCGATAAATTCAGATGATAGATTTTTATATTTGTTCCAACCTATCAGGTTAGAAACAGACACACTGTTGTTGCCTTTTATATAGCTTAATTTATTTATGAGAATATCATAAGCATAAGTGTTGCCGCCGTCATTATGACCTATCACACCGCCTGCACCTGCACCATTGGACTTATCCTCTGCTGACAGAGTAACATTGTTGACTTCACAATCAGATATCTTCAGATCACCATTAGCTTTTATACCAACATAACCTCCGATACCTGCATCACCATTTTTAGCAGTTGGTATACCTATCACTGCATTTTTTACAGCAGACTTTGATATGTTCACAGCCTCATTCTGTGTGCCGACCATTCCGCCTGAGCTTGCATAACCATAGACACCGCAAGCTGATGTGTCAGACGTTCCACCATAATAACAGTTCTCATTGACAGACAACTGTTTTTTGTTTATTCCAACGAATCCGCCGACATTACTTCCATAAACATCGACGCTGACGCTTGTGTTATTTATTGTGCATTCTCCGTTAGACAGTCCTATAAGACCGCCCTCGTTCATTGTCTGGGTAGCAAGGGGTTTATTGTCTTTTTTTGAGCCGATAAAGCTGTCTTTATTATAGGCTGTAAGCTGAACATTGCTTATTGTCGTTTTGATATTTGCAGTGCCTGCGATTCCACCTACGCCAAACCAATTTCCTGTGCCTTTATCAAGATTAGCAAATTCAACCTTATTAATTTTTATCTTAGAATCCTTAACAGTAAATTCGCTGCCTTCCTGAGAATTTCCCACAAGACCGCCTGTTTCAAATCCGCCATACACATAAACGCCACTGCTTTCAGACTTAACGTTACTTATATTGATATTATTTGTTGACTTTCCTATAAGTCCTCCCACAGTATATGCGCCATATATTTCAAGATCGGTCAATGTTATTCCGCTAAACGTGCAAGAATTCTGTACTCCGCCAACAATACCACCTGTAGAAAGGTCTTCATTAACATACGATTTTCCGTCGTTGTTATACGTCTTAACGCTGATCTTGCCGGAAAGCTTAAGACTATCCACAGTTAGAGCATACGTTGAACAGTTTATCAGCCCAACTCCTTTCACTTTGTCGAATGCGGTACGATACTTATAGTTATCCACATTTTCAAACTCAACAGTGTTAGCGCTACCGCCCTTGTTATCTGTTATTTTCACAGCATAGGCTTTTATATCTGTATCGAGCTTTATAGTCTGATCATTTCCCTGGATAGCTGTCAAAGACAAAGTATATCCACAGTCAATGCCGCCCAGATTACTATCTGCTGCATCAAACAACTGATTTATTCCACGAAAACCTGTGTCGGTGAGGTCATAGGTTTCATTTCCTGTGAGCTTAACAGTAAATTTCTTACTTTGATCGTGTGCCCATTTTGCTTCATAAAGACCTTTTTCACTTGGCTTTGTATATTTTTTTAGCATTACAGAATTTTTCTTTTCATATTCCCTGCTTGTAGCCTTTTCAAGTCTTTGATAATCTGAGATCGCAGTTTTGTAATCTTTATCATCAGAAGTCAATGCAGCTGTGCCAACTTTTGAATAGTCTGCATTTCGAGTAAAAGTATAATGACCATAGCCGCAAGTGTTTTTATATTTATCTGTATATCCCATACCGGACTGTGATATGACAGACAGCATAAACAATGCCTGTGCATTAGGCACTTCAATAGTATTTGTCGTGCCGGCAATAACATTTAATTTCTCAGCATCATTAAGCTCGCTCTTAAACTGCGTTATGAGATAATTTTTCCTGCCATTGTTAAGGTTAGTTGACTTACCGAACTTTGTTCCCTCTTCAATAGCAAAGCCATTTACAACTCTGCCTATATATGGATTGATAAAGAGGTTGGTATCTGCGTTTTCGTCCACTGCCTCAGTATTGTTGGTCGTAAGCGCACTATATTTGGCAACGTTGTTCATATTTCTGAAAATAACGCCGCCGTAAACGATAGCGCCAACATATCCGCCTGCAGTAATGAGATGTTGTTTGCTGTTATCGTTCTTTGCAAATGTTATATTAGGATTTGTTACCTTGACATTATCAATGATATTATCTCCGCCAAACACAACGCCCATAACACCGCCGTAATACTCTGTCTTTCCGGTACTATAGTTTAATTTATTATTATTGTTTTTTGAAAGCGTTACATTGGTATATTTTATATTGATATTTTTTACAACACTTCCGCTGCTGAACCTGATGAGAGGGCTTGCAGAATTATTGGTGATAGTTGGATATGTTCCGTCGGATTTCTTCTGTCCAACAATAACGCCCCTGAAAACGTAACTGTTTGATGTTCCGCCAAGACCTGCAAAAGAACTGCCGAGAACTATATCATCATTTATCTTGTAATAAGCCTCGCAAAGATATTTGATCATGTTATCTTTTGAAACTTTTTTCGTTCCGCTTACAAAATTGCCTGCACCATCATAAGTATAGGTTTCATGCTTAGTGCCTTTACAAAAAGCACTATTAGCATTAACAGTCGATTTATCAGCAGAAACATTTGCATTATAGTTTACTTCCCAGCCATTTGTAGGTGCGGCTGTACTGATAACTCGTGCGACCTCGGCAAGAGTAGAAGCGTCAAGGATATATGGATCAGAGTATGTTCCGCAGCCCTTTATAAGATATGGTCGCTCAAGGTTTACGTCTATCTCATCATAGTTTTGGGTGGTATCATACGATTTAGCAACATATGGCTTGTAATTAGTAAAGCTATATTCCTCTTTTGCGTTATTTTTGTCAGGGGAAGTATACCTGTCATCTTTACTCCAATCGCCATGATACTTATTCTGCCTGCTCACATTATCTACACGATTCTTTATGGTGTCAGACACTTCTTTTCCGTAGGTTACATTATGCTTAATATTGCCAGCTGAGTCTGTACCCCAATCGTCGTCCCATTTATAGTTGTATATTGCAGAAGAGCCTGCTCCGTCAGAATGCTGAAAGCTTTCAAGCAAAGTAGCATTTTTGAAAATTGAATTTGCTTCACTTGCGTCAAGCTTGATATTTGAGAAAGTCAGAGATATATTTTGACCCTTTTCGCTTCCTACATTGCCTATAAGGCTTGTTGCAGCATAATTCTGACCGCCTTTGTAATATTGTTCAGCGGTCGTACTGTGTTTTTTCTGTGACACATTTTGTATAGTGATCTCTGTCATGTTGCCTATCTTATTTATAAGCAAAGGGGCATAAGAATTTTCGCCATTTAAACTTAAAGAAGTATCATTCACATACAGATCATCAAGAACGATACTGCCGGTAATTTTGACAGATTTCTTTGTAGTATTGGTGTCGTCAGCAACCGAGCCGCAAACCAATGCACCTGAACCACCATTCACCTTACCGATATTTCCCTTAAAGGTCAGTTTACCACTTATGGTAACAGCTCCGTTTTCATTTCTGAAAAGTCCGCACTGCATCATGTAATGTTGATTATGTACATTATTTAAGCTTGTTCCATCCATGCCGTCAGTTGTACGTGCATAATTGTCACTATTACTGCTTGATACCATTTCAGACTGATTAAAGCCATTATTTTCAAAAGTAATAGTTGAATTTGATTTTATATTACAACCATTTGTATCAACTGGATAAAATGAATATCCTGTCAAATCTATTTCTGCATCTGTTGGAAAATCTATATTTTTGCTATTAATATATGCTTTTATATTATTTGCCGCAAAAAGCTTTGCGCTCCACTCAACAGCCTTAGCTCCGCCTGTGGTGGCTTTACCGTTTTTATATACATCAAGGTTATAATAATATCTTGCCCAAGAATTATTTTTCCACACAGCACCATTATTTGTTGTTTGATTTTGATAGGTATTGCAGTTCTTTCCGTCCATATAAAGCAAACGCTCTCCGTCCGCTGTAACAGCAGGAATTGAAATTATGGCTTGACGATTAGACATAAAACTAGCTGAAGAAGAATAATAAATACTACAACGAGCTATCTCATCAAAATACGAATAGCTTGGGCTTATATTTATCTTAGTATCTTGTGAGATCTTATATCCATTAGGTTTAGTAAGTTCAAAATAAGTTGCATCTCGTGAGCTTCTGTAATTATTGACATTTTCACCTTTAAAATAGTCAAAGCCATAAGAGTCATAATCTCTACCAAAAAGAGTTGAGGCAAGCATGCCGAAATTTATACATTTTGTTGCTTTCACTTTCACACCGTCAAAGCTAACCTCTTTTATGCTCCAATAACCTGTTGTGGAAAGTACAAGACCGCCCAGTTCTGTGCCATTGTTCACTGTTAAGCTTGAATTGTTTACAATCAAACTACTCAGATCAATTTCTACTCTATACCAGTTATGCCCTAAAAATCCACCGCTATTTGATTTACCACTAGAATTTATTGTTAAAGCATTAATATTAACATTGGTGATAGATATCTTATTAGGTACAACAGAAGCTGAATTATCCTTAGCACCGACCTCTGCAATAAGTCCGCCAACTCTAGAGTTACTTCCTGTGTGTTTGTCAGTTATATTTCCGCCAACAGTGACATTATCAAACTTAATAACGGTTGCAGGCTTTGATTTAACAGCTCCTACCATTCCGATAACTCCGCCAAGACAAGTACAATCTACCTTTGTTGTGCTATTATCGTATGTAAGATTTGCTGTTACCTTAGAATCAGTGAATGAAACTTCGCTTGTGGCGTCAGCAACATATCCAACCAGACCTCCGACAAAATTAGTATACGCACCACTTGGAGATGCGGTCACATTGGCGGTCACTTTGTCAATAGTCAAAGCTCCGCTGTTGTATGCAGATACAGAACCAATATAACAAGCGTCACCGTCCGAAGCATTATCGCCAACAATATTGAAAATTGAAACAAGCTTTATATTGCTTATTTTTGCACCGCTTGTCTTTGCAAAAAGTCCATTGTGAGTATGGAAAACTATCTTAGCGTCTTTGCCTACGCTCATAGCAATTGTATGACTATTGCCAGTAAGCGTGCCTGTGAAAGTATTCTCATCATTATCACGCATAAAGCCGGTTAAACCTGTGTCGCTTATATCAACATCTGCACTAAGGCTGATATTTGCCGCAAGCATATCTGCCCTGCTAACACCGCTATACTTAACAAAATCATTTCTATCATGCTGCATTATCAAAGCCGCACGGGCAAAATCTACCCTATTGTCTATAGTTATACTATTATTGGCAAATCCATTTATTGTAACAGTATGCCCCGATCCATCAAAAGACAGAACACCGTCAGCACTATCAAGCAGATCGGAATCATCAAGCCGAAGCACTCCGCCCCAATCCATATCGTCTATGACTTTTGAAGATGTCCTTGTAAATGACCAGCCGCTTAAGCTATAGATCAAAGCATTGCCTCTATTTCCTACTATCTGACATCCGTTTTTGTTAGGGTCTTTAGGATAAAATTCTGAAAGGTTTGTTTCACCGCCAAGCCTTACAACGCCATTTTTATTAAATTTGCCAACAATGCCACCTACGCTCTGGTTTGCAGAAACATTATTTGCCGTAACAGTGACATTGCCGCCAACATCAATAAAAGCCTGATCTGCATAGCCCACAAGTCCGCCATAATTATTTTGTGATGATGTGGAATTCTTAATACTTATAGTGGTATTCCTGACGCTTACATAAGCCTTGCTGTCATCACCTATCTTACCAATAATGCCGCCAAAATCAAGGGCATTGCATGAACCGGTCACATCTACAGTAACTTCGCTAAGTGCAAGTTCAGATTTAAGAGAATTGGCAGAATATCTTCCGACAATACCACCATAAAAGCCTGCCCTGACAGTACCCTTGAAGTTTGAAGTAATAATATCATTAGCGTTGCCCGTGATACTAATTTTTACACTATCTGTGCTGTTTGTCAGCACTCCGAAAACAGAACCAACAGCCGCACTGTCAGCGGTATCTCCTGATGAACAAGCAAGTGTCATTTTCATGCCACTGAATTTTGAAATATCAAATGTCTTTTCGTCGGCTTTACTGTATGTATAAGAGCCGAAAAGACCGCCCACAGTTACAGAGCCTGTAACGCTTCCGGTCATGGTAATGGTGACACCTTCGCCAACATTTATTTCTGCATTCTCTGCACTGCCCACAAGTCCGCCTGCGTTGTTCGCAGATATATTTACGTCCGTCAAGGTGTTGCACTTGTCGATGCTCAGTGTCGCACCAGCACTCATTTTTCCAACAAATACACCTGCGTTCGATTTACTGGAAACGTCAAGTGAACTGCTTGACAAGCTTACATCAAGACTTGCGTTCTCGTCCATAGTGCCACAAGCAAGACCTGCATTATCCCCGCCTGATACTTCCGCCTTGACACCATTACTTAGAGTGATATCCAGATCGACATTTGCTCCATTTTTCATATTGCCTATAACAGACGTGAAGGATTTATAAATTGTAGCACCTGAATCATCTACAGGATCGGCTTTTATTTTCCACTTATTAGCTGAAGCCACATCACCGTGTATAACATTCTCAGCAAGCAAAGCTGAATTTTTTTCTTCCGGTCTAGCAAAAATAATAGTATCTAAATTTGCACTGTCACTAAGATATTCAAACAGAGCAAAATTAATAGGAAGATTAATAGCTGAACCCTCATTTGCTTTGACTGTTCCCATGAAAGGATAATTTTCATTGCCAAGTCCTTTTTCTATTCCTGTAAAATCAGAAGCCTTAAACTGAGATTGGTTGTTTGAAAACAATACAGTGATTTTCTGATAAACAGAAGGGTCTGCATTAAGAAGCTTTTTAAAATCGTCTGCATTCTGTATAGTATAAACGCCGCTTTTGATATCGTTAGAAATGTCAGTATATGTATCTGCCGCCATAGCTGAAATCACATTGGTGACAGTTGATACCATTTTAGACACAACACCTGAAATGTCCGCAAGAGGCATACTTGTAACAAGCAATACGGCGGCGGTAACTAAAGAAATAACATTCTTGCGATACTTGCTGTAAAGCTTGCGGCATATTCTATTAATTTTCTGATTTCTATTAGCTTTCACTTTCAACTGCCTCCGTGCAAAGTTAATATTCTTATCTATACGTTTAGTTCAACAAGGATATATTGCACCTTTGTACCTATCTTTTCGTCAGCGTCATTATACATTGAGCTTAATGACGATAACTGAGCTGTGCTGTATTTTTCACCTTTAAGTATTTTCTCAATAACTGTTTTATTTTGTTCTTTATCGGCATTACCTGACAAGAACAAGCTTATATTACCATTTATATATTTTGCAAAATTCAAACGCTCTTCACTGTTATCACCAAACAGCACGTTTTTCTCTGTCAGATTTTCATCTGTGCTTTTCATCAGTATCTGACCAAGCGTGTTCGGCCATACCCAATATACGTTCACTTCCTGCGGAACGTCCACTTTACAATCTTTAAACGTCCTTGTGAATGTTTCATCATGAAGAAAATCGGAATATGTGTGATTGTTCTCATCATATTTCTCAAAAAACATGATATGTCCATTCATAAATCTAGTTACTTCTTCTTCAGTAATCTTTTCATAAGAAACAGCGTCTTCGTTTTTATTCTCTGCATACCCCGTGATACTCAGCTTGAACTGTATCTCCAGATCCCCCGACTGCTTCGGAATAACATAAAAAGTAAGCTTTCCGTGACTGCCTGGGTTGATACCATTCGTCATACCGCTTTCTTCATCAAGAAGCCAGTAGATCTTGTTGTTTTCATCAGAGGTGACGTTGCTCCCATCAGACACCTTAGAGTAGTCATTACTGTCAAGTATCTCAGCTTTAAGCACATTGGCACTGCCTACTGTTTTCAGTTCAAATGGCGAATCTACGCTTTTCATTCCAAATGAATCAAGATCAAGGGCTTTATCAATGGTAAACCAAGCCAAGCTGACCGCAATAAGTATAAATGCCAGCACTGCAACTGGTATTATTTTTATAATAAGCAGTTTGCGTTTCTTCTTTTCTTCCTCGCTGTCTGCTTTCTCTATCACTTTACGCTCAGCCAATTTGGCGACCTCCATTATTTCATCGAGTCAAGCTCTTTTTGCAATTCTATCATGTGGTTTCTGCAAGCGGTTATCTCGCCTGTGTATTTGTTGAACCACTCAACGTCCATTTCGTTAGGCTCTTCCTGCAAAAGAATCGCCTGAACCAGTGCCGATTGTGAACGTGATCTCTTACGCTCTATCTCCTCAATAGTAAGTCTGCATTTCTTTATTTCTCTTTTAAGCTGCCCTTTACTGCTCACGTTATTGTCCTCCTTGCATTAATTTCCCATTTTATCAAACGAATCAACTATCTCGTTGACTTCCCTATAGCCTTTGTCAAGATTTTCGGTGATATGGTCAAGTGCTTTTTTTACGTCCTCAAGCTTGCCCTGCATTTGTTCGGGATACTTCACAAAGCAATAATGAAGCTCATTTATAGCCTTCTGCTCATCAGTGTAATCGTCGATAAGAAACACCAGCGACCTTGCCGCACCCATGTCCGAAAGTATCATGTTATATCTCGTTTGAAGATCCTTGCCGCTTTCAAGATAAGTGTCTATCTCCTCAGAGGCGGCAGACAGATTTTCCATATACTTAGCAATGTAAGTCTTTCTGACTTCCTCGGACTTGTCCATATAAAGCCCGATAAAAACGAACAGCCCTGCAAGTGCCGCAATACAAATAACGATAGCCGTTATCATTTTAGCCTTCATTATCTTTTCCTGATTCAAAGCTGTTCGCCTCCTTTTTCTCGTTTTCCTGCATTTTCAGCCGCTGAACTTCCTTTTCAACAGCCTCACGCATAAGCTTTTCCTTTTCTTCCTCAGCCGCTTTCAAAGCTTCCTCACGGTTTGAATATATTTTTATCTCAGCGATAGTTTTTACCTCATACACCGCCATGCAAACTGTTGGGATTATCACAAACAGTATGAGGAGCTTCTTTGTTGATGCAAATGACCCAAGCCACTTGAAAAATCTGAGCTTTCCATAGTATTTTCCAATAATGCTGACTTTTTGCACCGTCACGCTGTCCTCTATTTTGTTAGCATCGCCTTTAGTAACAAAAGTGCCGTCGCTCAAAACCTCAGATATCCTGTGAGTATTTATCTCGCCTTTAATACTATCATCTTGAGAGTAGAACGAAATGATATCCCCTGCCTTTAAGCTGTCAGTATCCGTCCTTTTGATGTAAATATAGTCACCCTCATGTATAGACGGCTCCATACTTCCGCTCACGACTTTCAGTACGCTGTAACCAAAAATGCTTGCTGTTTTGCCGATACAGCCGCAGACCATTATGTACACCGTCACACTCAGCAGTGCCGCAAACACAGCAGAGCCAAGTATTGTCAAAGCTATTTTTACTATCCTCAACGCCTTGCCGATGATAACGACTCTCCCTCCGTGTTATTGTTTTCTATATTTCTCTTTCAAATGCCTTGCCATTCTGCCAACTGCTGAAACATGATACTCCTTATAGAGTCGTTTCATTTCAGTGTCGATAGCTTTCTGCTCCTCAGCGGTGCGCTGTGGCGGAATATATGGTCTTGGCGGTCTGTTCTTTCGCTCAAGACGTTTTCTCTTTTTAAACTGCCTGTTTTTGATATGCCTCTTTACATCATATTTCAGATACGGAGCATATTTTTCATAGATGATCTCAATTTCACGCTCTGCACGTTTTCTCTCTGCCTCAGCCAGTTCTTTTTCCTTCTTGACTTTGAGCATCCTGATATAGTCTGGATTATCCGTCACAACAGGTATGATCCCAAATGCGTGAGCCAGAACATATGTTATGCCACGTTTTGCCATGTAATATGGATTCTTGGAATATTCTTTAAATATCTCATTGATATTTTTATTTTCAAAGCTTTCACGTTCAGCTTTAAGACGCTCAGCACGTTCACGCTCACGGCGTTCCTGCTCACGCTGCTGTTGTGCTTCTTTCGCCTTTTTTGCAGCGATCTCAGGGGACTCATATTCTGACACAAAGCTTGAAGACACGGCTTCTTCATTCGTGCTGATCTGCTGATCCATAGCAGATCCAAGGCTGCTGCGGACGAGCTTTTTCTCCTCTCGGATCCTAGCTCTTTCCTCACGGACACGCTGCTCCTCTTCACGGCGCTTACGCTCTTCCATTTGCCTTTTGCGTCTTGCGATATGCTTGATCTCTTCCTCTTTTTCACGGCGTTCACGTTCCTCACGCTCCGCCTTTTCTCTTGCAGCCTGCTCCGCCTGCTGTTTTTGGATAAGCTCCAATCTTCTGCGTTCAGCTTCCTCATGCTCCAGCCTTATGCGCTCTTCTTCCTCACGCCGCTGACGCTCAAGTTCCTCCTGCTCTGCACGCTTTCTTTCAGCTTCGGCAGCCGCAAGCTCCTCAGCCCTCTTACGGTCTTCCTCGTCTTT
>ERZ773235.1541-NODE-1541-length-23072-cov-8.426641_pt1 | contig 23072 bp, 21 predicted proteins | sample MGYA00580522_ERZ773235 | MGnify/ENA primary metagenome ERZ773235 (study PRJEB29015, sample SAMEA2737797) | human gut metagenome | biome: human gut; feature: human-associated habitat; material: faeces | place: China | collected 2012 ...
AACGGAACACGGCCTTGATGGCGCCCACCAGCTGCTCCTTGGGATCGGTGGGGAAGTCCTGACCGATCTTGGCCTTATACTCGGCCTTGAACTGCATGGCCAGCTCCTTCAGGTCGGCAGCGCCCAGCTCCACGTCCTGCGTCACGCCCTTCTTCTCCTTCATGGCGTCAATGAGCTGCTCGAAGTACTTCTTGCCCACTTCCATCACGACGTCGGAATACATCTGGATAAAGCGGCGATAGCAGTCCCATGCCCAGCGGGGGTTGTTGGACTTCTTGGCGATCACGTCCACCACGTCCTCATTCAGGCCCAGGTTCAGGATGGTGTCCATCATGCCGGGCATGGAGGCGCGGGCGCCGGAGCGGACGGAGACCAGCAGGGGATTCTCATGGTCGCCGAACTTCTTGCCGGTGATTTTCTCCATCTTCTCAATATATTCCATGATCTCGGCCATGATCTCGTCATTGACCTGACGGCCGTCCTCATAGTACTGGGTGCAGGCCTCGGTGGTGATGGTAAAGCCCTGGGGAACAGGCAGGCCGATGTTGGTCATCTCGGCCAGGTTGGCGCCTTTACCGCCCAGCAGCTCACGCATCTTGGCGTTGCCTTCGGTGAACAGGTAACAGTACTTCTTGCTCATTTACATTTCCTCCATATCACAAAAAATATCGCAATTTTACAGGATTTTTATGCAATTTTCACTTGTTTTGCGTTTTTTTGTTTAAAACGCTCCATCAACCGCTATATTATACCCAGCTTTCCCCATAAAAGCAAGTCCATTTTCCCTTTCTCCTCCTCTTTTTTCTTAAAAATATGTAAAGCGCCCCATTTCTCACCAATTTTTAAAAATTTCAGAAACTTTTTTCACGAATCATCCTGCAGGCCTTGCGAAAAGCGCCGTTTTTATGGTATACTGTTATGAATTTTAAATTTGCCGGCCGCAGCCGTCCGGCCCCGGAGGATGCCATGCAGTGCGCTGAAACCCACAACTCCACATGGGCCGCGGCCGTTCGTGCCGCGGCGCGGCAGGGCCGTCTGAGCCATGCGCTGATCCTCACCGGCGAGGGGGACAAGCGTTCCGCTGCCCGCTATATCGCCGCGGCCCACCTGTGCCGCAGCGATGCGCAGCGCCCCTGCCTGCAATGCAACGCCTGCCGCAAGGTGATGGCGGGCATCCACCCCGACGTAACAGAGGTCTGGGAGCCGGAGCGTAAGGAGCTGCCGGTGGAAACCGTCCGCGCCCTGCGGCAGGATGTCTACATCCGCCCCAACGAGGGTGAGCGGAAGGTCTACCTGTTTCCCGATTGTGCCCAGCTTAACGAGCGTGATCAGAATGTGTTGCTGAAGATCGTGGAGGAAGGCCCACCCTACGCCGCGTTTGTGTTCTGTGCCGACGCGCTGCACACGCTGCTGCCCACCATTCGTTCCCGCTGCGTCACGCTGCGGCTGGATGCGGTGCAGGATGCCGTCGGTGAAGACGCTGCCGCCGCGGAGCTGTGCGCCCTCATCGCCCGGAAAGACCCGCTGGCGCTGACCGCCCATCTCACCGCGCTGGAAAACCGCCGTATCAAGCGCGAGCAGCTTCTCGCTCTGCTGGAGGGTGCGTGGCAGATATCGTCCGACGCGCTGCTGACTCGATACGGCAAGACCGGCAGCGCCGCAGCGGCGCAGTCGCTGGCCCAGTCGCTGGACCGTCGGCAGCTGGCGGCGCTGACGGCGCTTTTCCGCCGCTACTGCGGCGAATGTCAATACAACGTGGGCGCAGGCCATGTGCTGGGCGCGCTGGGCGCCGAGCTGTCCGGTCTGCTTGCCCATTGATCCCCCTTCAGAAAGGAAGGTATACACTATGACGACTGTGATTTCTGTCCGCTTCCGCAGCGGCAGCAAAACCTACTATTTTGACCCCGGCCAGCTGGAGATCCAGACCGGCGACGACGTGGTGGTGGAAACCGCCCAGGGTCCCGAATTTGCCCAATGTGCCGAGGGGAACCATTCCGTCAGCGATGAATCGGTGGTCAAGCCGCTGCGCGCCGTGCTGCGCATCGCCACCGATAACGACCGCCATACCGCCGCCTACAATCGCAGCCGGGAAAAGGACGCTTTTGACATCTGCCAGAAAAAAATTCTCCAGCACGGGCTGGAGATGAAGCTGGTCCGGGCCGAGTGCAGCTTTGACGGCAGCAAGATCCTCTTTTTCTTCACCGCTGACGGTCGCGTGGATTTCCGCGAGCTGGTCAAGGATCTGGCCGGCGTGTTCCGCTCCCGCATCGAGCTGCGCCAGATCGGCGTCCGGGACGAGGCTAAGATGCTGGGCGGTCTGGGCATCTGCGGCCGCCCCTTCTGCTGCGCTTCCTACATGGATGAATTCGTCCCCGTGTCCATCAAAATGGCCAAGACCCAGAACCTGAGCCTGAACCCCACCAAGATCTCCGGCACCTGCGGCCGGCTGATGTGCTGCCTGAAGTATGAGCAGGACGCCTATGAGGATGCCATCAAGCGTATGCCCAAGAGCGATTCCTTCGTGGTCACACCGGACGGCCCCGGCAACGTCAGCGATATCAACGTGCTGAAAGAAACGGTCAATGTCCGTCTGGATGAGCGGCCCGACACTCCCCGCTGCTATCACAACTGTGAGGTCTGCGTCCTGCGCAACGGCAAGGGCAGCCGCGACGGTATCGTGGTACCCAAAGAGCGGCCCGAGCGCTATGTGGAACCTGTAGCCGCCGAAGAAATGCTGATTCCCGATCTCTTTGCCGACTATGGCGAACCCACCGCCCCCCAGCCGGAGGAGGAGCGTCCCTCCCGCCGCCGCAGCCGCGGCGGACGCCGCCGGAGAAAAGAAGGCGCCGCGCCCGAAGCCGAAAACGCGCAAACTGCGCAGAAGAAAGAAAAGTCCGAACGGCCTGACCGACCCGCCAAAGTCGAAAAAGCCGACAAGCCGTCCCGTCCCTCCCCCGCGAAGGCGGAGGGTGAACGCCGCGAGGAGGGGCAGCCGTCCCGCCGCCGCAGGTCACGCGGCGGACGCGGCGGCGAAAACCGCCCCAATACGTCCGCCCCTCAGGCCGCGGCGCAGCAGGGCGTTCCCGGTACCCAGCCGCGCAAAAGCGCCGCTCCTCAGGCGCCGTCCTCCCCCAGGCCTGACGGCGCGCCCTGCCGTCCCCGTCATCGCGGCGGACGCCGCCGCAGCGGCGGTTCAGGCGGCGGTACCCCCACTACCGAAGCATAAGAGGCATCATGCATATGGGAAAATTTAACGGCGTACTGATCGCCAGCGATTACGACAACACACTGGTCTACACGGAAAACGCCCTGAAGGGATTGGAACCCATGCCCGACCTTCTGCCGGAAAACCGGGAAGCCATCGAGTACTTCATAGCGCAGGGCGGCGTATTCTCCGTGGCCACCGGCCGCGCCCTCCCCGCTTTCGACACCGTGCGCGAGGGTCTTCCCATGAACGGGCCCACCATTCTCTTCAACGGTGCGGCCATCTACGATTTTGAAAAGCAGCAGTACCTCTGCACCGCTTTCCTGCCGGACACGGTGCGGCCCCATATCTCGCAGGTGCTGGACGCGTGGCCTCAGGCCGCCGCGGAGCTCTACCACAACGACAACGCCATCTTCGCCCTGCATCCCAACGAGCTGACACTGGCGCATCTGCATATCACGCATGAGGCCACCACCATGGTGGATTCTCTCGATCAGGTGCCCTCCCCCATCAGCAAGGTTCTGTTTGAGATCGCGCCCCAGCATCTGGATGAGCTGTATCGATACATTCTCGCCCAGTCCTGGGCCTCCCTGTATGAGGTGATCCCCAGCAGCGTCTGCTTCCTTGAGCTGACCGCCAAGGGCGCCGACAAGGGCGGCATGGTGTGCCGTCTGGCCCAGATGCTGCATATCGCCCCGGAAAATATCTATTGCGTGGGCGACCACGCCAACGATCTGGGCATGCTGGCGGTTTCCGCCATTCCCTTTGCCCCCGCCAACGCCATCGAGTCGGTGCGCAGCTTCCCCGGCATCCGTCTTCTGCCGGACGCACGCTGCGGTGCCATTGCCGAGCTGATCCGCCAGCTGGATCAAAAGTATTGACCCGCCCCCATCCCCCGCACTCTCCGTTTTGTTCATAATGTGTTCACATAATGTTTACTTGACGCTTCGTTGGAACGGGGGTATGATGGCTTTTGGATAAATTCTTGAACTTTTAGGTGAGTATCCCATGAAACAATCGCAAACGACCCCCACTCCTCAGAAGGATCGACGACGGATCCCATCCCCGTCCGCCCTCTGGCGCATGTGGATGGACAATCTGAAAGAATGGCGCTTCTATCTGGAAGAAAATCGCCATACCCCTGTTGATATCGTCGGCTGGTTCGGCAAAATACGCAAGCAGCTGCGCTCCTTCATGACCTCGCTGCGCCGCGACATGCATCATCAGGCCAATGCCAGCCGCCACCGCAAATTCCCGGAGTCCGAGTCCGGCCTCGCCCAGCTGTGCCTGTATGCTGCCGGCAGCGTTCCCCGTCTCGCCTCCGACCTGAAAGAGCGCTTTACCCTGCGCCGCCGCAAGCAGATCGACGCGGCCCACGCGTTCCAGAAGCAGCTGGATAAGATCAAGCACCATCCCGTGGCGTTCCTCAGCGGCGCGCTGGTGGTGGTGGCGCTGTGTGCCCTGCTGTCTCTTTATACCATTGGCACCACCGCCGTTTATGACGGCAAGGAGGTGGGCACCGTTTCCGGTCTGCGCACGGTCAATTCCGTGGTCAGCGACCTGCAGAACATCACCCGCCAGACGCTGGGCGATGAGAGCTACACCGTGGATCAGGACAAGCTGGATACCTCGGTCAGCGTGGTTTCCCGCCAGTCGGTGGAAAGCCGCGAGGAGTTTACCGAGTCGCTCTCCGATGAGCTGGGCATGGTGGAATACGCCTACGTGCTGTATATTGATGGCGAGCCTGTGGCCGCCACCACCTTCCCCAACGCACTGGAGGAAATGCTGGATCAGCTGAAAAAGGGCTATGTCACCTCCAGCACGGTGGATTCCTACTTTGTGGAAAATGTAGAGATCCGTCAGGAGTATGTGGACGCCTCTCTCGTGATGAATCTCGGCAACATCGCCGAGATCCTCAACGCCACCAAGGAGGGCGAGGTCACCTACACCGTGGAAGCAGGCGACAGCTATTACTATATTGCCGAGCTGTACGGCATGTCTGTGGATGACCTGCTGGATGCCAACCCCGGCTACGATCCCAAGCTGCTGCGGGTGGGCGATGTGCTGACCATCTCCAACGCTGTCCCCTATCTGACGGTGGTGGACGTAGAGCGGCAAAGTTATGTACAGGATGTGCCCTACCAGATCGACTATGTCGATGACGATACCATGTATCAGGGTGACTACAAGGTGCTCTCCGCCGGCGAATACGGCAAGGCGGACGTCACCGCCAACGTTACCTATATCAACGGCGAAGAGACCGACCGGCAGGTGGTGGCCTCCGTCACCATCAGTCAGCCCGTGACCGAGACGCAGGCCCGCGGCACCATTCCCCGCCCCACATGGTTCCCCACCGGCAGCTTCCGCTGGCCCTGCAGCGGCTCCATCACCTCTTATTTCGGCTACCGTAATACGGGTATCCGCGGCGCCAGCACCTACCATCAGGGACTTGACATTGCCAACAGCTACGGTACGGCTATCTACGCCGCTGACGGCGGCACTGTCACCTACTCCGGCTGGCAGAGCGGTTACGGTTATCTGGTCATTGTCGATCACGGCAACGGCTACCAGACCTATTACGGACACAACAGCTCCCTGATCGTATCCGTGGGCGAGCATGTCTACAAGGGGCAGCAGGTGGCCCGTATGGGTTCCACCGGTATATCCAGCGGCAACCATTGCCACTTCGGCATCAAGAAAAACGGCACGTTCGTCAACCCGCTGAACTATCTGTAAGCAAGCAATATAAAACCATTAAAAAAAAGGAGATTTTCATGAAGCATTTTGTCTCTGCACTGCTGTGCGCCGCCCTGTGTGCGCTGCTGGCCGTTCCCGCGTGGGCCATTACCCCCGCTCTAACCGGTGATACCAGCAACATTCCCCTGATGATCGCGCTGGCCGCCGTCGCCATCATTGCCATCGTGGTGGTACTGATCATGATGAACAAGAAAAAGCGGTAACGCTCGCAAAAACGCACCTGTCAAGCAAATGCGCCTGTCAAACTTATCGTTTGACAGGCGCATTTTTTATGATAGCTTCCGCTCTGGTTTCGCCGCCTGGAAGCGGCGCCAACAGCGGCAAAATTCCCTCATCGCGCCAAGCGGCGCTATGGTCGGTTTTCGATTTAAAATAATGTCTCCTGATAGGCCAGCTCCACCTGCCCGATGGAGCGCATCTGAACGGCGTTTTCCGCCGCCAGCGCATCGCAGATGGCCATCTTGCGGATGATATTCTGCACCGTCAGATCCAGCGCCGTCCCCGCCCGGTAATCCGCCGGGAAGATAAAGTCCACCCGCTGTCTTGCCAGCAGCTCCTCCACGCCGGCCCGATTGCTCTCCTGATACACGGCGATGGCCTGCCCGCCATAGGAGCGCATCATCTTCATGCAGGGCACATCGCTGAGCCCGTCGCCCACATAGATCATGTTGGTAAAGGGCACCCGCTTGCTGTCATCGGGCATGGAGTCGTTCAGCGTCTTGTCGTCGGCCACGTCCAGCACGCCCTTGTTGATCCGGTACACAAACTGGGTCTTGTTGGTAAAGTTTACGTCCAGCTTGGGCCAGCAGGCCGCACCGTCGCGGTAATAAAACTCGCAGGCATAGATCTGCTTGAAGTGGTGGGCGATCCCGCTTCCCTCGATGATCTCCTTCAGCCCCGAGGACAGTACATAGTGCTCCACCGTCACCCCCAGGCTTTCGCCGAAGGCGTTGATCCGTTCAAACCACTCCTTCACGCCGGGAAACAGTTCGATGGCATGGCCGCACTCCACCAGATAGTCCCGGTTCAGTGTGATTCCCTGAGCGCGGCACGCCTCGATCATGGTGTACATATAGGCCAGCAGGCCGTCCATCTGGTTTTCCCAGCCAAAGTGGTTGGCCTTCTGCCAGAATTGCGTAGGCGTATAGCCCAGGCTGGGGATAAAGGTGTAGTCCTCCATATCGGTGGTACACAGCGTTTTGTCGAAATCGTACAACAGGGCGATAATCGGTCGTTGGCTCATATTTCCCTCTCCTTCCGGATAAAAAAGCGGCCCGCGGGCCGCTTTTTGTTTTCTTATTCGCCGGTATAGTTGCGTCCGAACTTCAGCTCGTCCAAACTCAGCTTGAAGTCGCCGGGAGCCTCCGGTTCCGTCGCTGCGGCGGGCGCGGCAGATGCGGCGGCAGGTGCCGTACCCGGTGCCTCCATGGCGTCCAGATGCTGCATGATGTCCTGCTGGATATCCTCCACCGCATCCGCGGCGGACGGCTCCTCCTCCGGCGTCAGCTGCATCTCCGGCAGGGAGTTGAGGAACTCCGCCTGCTGGGTGCACAGCTCGCTGCCGTGGCGCACGAATTCCACCAGGCTCTGCTTGGCCATGACCAGCTTTTCCTCCACCTCGGAGCGCTCCTTTTCCAGCTGCTTGATCTGGGAGGCGTGCTGCTCCTGTGCCTCCTTCAGGAGATTATCCTTCTCGATCTGCGCCTCCTGCACCAGCTTGGCCGCCATCTTCTGGGCTGTCAGCAGTGTGGAGCGCATGGCGTCCTCGGTGGCGCGGTATTCCTCCACCTTTTCCGCCAAAATCTTCAGCTTGGCCTTCAGCGTTACATTTTCCTTATACAGCGCCGTATAGTCCTCCGTCAGCGTATCCAGAAACTCATCCACGGGCGCCATCGCGTAGCCGCTGCTGCCAAAAGAGGATTTGGGAAATACTTTTTCGGAAACTTCCTGTGGTGTCAACATGGCATATTCCTCCATTCCGATGTCCGCTTACAGATACAGGCCGTTGTTTTCCAGCTCGTCGATCAGGTCGCCCATGATATCCACGCTGTAGGGCGTGATGATATAGGTGTTGGCGGCCACCTTCTTGATCTTGCCGTCCCCGGCATAGGCCACGCCGGACAAAAAGTCGATCAGCCGCCGCGCCACATCCTTGTTGGTAGATTCCAGATTCATGACCACGGTGCGTTTTTCCCGCAGATGGTCGGCGATCTCGCTGGCGTTTTCAAACCGCTCGGGTTTTACCAGCACCACCTTCAGCGCGGCGGTGGCATGGATGTTCACCACCTTGTTGTGGCGGTCCTCCGGCTGCCTGCGCTCCTCGCGGCGGTCGTCAAAAATATTTCTGGCCTCGTTTTTTTCCGGCTGCTCCAGCTCTTCATCCTCGTAATCGTAATCCTCATCGTCATAGGGGTGAATGATCTTCTTGATTTCATCCATGAATCCCATATTGAAAGCCTCCCTGTCTAGTTGTTTACTTGTTATAATTCCGCGCGCCGAAGATGGCGGAACCCACACGCACCATGTTGGCGCCGCAGCGGATGGCGTCCGCATAGTCGCCGCTCATGCCCATGGATATATACTGCCATTCATTATCATACATTTCTTCGCCTATGTCAACAAAAAGACGGTAAACTTTCTCAAAATATGGTATATTCCCGCCTTTTTCCACCTCAACCGGTGGTATCGTCATCAACCCGCGGGGCCGGATATGGGGCAGGGATGCGGCATAAGCCGCCGCCTGGGCCGCTTCCTCCGGGGCAAATCCGGACTTGGCCTCCTCGCCGCCGATGTTGATCTCCAGCAGGATATCCTGCACCAGCTCCATTTTGGCGGCCGTTTTTTCGATCTCGTCCAGCAGCTCCGTGGAGCCTACCGACTGAATCAGCACCGCCTTGCCCACCACCTGCTTGACCTTATTGCGCTGCAAATGGCCAATGAAGTGCAGGGGCGCGCCGTCATAGGCGTTTTCCTTCAGTTTTTCCGTCATTTCCTGCACCCGGTTCTCACCCAGCGCGTCAATACCGGCCGCGATCGCCTCGCGGCAGCGGTTGGCGTCGTTCATTTTGCTGGCGCCCACCAGTGTGATATCCTTTCCAGTGCGGCCCGTCTCCCGGGCCGCCGTATCGATCTCCTGACGGATACGCATCATATTTTCCGCAATTGACATGGCATATTTCCCCTTTCTCTGTCTTTAAAAAACCGGAGCTGCTATTATCCGATCACCTTGCCGTCATACAGCTGGGCGGTGGTCACGATCACCTGATCCCCCTGCCGCAGCAGGCTGGAATCCTCCACTGCCGATGCCACCTCCACCAGCGCATAGCCATCGCCCTGATATACCACCTGCACCGGCTTGAACTTGGCCCGCACGCCCAGCATGCAGTACACGCCGCTGACGCCCTCCTCGTTGACGCGCAGTGCGTTGGACGGCAGGCGCAGTCCCTCATAGGTGCGCAGCACCAGCGTGGCGGCCTGATGGCGCAGCAGGGTGGTCTGGGCAATGTATTTGTCGCTTTGCAGCAGCAGCACCCGGCGGCCGTTCTCACTGGCGGAGATATTGGCCACCGTCATCTGCAGATCCATGGTCAGTCCCTTGGCAAAGCGCAGCGTCACCGTGGTGCGTCCTCCCAGCTGCTGGGCCTGCGCGTCGGTAATAGGCGCGGCGTAGTACCACCTGTCGCCATAGATCAGCTTGCCCACATTGGCCTGCGCGCTCTCCTTGGGCCGCAGGCCGCTCAGCTTGCTTGGCGTCAGCTCCGCCAGTGTTTCCGTCGTCAGCACGGTCTCATAGCCGTCGCAGACGGCGGAGTAAATCCCCGACCCCGGCGCGGTAACGGCTGTCCCGTTCAGCGAGCGTTCCATCTCGCTGATCTCCTGCTCGGTGGCCTTGATATTGGCCTCGATCTCCTCCTGCGACTCAGAGGTATAGTCGCGCTTCAGAATGGCCCCCTTCAGCGAGGTCAGCTGCTCCTCCGCGCTGCCGTATTCTCCCCCGGCCACCGACTGGCGCAGCGCCAGAATGTCGCTGTTGATGCTGGAATCCAGTTTCAGCGCCGCATCGGGGTCCAGATAGGAGACCAGTGAAAAGGACAACTGCTCCTTCTTCAGCTTCAGCGCCTCCAGCTGCTCCACGCGGGTCAGCGCGCCGCTGTCGGCATAGGCCACGGCCATGGTCTGTCCTTTTCCCACTCGCTCACCCTCAGACAGCGTGTGGCTCAGCGTCCCGGCATCGGAGTGAAACGTTTCCTCGTCCCGGATCAGATAGCCGTTTACCTCCATCACCACCTCCTCCGCCGCGGCGTATACCACGGTGGTGTTGATGGGATCGGTAAAATAGCGGTAGGCCTGCACGCTGAAATAGACCACCACCGCCGCCAGCATAACCGCAGAGAGTATTTTGAATATGGGTGTAGATGCCTTCATGTCCCGCTCCTTATATATCTGTGCGTAATGTGTCCGCGCGTATCCTGTCTGCCGCGGCAGACAGCCGTTGGCTGCTGTGCAGCGGTACAGCGATTGATTTTCCGCAGCGGCGCGATCGTTGATATCGCATGTTTATAAATTACCTGCTGCTTGTTGCCCACCTGACGCGCCGCGTCAGGTGGGGCCCCGTGATTTCATCCTGTTTGCCCGGAATGAATCCGGTCAAACACAAGGTTTCGGCTCCGCCGAAACGCTTGTACGCCTTGCGGCGGCTCGTTTTCACTCGCCCTCGGGCAAGCAGCCTGCTTCTTCCTCATGAAAGCTTACCGCACGCAGCGGCGCGATCGTTGATATCGCATGTTTATAAATTACCTGCTGCTTGCCCTCGGTGTCCAATACCACCACGAAGCAGTCAAACCCGGTGATCATTCCCCGCAGCTGAAACCCGTTTACCAGAAACAGCGTCACGGGGATCTTCTGCTTGCGAACCTGTGTCAAAAACACTTCCTGTAAATTATTTGTCTTTTGCATAGCGTCCTCCTGCTATATCTATGTACGGACGCTATCCTATTCAGACAACCTCCGCCGTGATTCAGCATAAACCACGGCTGCGGAGATATTCTGTCGCTTTTTGCAATCCCTCCGGGAAATTTGGTTCGTGTCCCCAGCGCACCCAGAAAATCTCCGGGTTCCGCCGCAGCCATGTCAGCTGCCGCTTGGCATATTGCCGGGAGCGAAGCTTCACCTCTTCAATGGCCGTTTCCGCGATCGCTTTTTTCTCCGCCACCGGCAAAAATTGCTTATAGCCAATGGCCTGCAGGGCCGTCGCCTCCCGCGGCAGACCGCTGGCCAGCAGCGTCTCCACCTCTGCCAGCAGTCCCCCGGCCACCATACTGTCCACGCGCCGGTCGATACGGTCACGGAGATCCTGCCGGTCAATAAAATCCAGTCCGATATAGAGGGCGTCATATTTTGGCGGACGCTGCCGTTCCCACCGATCGTGCTCGGTAATGGTTTGTCCGGTCTCCTGCCAGACCTCCAGCGCCCGGATAATACGCTTTTCATCCCGTGGGTGCAGCTTTGCCGCCGCCTGCGGGTCGATCCTCCGCAGCTCCTCCAGCAGGACTTCGATGCCCTCGGTTTGGGCGCGGCGCTGCAAGGCCTGCCGTATTTCACCGCCCTGTGACCCGGCGGCAAAATCCGTTCCCCGGATCAGCGCGTCCAGATAAAGTCCCGTTCCGCCCACCAGCACCGGCAGCCGGCCGCGCCGCAAAATATCCTGCACACACGCATCCGCCGCCCGGACATACCGGGCCGCCGACCAGTTCTCCGCCGGGTCGGCCACGCCCACCATGTGATGGGGAATGCCCTCCATTTCCTCGGCAGTGGGGGCGGCGGTGCCGATTTCCATGCCCCGATAGAGCTGCATGGAATCCACGCTGACCACCTCGCCGCCGAAGCGTCTGGCCAGCGCCACGCCCATTTTCGTTTTTCCCGTAGCGGTGGGGCCCACCACGCAAAGTACTGTGGCCATCCGTTTTCTCCTCGTCTGCCGTTGTCCAATACGCCTATGCGCGCTTGAACATCTTCTCGATGTCGTATTTGCTCAGCTTATACTTTACCGGCCGGCCGTGGGGACAATACAGGATCTCGCCCGACTGCACCTTTTCCACCAGCGCCGCCAGTTCGGCGGCGTCAGTGGTCATGCCGGCCTTGATGGCGCTCTTGCAGGCCATGGTGTGCAGCAGCTCGTCCCGGGCTGCCGCCGGGTCGGCCCGGCCCAGCGCCAGCTTCTGGGCCAGCTCCTCCAGCGTGGCGGCGGCATCCGCCGCCAGAATATCCGCCGGAACCTCCCGGATCAGCACCGTTCCGCCGCCAAAATCTTCGCAAAAGAAGCCAAATTCCTGTAAAATCAGCAGATTTTCCAGCACGGCGGCGTAGCTCTCCGGCTCCAGTTCCACGGTGACGGGCGCCAGCAGCGGCTGCGCCATCAGGTGCCGGTGCCCGGCTTTCAGCGCATCGAACCGCAGCCGCTCATGGGCGGCGTGCTTATCGATGAGCCAGACGGTATCGTGGTCGTCCTCGCAGATGATATAGGTTTTCAGCACCTCGCCCACCATGCGCCAGGGCGCTTCTTTTACCGGCTCCAGCGTCTGCTGCTGCGGCTCACCAGGCAGGGATATCTGCGCCTGCGCGGGCGCGTCCATAGAATCCCTATTCTCCTGCAAGCCTTGGTACGGCTTGGTTTGCGGCGTTTCTCCGTCCTCCCGTCCGCTCCGGTCTTCAGGCGGTGTGATCGCATAGGTACGGCCCGTCAGGGGGGAAGCAGACACCACCGTCCCGCCGCCGGGCGCCACATCGCGGACAAGGATGGGGGCGGCGCTGTGGGGCCGCTGCTCCGGTTCGGCAGCAGGTGTTGTCTCCTGCGGGTAATGATCCAGAATGACATTTTTGGTGGCCGGCGCGGCGCCCCGGGCGGAAAAGCTGCCCAGCGGCTTTTTCTCTTCTGCGGAAGCGGAGGCCCGGATGCGGAATTCCTCGGCTGACATTTTCTGGAAAAACTCCGGATCGGCGGCAGGCTTTTGCGGTACATTTACGCCATCGAACGGTGCATTTACGCCCGATTTTGGTGCAAATACGCCCGGTTTCGGGGCGGTAATTCCTGCATATTGTGCATTTGCAGCAGATGGATGCATATGCTGCGGCGCAGCGGATGCCGCGCCGGAATTCTTTTCGCCATCCAGCGCATCCTTCACCGTGTAGTACACCGCGTCGAACACCGATTTATCGGACACGAATTTCACCACGGTCTTGGCCGGATGAACATTGACGTCCACCATGGCGGCCGGCAGGGTTACATGCAGCACGCAGCCGGGAAACCGTCCTTTCAGCAGCCGGTTCTTATAGGCCTCCTCCAATGCCGCGGTCAGCAGCTGAGATTTGACAAAGCGGCCGTTGACAAAAAAGACCTGCTTGCCCCGGCTGCCGTGACCGTTAAGGGGTTTGGTGACAAACCCGTCAACCCTTACATCGCCGCCGCTGCCGGAAAGCGGCAGCAGACCCAGCGCAAAGTCGCGGCCCATGGCGGCATAGACAGCGGAATGGAGCTGCCCATCGCCAGGGGTATGGAGCACCTCCTGCCCATCCCGCAGCAGCCGGAAGGAGACAGCGGGATGGCTGAGCGCCAGATGCTGCACCACGCCGGATACGGCGGCGCCCTCGGCGCTGTCCTTTTTCATGAACTTCATGCGGGCAGGGGTATTATAGAAGAGATCGCGGACGCAAATGGTGGTGCCCAACGGGCAGCCGGTGGGTTCGGTATGGCCGGGAACGCCGCCCTCCAGATGGAGCGCCGCGCCCATTTCCTCCTCCGCCGTGCGGGAAAAAATATCCACCCGGCTGACGGCGGCGATGGCGGCCAGCGCCTCGCCCCGGAAGCCCAGCGTGCCGATGGCCGCAAGGTCCGACGCGGCGCGGAGCTTGCTGGTGGCATGGCGCAGAAAGGCGGTGGGCAGCTGCTCCGGCGCGATGCCGCAGCCATTATCGGTGATACGGATATAGGTCAGTCCGCCGTGCTCCACCTCGGCAACGATGGCGCAAGCGCCTGCGTCGATGGCGTTTTCCAGCAGCTCCTTGATAACGCTGGCGGGACGCTCCACCACCTCGCCGGCGGCAATAAGATCCGCCACATGGGGCGGCAGGCATTGGATCTGCGGCATGGTTCCTCCTTGTTGGGTGTCAATGGGTCGTTATGCGTCGGCGAAAAGGCAGTACGGCCTTTCCTGTGCGTCTGTCTCGTGGGTCAGAGCGATGGTCCATGAATAGGTATCGTCAAAGATGTAGATATCCTCAGGCAGGTCGGCCATGCGGGCAAGCAGCTCGTCCGACGTCACCCGCCGTGTCGGACAGATAGGCAAGACATGCTTCTCTGGACATCGGGCGCGGTTTTCGGAAGCAGCCCCACAGGCAGCCAAAGCAGCACATGCCATCGCTGCACGGCGTGCGGCGTTGAATATCGGTGATGCAGTATGCTGCTGTGGTATCGGCAAAGCGGCGAATGTACGCTTCTCTGATCCGGGCGGCGGCTTCTCTGGTCAATATTTCCATCATGATAATAATACGGTAGTCAAGTGTGTAGGGGCCGATGTGGGCATCGGCCCGAAAGCCTCGCAGAGTTCGCGGCGCGGACGCCGCGAAAAAATCAAATCATTTTTCTGACGTCGGCACGTTAAGAAAATATGCCAGTGGCATATTTTTAGTGCCGATCTCGGCGGCTATGCCGCCGTAGCCGCCATCTGGATTTTACAGCATTATCAGGGCGCATGCAGTCGGCCGTAATCCCTTTTGGCAATGAAATCGTCAGATTTCATACCAGTTTGTTTTTTAACTCATATAAAAGATTCAGGGCCTCCAGCGGGCTGAGGGTATCCACCTGCGCGCGGCGCAGCGCATCGATGACCGCGCTCTCGCTGAGAGCCTCCAACGACACCTGATCCGTTTCCGCAGGGGCGGCATGGGGCTTGCCCGCCTCGTCCTCCAGCTCCTGCAAAATATGGCGGGCGCGTGTCAAGACCTGCTTGGGCAGGCCCGCCAGCTTGGCCACCTCGATACCGTAGCTGCGGTCAGCCCCGCCGGAGAGGATCTTGCGCAGGAAGATGATATCCTCACCCCGGGTGCGGACGGCGATGTTATAGTTGCGCACGCCGGGCAGCTGCCCCTCCAGCGCGGTCAGCTCATGATAGTGGGTGGCAAACAGGGTCTTGGCGCCCAGCTTCTTGGGGTCGGCGCAGTATTCCAGCACCGCCCGGGCAATGGACATACCGTCAAAGGTGGAGGTGCCGCGGCCGATTTCATCCAGAATCAGCAGACTGTCCGCCGTGGCGGACTTCAGGATATCGCTGACCTCGGTCATCTCCACCATGAAGGTGGACTGGCCGGCGGACAGATCGTCGCTGGCGCCGATGCGGGTGAAGATCCGATCCACCACGCCGATGCGGGCGGTTTGTGCCGGAACAAAGCTGCCCACCTGCGCCATCAGCACGATCAGCGCCACCTGACGCATGTAGGTGGACTTACCGGCCATGTTGGGGCCGGTGATGATGGCCACCCGGTCTTCCTTTGCACCCATGTAGGTATCGTTGGGGACAAACATACTATCCCGGCGCATCTGCTCCACCACCGGATGGCGGCCATCATGGATTTCAATGACGCCGGACTCGTCCACTACAGGGCGGCAGTAGTTATTCTTCACCGCCACGGCGGCCAGCGAGCACAGCGCGTCCAGCTCCGCCACCAGCGCGGCGGCATGCTGCACCCGCTGGGCCTGCGCGGCAACATGGAGCCGCAGATCGGTGAAAAGCTGGTACTCCAGCGCCGTGACCCGATCCTTGGCCGAGAGGATATCGTGCTCCAGATCCTTCAGCTCCTGTGTGATATAGCGCTCGCCGTTGACCAGCGTCTGCTTGCGGATATAACTGTCGGGTACCTGATCCTTGAAGGAGTTGGACACCTCGATATAGTAGCCAAATACCTTGTTATAGCCGATCTTCAGGGTGCGGATACCGGTTTTTTCCTTTTCGGCAGCCTCCATACGGACGATGATATCCCGGCCGCCGTGAAGGATACCCCGCAGACGGTCTACCTCCGGGTCGAAGCCGTCCCGGATCAGCTCCCCCTCACGGACGGAGAAGGGCGGCTCGTCCACCAGCGTCCGGCCGATCAGGGCGGCCAGATCGCTCAGATCGTCCAGCGCCTCATTCAGCCGGTGCAGCCGGCCCTTGTCAAAGGCGGCCAGCTGGGTCTTTAGCTGCGGCAGACGCTCCATGGCGGCCCGCAGGGACGCCAGATCGCGGCCGCCGGCGGTGCCGTATACGATGCGGCCCACCAGACGCTCCATATCGGAGATGCCCTGCAGCGCCAATATCAGCTCCTCGCGGGCCACGGTATGCTCCACCAGCGCGGAAACAGCGGCGGCGCGCCGGTCGATCTCCGTGACGGACAGCAGCGGCCGCTCCAGCCACGAGCGCATCATGCGGCCGCCCATGGCGGTTTTCGTCTTGTCCAGTACCCAGAGGAGACTGCCCTTTTTCTCCTTGCTGCGGAGGGTCTCGGTCAGCTCCAGATTGCGCCGGGCCGTCAGATCCAGCTCCATGAACTGGCCTCGGCGGTAGTATTCCAGATCGTCCACATGGGAAAGATCGGTCTTCTGGGTCTCATGCAGATAGCTCAAAAGGGCACCCAGCGAGAGAAACACCGCCGGGTTATCCCGGGGCAGGCGGCGCAGCGCCTCATCGCCGAACTGGCGGCGGATCAGCTTTTCCGCGCCCTCCATGTGGAAAGCGGCGGCGCCCAGCTTTTCCAGATGGCAGCCCAGCTTCTCCTGCAAAAAGGCGTGAAGCGTCTCATCAAAATAGGCGGTCTCATTGACCACCGCCTCGGCGGGCGCGAAGCGGCCCAGCTCGTTGATAAGCTGCCCCACACGCTGGGGGCCGGAAAAGCCGGTGGCGTGGGCCTTGCCGGTGGAGATATCGCACACGCACAGCGCGGCATATTCCTCATCCAGATAGACGCCGGCGCAGAAATTGGAGCGCCCCTCCTCCAGACAGGCGCTGTTGATCACCGTGCCGGGAGTCACCACGCGGATAATGTCACGCTTTACCAGACCCTTGGCGGCAGCGGGATCCTCCGTCTGCTCGCAGATGGCCACCTTGTACCCTTTGGCAATGAGGCGGGCAATGTAGGAATCCGCCGAGTGATAGGGCACGCCGCACATGGGCATGCGCTCCTCGGCGCTCTTGTCCTTGCTCTTATCCCGGGTGGTGAGGGTCAGATCCAGCTCACGGGACGCCGTGCGGGCGTCGGGGCCGAACATCTCATAGAAGTCACCCAGACGGAAAAACAGGATGGCGTCCTGATTCTGTTCCTTTATTTGCAGGTACTGCTGCATCATGGGGGTCAGCTCTGCCATAGGGCGGCTCCTTTCAAAATTGCGTATTGCCGGCGGCGGGGCAAGAACACCCCACCGCAGAATAATGCTTACACCAGCTCGCCGAACAGCGCCCAGGTATTGCTGTCGGTGATCTTTACATCGCGATAGGTGCCCACGGCATCCCCGCCGCCCACCAGATGCACCAGACGCCCGCCGGCGGTGCGGGCCGTCAGCGGCCAGCGGCTGTCGTCGCTGCGGCCGTCGATCAGGCAGCGGAGGGTGGCGCCCACATAGCGGGCGTGGATCTCCTCGGAGATCCGGTTCTGGGTATCGCAGAGCCGGTCAAACCACTTCTGCTTTTCCGCACGGGGCACGGGGTCGTCCATTTTGGCGGCGGGGGTGCCGGGACGGGGAGAGAAAATGAAGGTGAACAGCGCGTCAAACCGCACCTGCTCCACCAGCGCCACCGTTTCCATGGCTTCGGCCTCCGTCTCGCCGGGGAAGCCGATGATGACATCGCTGGTCAGCACCAGATCGGGCATGACCTTGCGGGCGTAGGTGATGAGGTCCAGATACCGGGCCTTGTCATAGGGACGGTTCATGGCCCGCAGCACCCGGTCGCACCCGGACTGCACCGGCAGGTGCAGCTGCTTGGCCACATGGGAGCACGCCGCCATGGTATCAAACAGCTTATAGCCGGCGTCCTTGGGCTGGGAGGACATGAAGCGAAGGAGATAATCCCCCTCAATCTTATCCAGCTCGCTTAAAAGGTCGGCAAAGTCCCACGGCGTATCCAGATCCTTGCCGTAGGAGTTGACGTTCTGCCCCAGCAGGGTGATCTCCTTGTAGCCCTCAGCGGCCAGCTGGCGGACCTCGGCGAGGATGCGGTCCGGCTCGCGGCTCCGCTCCCGGCCGCGGACGTAGGGGACGATGCAGTAGGAGCAGAAGTTGTTGCAGCCGTACATGATGGACACCCACGCACGGGTGCGGCCCTCCCGCACCACCGGCATATCCTCGGCAATGGAGCCGTGCTCGTCCTCCACGGAGAACACGCGGCCCCGGCGGGTATAGACCTGATACAGAAGCTCGGGGAATTTCCACAGCGCCTGGGGGCCGAATACCAGATCCACATGGCGATAGGACTGGCGTACCTTCTCCGCCACCTCGGGGCGCTGCGCCATGCAGCCGCACAGGCAGATGATCTGCTCCGGGTTGGCCTTTTTCGTGTGGGTCAGGGCGCCCAGCGTGCCGTAGACCCGCTTTTCCGCGTGGTCGCGGATGGCGCAGGTGTTCAGCACCACGATATCCGCGTCCTCCGGCGCGGTGACGAAGGTGCAGCCCATGGCCTCCAGCATGCCCATGATGTGCTGGCTGTCGGCCACGTTCTGCTGGCAGCCGAAGGTGTCCACCAGTGCGCGGACGCTCTTTCCGCGCTGGGCGTGCAGCTCTCGTATTTTCCGTTCAAAATCCCGCTGGCGAAGCGTCTGCTCCTCCGGGATCAATACCTGTTTTCTGTCCAAGTCGGGCCTCCCTGCCCCGATATGGATACGGGGCGATATTTGAATACGATATTATACCACGCGGCGATGCGCAATACAAGAAAGCCGCGGAATAAAAGTTGCAAACCGCGGGCAAATGGGATATGATGGGGAGGAATCTCAAACAGGCAGGGAGGATGCCCTATGTGGTATGTATTGCTGCTGGCGGCCTGCGTGGCAGGCGACCAGCTGTTGAAGTGGTGGGTGACGGCCCATCTGGAGATGGGGCAGTCCGCGCCGCTGCTGCCGGGCGTGGTGCAGCTGACGCGGCTGCACAATACCGGCGCGGCGTGGAGCAGCTTTTCCGGCAAGACGGGGCTGCTGGCCATCGTGACCATCGTGCTGATGGCGGCGGTGGCGTGGCTGCTGGTGAAGAAGATCGTGCGCCATCCGCTGGGCGTGACGGCGGGGGTGCTGATCCTGGGAGGCGGTATCGGCAACGTCATCGACCGGGTGTGCCGCGGCTATGTGGTGGATATGTTCGACCTGCAGTTCATCAGCTATCCCATTTTCAATCTGGCGGACTGCTTTGTGGTGGTGGGCGTCATTTTGGGCGCTGTGTACTACCTGTGGTTCTACGACAAGTACGACAAGAAGGAGCCGAAGGATGACGCTGCATCTGAAAGCTGAGACGGAGGACGCCGGGACGCGGCTGGACGCCTTTGTGGCCTCCCGCGCCAACGGACTGACCCGCTCGCAGGCGGCGCGGTACATCGAAGAGGGGCGGGTATCCGTGGACGGGAAGCCTGCGTCCAAGAGCTGCCGCATCAGCGGCGGCGAGACGGTGACGGTGGACGTGCCGGAGGTGCGGGAGACGGCGCTGGAGCCGCAGGACATCCCGCTGGACGTGGTGTACGAGGACGAGGACGTTATCGTGGTGAACAAGCCATCGGGGCTGGTGGTGCATCCGGCGCCGGGGCATCCCGACGGGACGCTGGTCAACGCCCTGCTGCACCACTGCGGGTCGTCGCTGTCCGGTATCGGCGGGGAGAAGCGGCCCGGCATCGTACACCGCATCGACCGGGACACCAGCGGGCTCATCATTGCCGCTAAAAACGACGCCGCCCATCTGGGGCTCAGCGCCCAGCTCAGCGACCACACGCTGGCGCGGACGTACGAGTGTCTGGTGGTGGGCAACCTGAAGGAGGACAGCGGCACCGTGGATGCGCCCATCGGACGGCATCCGTCGGACCGGAAGAAGATGGCGGTGGTAGCCGGCGGGCGGCCCGCCGTGACCCACTGGGAGGTCATCGCACGGTATGCGGGCGTGACCCATGTGCGCTGCCGTCTGGAGACGGGGCGGACACACCAGATCCGCGTACACATGGCCTACATCGGGCATCCCATCCTGGGGGACACGGTGTATGGCGCGAAAAAGCCGGTGGCGGGTCTGACGGGGCAGTGTCTCCACGCGGTGGGGCTGCGATTTATCCCCCCGCGAACCGGCGAGGCGGTGGAGCTGCACTGCCCGCTGCCGCAGGAGTTTCAGGAGCAGCTGCGGAAGCTGGAAAAAAGAGTGTAGTGAAAGGGCACACGCGCCAACGGCGCGTGTGCCCTTTTGTGCGTATAAGGGTGCAGGCGGACTAACGCTTGCGGGGGTAGGGCTTCTTTTCCTCGGTGAGGCCCAGGAGATAATCCACGCTGACATTGTAAAACACCGACAGCTTGCACAGCACGTCGATGGGATAATTCAGAGTGCCCAGCTCATACTGACAGTACGTGTTCTGGCGGACGTTCAGGTACTCCGCAATCTGCTGCTGGGTATAGCCGTGGTCGATACGCAGGTTTCGGATATTCTCATAGCTCAGGACTTCATAACGCATTCTTATCACCCAGTTGACCATAGAATATCCCTATTCCAGATACTGCATTTTATCTGATTTTCAGATAAACCATGGGCAGGAGGAGACGACGCGCGGTGTGTTCAGCCGCAGTCGTCAGGAATATACGCCATGATGTCGGAAACGTCACAGTCCAGAATGCGGCAAAACATGTCGATGGTGTGGGTGCTGACGCTCTCACCGCGCTTCAGGCGGGTGATCTGCGCAGGGCTGACGCCGTGCTTCTTGATGAGCGCATACTGTGTGACGCCTTTGCGCGCCATGGTGAGCCACAGGTTTTCGTAGGAGATCATAACATTCAAGCCCCTCTTTCCACTTGAATGTTAACCGAATCAGGTGTATATTCGTATTGACCAGAATCGGTCAATACACAAGGGGGGCGAGGATTTGGCAGACCTCCTTTTTGCTATTGTATCTCCTGTTCCAGCTCGTCAAACACCGGCGCGATAAAAAACTCGGCCAGAGTCATGTTCAGCCCGTCACACAGCTTTTTCACCGTGATCACGGAGACGTCCCGGCGCCGGGGGGCCAGCAGGCTGTAAACCGTGGAGGGCGTGACGCCGGAAATGTTGGCAAGCTCGTTGATCCGAATGCCCTGTTGGGCGCAAATGGCGCGCAGCCGCGTGGCCACCGCATCTTTTACCGACATAGCATCACCTCGTGGAGATTGCAAAAAATATACGTGAGCGCGTATACGCACTTGCGTATATTCAGGAAAAGTTATACAATATCCACACCATACTCGGGAAAGGAGAACGGAACATGGAGGAGAAGGAGACGCGGCAGACGCACGGAGTGAAAAAGATCGTACTGGCGGCGGTGATCGCCGTGGCGCTGGTAGCTGTGGGGATATTCATCGGAATGGGGGTCCAGCAGAGAAAAGACGCGGTGGCGAAACGGGACGCGGAGGAACAGGCGGCCGCCTATCAGGAGGAGCTGAAGCAGCTTGCGGAGCGGATACAGGGCTATGCAGAGGACGCTTACGACGCGGCAGTCGTGCAGGCCTCCGTCTGGCGCAACAGCATCTATCAGGAGCGGGATGCGAGTACGGACCCGTACACCATGGAGGACGGCGTGTTTCTGGAGGACTTCAACGATGCACTGGGTAAGCTGTATGAGAACGGCGAGTTTCAGAGCAAGGAGGCCTTTATCGACAGCAACCGGAAAAGCGCAGCGGAGGGCATGAGCCGCCTCAAGGATGCACCGGAGGGATACGAGGACGCCTATGGGGCGCTGAAGGCATACTACGATGCCTATATCCAGCTGACCAATCTGACGTTGAACAGCGCGGGGTACACGTACAGTGATTTCAACAGCGAGTTGGGCGATCTGAATCGGGAACTGGACACCTGCTACCTGACGTTGGTGGTTTATATCGGATAAAGTGTGCGCGATAAAAAAGGAGGCCTGCCGGACGGCAGGCCTCCTTTGTGCTGTATGGAAATCACTCGATGACGGGGAGATTCTTGACCACGGCGGCGCAGCGGGGGCACAGCTCGGGGTGCTCCGCATCGCTGCCCACGGTGGGCAGGACCTTCCAGCAGCGCAGGCATTTGGCGCCGGCGGCGGGGCGGACGGCCACGGCCTGCTCCGCGCCCACGTCCACGCGGACCTGAGAGACGATGAGGGTATCGGCCAGGTCGGCGGCGTCCATATCGGCCAGGAAGGCGTCCTCGGCGGTAACGGTCAGGTCCACCTCGGCCTCCAGACTCTTGCCGATGGTCTTGTCGGCGCGGGCCTGCTCCAGCGCGCCGTTGACGGCGGTACGCAGGGCGGCGATGCGGGCCCATCTGCCCATCTCCTCCTGGCTGAGGGCGTAGGCGGCATAGGGCTGCACCATCTCGTTGAACAGGACGTTGCGTGCGTCGTCGCCGGCGCGGTGCGGCATGGCCAGCCAGACCTCGTCGCAGGTAAAGGCCAGAATGGGAGCGAACATGCGGGTCATGGCGTCCAGGATCATCCACACGGCCGTCTGGGCGCTGCGGCGCTCCAGACCGTTCTCCTCGCCGCAGTACAGGCGATCCTTGATGATATCGAAGTAGAAGGAGCTGAGGTCCACCACGCAGAAGTCGTTGATCATGTGGGACACCACATGGAACTCGTAGTTGTCGTAGGCGGCGAACACCTTCTCGATGAGACTGTTCAGGCGGGTGACGGCCCACTTGTCCAGCGGCAGCAGCTCGTCGGGCTGCACCAGCCGGTCGGCGTCGAAGCCCACCAGATTGTCCAGACAGAACTTGCAGGTGTTGCGGAACTTCAGGTAGTTCTGGCTCAGCTGCTTGAAGATCTCGTCGGAGCAGCGGACGTCCACATGGTAGTCGGAGCTGCCGGCCCACAGACGCAGCAGATCGGCGCCGTACTTGTCGAAGATCTCGGCG